>Ga0080064_1000280_pt1 | contig 147168 bp, 123 predicted proteins | sample Subgrocontami54m_FD_69260 | JGI IMG/M metagenome (GOLD analysis project Ga0080064, IMG submission 69260) | Subsurface groundwater microbial communities from S. Glens Falls, New York, USA - GMW46 contaminated, 5.4 m (SPADES assembly) (version 2) ...
GGTAGTGAAAATTCGTCAAAATCATACTTGTCAAGTTTAAAAAATAGCTTTTATGGAAAATGAGCTTTATACTATGTTTAATTATAATATGATTTTAATTATAAATTTTTTAAACTGGCGAATTTCTACTACCTGATATGCAATATTTTACTTTAAGTAGATTTATGACAGTAAGTAGTTTCAACTGGCGACTTTCTACTACCTGATATGGACAGTCATTTATTACAGGAGACAAAGGGAGTTTTAAAAAAATTGGGGTTGCGGGCTGAAAAAAAATTCAGTCAGAATTTTTTAATTGATGAAAATATCTTGAATACAATAATTGAACAGTCTGATTTGAAAAACAATGAGCAAGTTATAGAAGTTGGCTCTGGTTTAGGTGTTTTAACTTCGGCTTTGCTTTTAACTGGCGCTAAAGTTTTTGGCATAGAAAAAGACGCCAACCTACTTTCCTTTTTGAAGGGTAATCTGGGAACGCAAAAAAATTTGGACTTAATCGCGGGTGATGTTTTAGAAGTGCTACCGCCTTTAGTTGCTAAACTAAAAACGCCCTATAAAATCGTCGCCAATTTGCCTTATGCTTTGTCTGGAAAATTAATTCAACTTTTTTTGGAACTGGAGCCACGACCGACACGGTTAGTTTTAATGTTGCAACTTGAAGTGGGACAACGGCTGACAGCCAAAGCTGGTCAGCAATCAATTTTGGGCGTCTTGTCGCAAATGCTTTCAGAAATTATAATTGCCAAAATTGTTTCTAAGAATTGTTTTTATCCTGTGCCGAAAGTTGATTCAGCTATAGTTATTTTTAAACCGAAAAAAGACGTCAAAATTTCTAAATTTTTAGCCAGATTGGTCAAAATTAGTTTTGCTTCGCGGCGGCAAACTTTGGCCAATAATTTGTCGGTTGGTTTGGATCTAAATAAGCAAAAAATTGAAGAAATTATTGATTATTGCGGTTTAAAAAAATTATGCCGCGCGCAAGAATTAACTCTTGAAAATTGGCAAAATTTAGCCCAACAAATATTGCAGTATCAAAAATAAGTGCACTTTATAGCGCACTTTATTTTGTAACTAATGTTTGCGAATTTGAACGATCGTCGTTTATTGCAAACATTAAAGTTTATCTGGCAGTATTCAATCAAACGGGGTTCTTGCTAGGGCTATAACTTTAAAATCCGTATTTAAATTATTCATATTGACGGCGCTAGGCCTTTATGCCCCAGCTAGCGCCTTTTTCCACTATTTATATATATGTGGTTCTTTTATAATAAAAGCATAATATGATTCGTTTAAAGAACTGGACTGAAGCTCAAAAACGCCAGGCCTCTTTTGGCTTTATGGTGGTAGTTTTTGTCGGGCTTTTGGGTTTTGGTTTCTGGTCTTTGTATCAGACTATTTATGGACCATTTGTCATTAGCGCGCAGGGTGAACGACTAGCCGCGCAATTTCGTGCCGCCATTACTTCGGAAAATTTAAGATTGGAACAAGAAAAAGCGGCTCTGCTGAAACAGTTTGAAAGTCGTAAAACTTTGCCCCAGCCAGAAAAGTCTGAAACGAATGTACTAGGCATTTTAAATCCGACCGAATTGCGTGCCAGTTTAAAACAAGCGGGGATGAGTGAAGAGCAGTTGGCTAAAATAAACGACACAGAACTTTTGGCGGTTTATAACGAGACTTTAGCGGAACAGCAAAAGCAAAGTGGCACGGTAGATCTTGGCCAAACCAAATTGGCGGATTTACAGAAATTAACAGCGCCCCAGATTCGCGATGTGCTTTTAAAAAATGGTATGAAAAAAGAAGACTTGGATAAAGTAGACGACAAATCATTGCAAGAAATGTTTCAAAAAGTTTTAGCCGAGCAAATGGCGAACGCCAATAAGTAATTATAAATTTTAGATTTTAAATTTTAAATTATGTTCAGAAAGAAAGTTGCCATAATAATAATCGCGCTAAGCTTGCTGACGGTGTCGGCGCGTCCGGCTGAAGCGCAACTTCCAAGTGTGACGACAGTTGTGGCGGATATTCCTAGAATTCTATCAGAAGGAGCTAAATCAATTTTAGATCGTGTTTTTCAAGCAGTCCAAACAATTGGTATTGTGGCTTTTAAACAAGCCCTAAGAAATTATGTGAACAATTTAGCGTATCAGTCGGCGGTTTATATTGCTTCAGGCGGTCCCGGGCAAAAGCCAGCTTATGAACCTAGAACAGTTGGGCAAATTTTAAAGGATGAGGCCGATAAGGGAGTTGGGGATGCTTTAGATAAAATTTTTCTGAATATGGGTAATAATAGTTTTTGTAATCTTGACCCCAAAATCGCGATCAATTTATCGGCTGACGCTTTAATCAAATTAAAACCAACAGCTCCAGTTGGTCCAGGACGGTGCTCTCTGACGGAAGCCAAAAATCGTCTTTTGGATAATGTTAAAAATCAAAAATTAATTTCATTTAATAATAATATTGACCTTAAAAAAGACATTCATCTTGATGCTATTTCGCCCGAAGAATCGGAATTGCAAAAAGTAAATCGTCAGATTCTACAGGCGAGCGATGAATTGAGTGTTTTGTCTGAAAAAACTTATGACGTTGGCAGTGCAGAAGATAAAAGATATGAAGAATTATTGGCGATGATGGGAATTTTGGCTAAAAAGCAAAAATATCTTGAACCGCTTGTACAAAATCAAAGAAGGTTAGCGAGTAATTTAAATAATGATGTTGTTTTGGGAGCTTTTTTACAGAATTTAACGGATAATCCTTTGACTGACGCGCAAGATTTTCAACTGGCAACGCAAGCGGCAGGAGCGGAAGCACAAGCCCAAGCCACTTTAAATATTCAGGCGGGGTCGCTGGGGCAGATTTTACCGCCGACGAGCGTGATTTTAGGCCTTGCCAAAACGCCAGTGTCAGTGGCGACCGATTTGGTTAAACAAGGTTTAGCCAAAGCTGGCCTACCAGAAACAACTTTTACTGGCAATTTAATCGCGGACGCGGCTGATACATTTTTTAATACGCTCGCGCAAAGACTTTTACAAAAATTTTTATATCAAGGTTTAGTCAACCCGCCCGAGCCAAACGAAAGTGGTTTTTATGCCAGTGGCGTCTCTCGTTTTGGGCGCACGCAAGCGCAACAAGCTTTGGCCGATTTTGTGGCGCCGAATTTTTCTATTAGCCAAACCATTAGCCCGATTACCGAACTTGCGGCTTGTCCCGACCCGAACAAACCCGGACTCGAAAATTGCGTTTTGGACAATGGTTTTAGACAAGCCATTGAGCAAGGTCTAACCGTGCGTCAAGCACTCGCCAAAGGATATTTGAAAGGTGACGCGACTTTTGGCTTTGGTTCGAGCGGAGAAAATTTAACATATTTAAATGGTTATTCGTATCGCAGTATGGTTATATTGCGCAAATATCGCGTGCTTCCGATTGGTTGGGAATTGGCGGCGCAATGGATTGGCGACAGCGCTTTGAACACTACGGGTAAGGCCTTTACTTTGCAACAAGTTATCAATGGCTTTAATGATACGAATGAAAAAAAGTCAGATTTTTATCAGTTGGTTGACCCCGATTGGGTTTTGACCTTGCCCGAAGCGGCTTGTTTCAAACGAGGCCCTGGTCCAGAAATTTTAGCGCGCCAAACTATTCAAGGCGCCGCGGGCGGTGAATCGTTTAGAGAAATTATTCAACGGGGCGATTATTGCGCCGATGTTAAAACTTGTTTGCAAAAACGCGACGACGGCAGTTGTAAATCGTATGGTTATTGTTTGGAAGAAGAAGAAATTTTTAAACCAGCCGGCACGGCTTGTCCGGCTTATGGGGCGACTTGCACTGTTTATAAAAAAGTTAATGGCAATGAGAGTTTGGCTTTATTGTCGCGGACCCTAGACGGCGCCAATGTGTGCACGGCGCAAGATAATGGTTGTCGTTGGTATGCCCAAGACAAAAATAAAGACGGTAGTTGGCAAGGCAATGCTTCTTCGCGAATATTTTTTAACAGCCAAGCCGGTCAGTGTCCGATCGAACAACAAGGTTGCAGTTTGTATTATAATTATCCTGACCTCTCTAGCGTGGCGAGCGCCAGCAGTGGTTTGGCCAATGGCAGTTTTGAATATGATGCCAAAAGTAAAGGTCGTCCCGATGGCTGGAATATTTCTGGCACGGCCATTTATAGTGGCGGCGCTTGGCAGGGCGCGCGCGCTTTGTCTTTTCAAAGCGATGGCGGTTTAAGCGCAGACACCATTCCTTTGGCCTCTGGCACCTGGACGGCGAGTATTTGGTGTCGCGGAACTTCTGGTTGTACTTTAGATTTTAACGGCGATACGGCTACAGCCACGGGCGACAATTGGACTCAAGCCAAGGTGACGGTCAATGTCGCGCAGGGCGAAAAAGCCAGTTTTAAAGTTTACGCGAAAAAAGATGTTTTAGTTGACGGCGCGATGGTCGTGGCTTCAGGCACGGCAACTACGGGCTACAAAGATTACGGCGAAGTTGGCGCGAACAAATTATTTTTGAATAGTAAAAGTTCTAACGCGGTTTGCAACGCGACCACGGCCGGCACCAAAATTTATACCGATGAAGCCACGGGTTTGAAATTCGCGGGTAAAATAGACGAAAATAATTTCTGTCCTGCCTCGTGCGTGGGTTATACGCAATGGAATCAAGAACCTTTTGGAAAGGAAAAAGCCGAGAGCAAAACTTTTATTCAAAGCGAAGCCAAAATGTGCCAAGCTAGCTCGGTTGGTTGCGAGGGTTTTGTGAATTTAGAAGCTAAAAATGTCTCGGGCGAAAATGTGAAGTATTTTTCCCGCTATCAACAATGCTTGCCTTGGGATGAAGCAGAAATAAATAAGTCTCGCGGTACTTATTATTCTTGGGTCGGTTCAGACAAAGCTGGTTTTGAATTAAAGGCGTGGTATTTTGAAAAAGGCGCCGAGGGCTGGCCGGCGCTGGCGCAAAATAATATTGACAGTCAAAATGATCTCGTTTGTAAAGCTGATGATACAAATCCCGATTGCGTCACCTTGTATAAACAAGGCGACCCAGAAAATTCAAAGATTATTAATGTGACTTTGGCCAAAGAAGTTTCCAAAGACTGTCAGCGGTTCCGCCGACAAACAACAGGCGACACGCTAGCAATTAACCCAAATCGTGCCAACTCTTGTCAGGCGGCAGAAGTTGGCTGTCGCCGTTTCACTGGTAAGCGCGCTGCTTTGTCCAAAGTAATTTATCGTGAAGATTTTGAAAAAATTTCCGTGCCAAAGGATTGGAATATTATTAAAGATGCCAAACTCATTATTTCTAGCAATGCTTCGCAATTTTTGAAACATTCTTTGGGTTTGTATAAAGATGGCGCGACGCCCACGATTTACGCGCTCTTACCGCAAGCGCTAAAAGTTGGTGCCAGTTATCAAATGCAAATTTGGGGCAAGGGTGGTTCGGCCTCTTTATATTTCACCGACGACATCGCTAAAAATACTCCGCAGTCAGAACAGGTGACCTTAACTTTTGGTAATGACTGGAATAGTCAACAAGCATTTTTTGACGACATTAAAGCCGAGGGTAAATATTTGGTTGTTGTCGGCGCGAGTGATAAATTATTTTTTGACGCTTTGGCGATTAGAGAATCGCAAGACGAATTTTACGCGGTCAAAGATTCTTGGTCCGAGCGCGCGGAATGTTCTGCCGCCACCAAAAATGGTACTCTCTCTTGCAATGCTTACGCGACTGAAGACGGTCAAAGAATTTACGCGACGAGCTTGGTGCCATCAAGTCCAGCCGCTATTGGTTGTCGGGCGGTGGTTGAAACCGCCAATTCGCCTTTCCCGAATGGGCTGACGATTGACGATGCCGACAAAGCTGGTCGTGTCATAAATAACGCCGTCAAAATTACTTTACCCGAACACAAAGTAGCTTATCGTATTGTCACCACTGAAACTTCGTGCCAGTCAGAATTTATGGGGTGTCGAGCAATGGGGGCGCCCAATTCTAATAGCCAAGGGCAAATCGTAGCCAATTCTTTCGCGACGGTTTTTGTCAAAGACAATCCTTTTGATTACGGTCGCACGCTTTGCGCCAGTTCCAATGGCTTGGCTTGCGAAGCTTATACGGCCAATGTTTCGGGCAAAACAAAAACACTTTATTTCAAAGATCCAGGTCAAAAGAAATGCGAATTCCGTGAAAATCAGCCGGGCAGTCCGTCGGGTTGGTATTTGGTCGGGAGTGAAGGCAAAAAACGTTGCGAAATGACCAACACGAAAGGCCAGACCTTAACAGTACAGTCGCAGTGTCGCTATTATTTTCCGAGTGGCTTAAATAATAACATCAAAGAAGGTTGGTATCGGACAGACGGTACGGCTTGTAATTTTATTACTCGTCGCATTATTGACGCGTCCAGATTGTGTACACCAGTAATTAAGTCTGCTGGCGGAGTTTTTGACTGGTTACAACGGACGGCGTGGGCGCAATCAGGCGGCAGTACTCCTGTAATCGTGGCCGATGGCGGGGTGGATTCAGTTTGTTTGCCGACAGCGCTGGAAGCCAACTCTGACCCCTTGGGCATTTTGCCTTATGATAAATCGCGCTTGTTATCCAAAGAAAATGGCGAGCTAGATGGACTGGCTGGCGTCTGTAACGAGCAGTTCAACAGCTGTTCACAATATGTGAACCCTGAACCAGCCAAGATTGATTTTGTAGTCAGTGGTGTGCCTTTTGTTTCTGGTACGGGTCGGGCCTTTTACGCGCTCTCTAGCACGGTGGACACAGCGTCTTGTAATGGCCAAGTTAATCGCGCGCAAGGGTGTCGGCTTTTTAACCAAGCAGGTGAAGCTAAAATTTATCAATCAGCTGGTGATTTTGTTATAGATAAAAATAAACTTTATAAAGCCACGGCGAAAATTAAAGATGGCGACAGCGCCGCCGGTGGCGATAAAAATGACAGCAATGTTCTTTTATCCGTGAAAAAGGAACGACAGTGTTCAAGTTGGCTCGCTTGTCGGAGCGCGATTGTTGATACCGATGAAAAAGGTCAACCAAGAAATGTTTGTTTGTCGGTCGGCGCTTGTAATCAATTGTCCGATTCGGGCGAGGCCTGTTTAGGGCCGGTTAGTCCGTTGAGTTTACCGACGGGCGAGGGCGCTTTAGAACGAAGCGCTTTCCGTAATATTTCTGGTTTTGGTCAGTTTGCTTGGTCTTCTGTCAATGCGCCGAAAGATAAAGATGGTCTACTAGTCATAACAGCGCCTGTGGATTTTGCTGCTGTGGATCAAGTGGGTCGCATTGCTTTCGTGCCCAATGGTAATTTTGAACAAGCGCCAAAAGACAACAACGAACCGGCTTTTTGGCAGTTGGTTGGCACAGGCAATAACACTCTCTCGGAGGCGGACATTAAAGCCAAAGGGCAAATTTTGTCCTCGGTTGCGACTGTTAGAACTTTTTCGGGTGAGCCAGCCAGTGCCAAGATTTACGAAGGCAATAGTTCTGTGAAAATTTCGCAAAATGATTTTGCCGACACTAATTCCCAAGCTAGTAGTTTAGAAAATATAAGTTTGGCCAGCAATTCATTTTCAGTTTCTACCAATTCTACTTATGTGGTTTCGGCTAAAGTTTTGGTCAATAGTTTAGAAGGACCCAATATTAGCAGTTTTCAAAAACCGCTAACATTGCCACCGCCGGAATATATTGGCTTGAGTGTTTTTTGCAAAGATGAAAATGGCAGTTATTCTAAAATGAATCAAAACAATTCTTTAACTAACGCAACCAGCAATGTTTCGGAGCCGTCGCTTGGTAAATGGCAAACGCTTTTGTTTAAATTTAGTTCTGACGCGAAAAATTCCTGTCGTATCTTGGTGGGCTTTATTGGCTCGTCGCAAAAAATTAAAGGATCATTTTATGTTGATGACGTGGATATTCAGCCAGTCTTGGAAGTTTATCAAAAAGAGGCAGATAAAACACAAACTAATCAACCGAGCAATCCTTTGTATCAAGTGGCGCGGTCGTGTCGGTTGTATCCATCATCTAGCGCTAATTCTTGTATCGCCGAAGAAAATGGCAAAACTATGTTTGGCCAGCAAGGTTATTGCTATACGGAAGACCCGAACGATGTCACTAAGTGTTTGCAGTGGTGGCCGATAGATTTATTACAAGGCGAGGCGTTGCGCAATCGCTTAACGCAATTTACTCCTTACAAAGGCCCCAAACCGCTTTATATGTGCGTTTTAGGTAGGGGGAATTCTGTACGGAATATTAGTTTTTCATCTAACATAAATGATGGTAATGCTGAAGAAAAAAATGATTACAAGCCATTTTGGCCACCAAGTAGACATGAAGATAGTGATAGTTTTGAGGTGAAAAATTATAAAACTGGCGAAAATCGTTTTAAATATTCAGAGTGGAAAGATGCAGGGGGCGAAGTTACCTTCAAATTAAAAAATTTTCAATTTGCGGCACAAGATAAAAAAATAAGGAAAGAAGATATTAATTACGTTCGTATTGAAGTTAATGAAGAAGGAAATTATATATTTTATTTATCAGGACAAACAGATTCGGAAGTTAATAATCAAGCTCGTGTAGTGAGAAAAATAGCGAAGTCGAAGGACGATTCTATTCGTACTGAATATTGGGTTGCGTGCAAAGGAGAAAATGAGGATAAATTAAGAAATATGGATTTAGATAATTTAAATGAAGGTTGCCCACGTTCATATATTGCAGGCAGAAACGCTTTTGAGGGCAATATAATTTTTCAAAACTTAGGTGAAGGTTTATTTTTGGATGAAATTAGTCTTTTTTATAGAGATGTGACAGGAAAACAATCTGAGGCTTCAAAAATTTCGGTTTCTATCGGTCTCAAAGAATACTGTCTCGCTTTTGCGGAAGTTGCCGATGAGTCGGGACGGTCTATGCCGTGGGCGCAAAAGTTCTTGAAGGCAGACGGCTGGCAATACTCGGGCGTAATTTTACCAGCCAATAATAAAAATTTTGCCAACCAACCTTTTGGCGCTTCTACTTTTACGGGCGCTAAAAATGACCTTAAACAAGTGGTGCCGATTTCCGCGACCGATGACCCGACAGGCGTGTCCAATGTTTTTGGCGGTACTTCGGCTGGGACCATACTTTATGGTGGCGTACCACTAGCTTGTGAAGGTGTGTGTGGAGCTGTCGGTTCGGTCGAGCCAAAATTTTCCGCCGATACTAAACGGGCGAGAAGCAAAATAAAAAGTGGCGTCTGTGACGGCACGGGTAAAGCTTGCGCCAAAAATTCCGACTGTTTGCTGGGCACTGGTTTTGAAGAAAATACTGGCAGTGAAATTTGTTACGGCGTGCCAGTAGAAAAATTACCAGACAACTTAATGCTTGATCCTAAAAATAACCAAAATTATCAAAAACTTCCAAGAAATAAAACTTTCTTAGCACCGAATGAAGTGGCATCGCAACTGGGTAAAGACATTCAGATTTCTGCCAGCACGGTTTTGGCCTCAATGTTCCCAGTGGCTTACAAAGCGTATTGTTGGGATGGTCAAAGGTATGTACCTGACACGGAACTAGATAATATTTGTGAAAAACAATATGGTTTACCCGCAAAAGTTAATAATCAAGTGACTGCTATGGATTACACTCGTATTATTCATCGGCAAGACAAAAGGGATCCAGAAAATTTCAAGCCGAGCGTGTCCAATGTTCGTTTGACTTGTCGCGGTGATAAATCTTTGCAGGTAGAATTTTCCGCGAACGCCAATCCCGAACACTTGCCAATTGTCGGCCTCAAAGTGAACTGGGGCGATGGCGAAGATTATATTTCCAATTTATCTTTGGAGGCGCAAAGAATAAAACTTTATCACACTTATAATTCAGCCGAGATAATGAAACAAGTGGTTCAAGGAAAAACTATCAAAATCGGCGTGCAAGATAACTGGGGTTGGTGCTCCACAGCTTCTAATAATAAAGACGATCAACATCGCCTTTGGCCCAATTCGTGTTTGGATGGCGACAATCAAACGGAGTTAAAGGACATAGGCGCCACCATTGACCGTTGTAATTTTTAATAATGCTTTATGTTAAGAAAATTATTTATCAATGTTATCAAACTAAAACGACCTCAATTTAAAATTTATAATTTAAAATTTATAATTTTATTATTCTTGGCTGTAGGTTTCTTATTTTTACCACAAGTCGCTTCAGCCCAAATACCCTCTTTACCCGATGTTGGCAATGCTATTACTACACTGCTGAATTTAATTCTTCAACCAGTTTCGGTTTTGTTGGGTTCGCTTTTAAGTTTAATTATTGAACTTTTAATTTTTGTCGCGCAGTATAACAATTTTACCAACGAGCCGGCCATCGCGACCGCTTGGGTGCTTTTGCGCGATATCGGCAATATGTTTTTTGTGGTTATTATCGTTTTAGTCGGGTTTGCCGAAATGTTTAATTTCGAAAAACTGAAAGCGATTCGCGTGGGCACATTTTTGCCAAAATTGGTAATTGGTGTTTTGTTGATAAATTTTTCAAAAGGTATCGTGGGTATTTTAATCGATTTATCGCAGATTATTACTTTGACTTTTGTGGCGGCTTTTCGCGATGTGGCGGCTTCCAACCTGATCGCGGGGCTCAATTTAACCAATATGTTTTCTGGCAGTGTTTTTTCTGGCGGTAATTTTGCCGGCCAAATGAGCTTGTTTTTAAATTTAATGATGATAAATATTATTTTAGCCATCGCCATTATTATTATTGGTATGATCGTGGCTTTGTTCGTCACGCGCATTGTGGCTTTTTGGATTCTGACGGTGGTTAGCCCCGTGATGATGGCGGCCTCGGTTTTTCCTTCCGGTAAATTGCAGGGTTATTATTCTGATTGGTGGAAAAAGTTTGGAAATTATTTAGCTTTAGGGCCGGCTTTGGCTTTTATGGTCTGGCTGTCTTTTTTAGTATTACAAAATGGCACAGATTTAAGTTCAGTCAAAAATATTTCTGTCTCGGGCGATTACACAGCGCGCGCTCAAAATAATCAGGGCGGTGTGTCGCAAATTGGCCGGGCCACGACTGATGCTTCTAAAAGCACAGTGCCAGGGCTAGACTTTACGACGATTTTAGGTTTTGTGATGGGTGCGGGAATTTTAGTCGGTACTATTTTTGTAGCGCAACAAGTAAAAGTTGTCGGAGGTGATAAAATTGCTGGTCAAGCTATGGGCGCATTAAAAAATACTGGTGTTTACGCGGCCAAAGGCGCGGGTCGGATGGCGGCGGCTGGCCGTGGCTTTGTGATGGGTGGCGCCGGCGCTGGGTTAAGTTCATTATCAAAGAAAATGGGCGGGGAAGATACCATGGCCGGACGGTTGCTAAAAAATGCTTCAAGCCATGCTTTTACTGTCGGTTCTGAAGGCGTGACTAAGTCGGCCAAAGACGCTGGTTTATTTGTTTGGAATAAAGCTAAGGCAAAATTAAATACGAGTCATGAAAAAGCTGAACAAGGTCATAAAGATGTCTTGTCTGGCAAGAAAAAAGGTTTGGCGGCGGCTATAGCGGAAGCTAATTATGCTACGTTCCGCCGATCTCCAGAAAAAAAACAAGCTAAAGACGCTGAAAGAGAAGCGGCAGAGAAAGCGGCTTTAAGCGGCGTTTTATCTAAAAAAGGCGCTAAAGCCGAAAGTTATAATGAAGTTAGCGCGGATTTAGTCGGTTTAAAAACTGATGCTGAAAAATATGATTATCTCAAAGGTGCGATGGGGAATATTAATTTATCAGAAGCTGATAAGAAACAGGTTATGAACAAGATGAAATCATTTGCTAAAAATATTGGTGGTAAAAAATTGGCAGAAGATTTAATTTTCCATGAGGTGGTAGATTTGGGCAGTAAAGATCTTGAAAAATTAAAAGCAATGGAGAAAAATTTTGGTCAACTTATTAAATTAGTTAAAGATAATCAAGAAGATGCCGATTATGGCGATGAAGAGGCCAAGAAAAAAATTAAGAATGCCAAAAAAGCTATGGCCGTTATAGCTTCAACCAAAGAAGGTGAAAATAGTATTTTGAGTCCTAGGAACAGAAGTATGCTTTTAGACAGGGGTCTCGGTCGTTCAGATTTGCTCGACGAAAATGGTAAAATAAGCAAAGAGTCTATAAATAATTTGCAGAAAGAGTTTAGTTTATCTCGCAAAGAACTTAATGATCTAGTTGCAAAAAATATTAGCAGAGCCGATCTTGTTGATAACAATGACAGAATTGATACGAAAATTGCTAATGAGGTAGCATCTATTATTGGCCTCGATCGTCTTAAGGGAATTTTTCACAATAAAATGGCGGAAGGATCAGATTCAGAAAAAACAGCCCAATGGAATCTTTTAAAGGCGCGTATTGGAAGTAATGTTAAAGACACAATAGCGCCAAGTCCGGAAGAGCAAGCCGCCGCCAATTTAGATCTTGAAAATGTTAGAAAATCAATGGCGAATGCGACAGATGATTCGGCTAGGGTGGCCTCTGTTAAAGATTATTTGGAGACTGGCAATGAAAATCATGCTCGTGGCATTGTCAACCAAACCAACATTAATGTTTTCAATCAAGGTTTAATGGCGACAGATTTTAATAAGTTGGACAGTAAAGCTATGCCAATTATTTTAGAGCATTTTGTTAACCAACCGGGCCTAGATAAAATTCAACTAAGCGATTTGTTGTCTCGTTTAAGCGAGCGTGATTATGTTAATCTACCGACAAGCGCGGACACAGCTCCAGACGTGCTTAATTTGGCTTCAGTAAATAATAAACAATTAAAAGATATGAGCCAAGAAAATTTAAGTCGTTATAATAACTTAATACAAGAATTAAATCAGACTACGGCTTTGGGGCGAACAGGGTTAGATGTTTTGATTTCAAAATTGCCAGAAAATCAAAAAATAGCTTTAGAGGGTATTAAAAATGAAGTGGAAGCCAATTTAAAGCAAGGTGAAATTGTTGCCACTACGAAATTGCAACAGAAAAAAGGTAAACACAAAAAATAATTGTATAATAATTTATTATGAATTTTACTTTAAACCAATTTTTAGATAGCGAACAATTCTTAGACGTGATGAGTTTATTGACCAAGAAATATAGTCTGACGTCGCTTCAAGTTAGCGACTTGGCGGAATATGATGGTTATCTTTTTGCTCATCCTTTAAAGATTAAAGATTTACCAAGCGAACTTTCTGAAGTTTTGAAATTAAATGTTGAAAGCAGAGAGCAATTTATTAAAGATTATGTTTTTGAAAGATTGTTGGTGGCCAATGATTATTTTGACGGTTGGCCCCAAAAAATATTACAAAATAATGGTTTTTCAGATAATGAAATTTCTGCGCAGATGGCTAAATTGGAAAATATATTAGAAAAAGAATTTTCGGAAGAATTTTTGCCTGAAAAAAATGAAACCGTTCCTGTTCTTCAAGTTTTGGATAAAGCCACCGCTCAAAAATTGGTCATAACTGGTCTTAATAATCATTTGATGGAAATATTTGGTTCTAAAAGTGACGCCAATACAGTGAATTCTTTCAATGATGTGGTCTTTGATTTTATCGGGCCAGAGGAAGTGGCGGCCAAGAGTAGCATCAACGAAATTATTAGGATTTTAGATGCGAATCAAACTGTTTTAGGCGCGAATAATTTAGCCGTGGCGGGACAAAGTGTCGCGCCCACGGTCGCCAATTGGTTAGCTTTATTTCGAGGCAAAGTGGGTATGGATAATTGGCTGGACACTTTAGCCATTCCAAAATTTTTGGCTTCACATGAGGCCGGACAACTCAAGCCCGATGAAAAAATATTTTTGGGTAAAATTTTAGAATTTTATCGTCGGCTCAAAGGTTACCCTCAAAGTTTGCTGGCTTTACAAGAACCAGATATTGGTTTTGTGCCATTTTTAGAATCTAGTCCGTCAGTTGGTCGAGCGACTTTAGAATCTAAAATAGGCGCTCCATCTGTCATTCCGACAAAAGTCGGAATCCAGACAGAAACAAAAAAACCCATAATGGATATAAAGATTAAAAGTGAGATTGCCACGTCGCCCATTAGCGCGTGGGCTCCTCGCAATGACAATGGTGTGTCTAGTTCATTATTAAACGCGGACGAGAAAACTGAATTGTCCTCACATAAATTTTCATCTCCAAATTCTGAAGCCGAATTGATTGCTTTGGTTAATGCGGCGTCAGTCAAAAATGGCGTGCGTTTCAGAGATGAAATTATGCAAAAAAGATTTGTGATGGTAGCAGTTTTATTTTTGAAAGGTTTGCGTGACGAATTAGAAACGCGTGAGGTTTTAGTCAAAAGCGAGGCGCAGGGTGGTTTAGGTACGCCGAATGCCGTTGTTGAACCTGTAATGAAAATGCTGGGGGATTTGAAATTAGCTATTTTTTCCCCGTCATTCCCGCGAAGGCGGGAATCCACTGATACAAATGGATCCCCAATCAAGTTGGGGATGACGAGCAACGATGAATTAGTTCTGCCGAAAAATTTTGATATTAAAAATCCTTTGCAAAAAATGCTTGATGCTGAAGCCCAAGCCGCGGCCACGATTTTACCAGCACCTCCACAAAATAAATCTTTACCTCAAGCACAAATTCCTACCAGCACCGATATCAAACCAAAATTATCTATAATTACTCCAAGTCAGGAGTTAAATAGTATTAAATCATCAATTCCAAATTCTAAATTCCATCCGTCAGCTGACGGACCAAATTCTACGTCCCGTGCGGTCTCTGACATCACTCGTCCGAGTCCGTTGGTGGGAGGAGTTGAAGAGCTTGGCTATATGACGCTTTCTGATTTTCATCGTTTGGGCGCCTCGACCGAGCAAAGAATCGCGCGGTTAATGGAAAAATTTGCTTTACTTAAAAAAGAATCGCTGTCTAAATATGTGGCCTCGATTCGAGCCTATCGCAGTAGTCCGTTGTTTCAGCAGTATGTTAATTTGGGCGCGGAAAGTCTTGGTCAAAGCAAAACTTTAACGCAAGAAATTGAGACCAATGCTCAAACAGATGAATTTTTAACGCGGGAAGAATTTGACGCCCTGGCCGATTTCCACTCCACCTTGTCATACTAGCTTCTTAGCTTGTAGCTTCTTGGCTTTTTAGGATAACTCATAACTCATAATTCAGAATTCATAACTACCCCCTAACCCCTACCACCTACAACCTAACTTATGTCCCTCCCTCAATTCGTTGTTCCGCAATTTGTCGATATCAAACCTAAAATTTTTGGGCCAGTGGATTTGCGCCAGTTCGTCACAGTTTTAGTCGGTATTTTGTTGACCTTTATTTTATATAAAATTTTTGCTTTGCCAATTTTTATTATTTTGGGACTACCCACATTGCTTTTTTCAATCGCCATCGCTTTTATCAAAATAAATGAAGCGCCTTTGTATTTGGTTATTTTAAATGTGTTAGAAACTTTACGCGGGAGCCAACTTTATATTTGGACGAGAGAAACAAATGAAATCGCTTCAAAGTTGGTTTCCGAGAAAAAAATCGAAAGTGTGGTGCCGCGTCAAACCGTTAATGAAGCGCGCTTGCGCGATCTCGCTCTAATTATCGACACTGGCGGCGCCTATGACAATAATAGTCCCGAGTGGCTGGAACCAGTTTCCTAAAATTTTAAATGTTTAATTCTGAATGTTGAATTATCAACTTCAAAAATAAATTCTTTGAACTATAATTATTCTAAATTCCAAATTCTAAATTCCAAATTCTACTTTATGAAATCTTCCACTCAACAATATATACCTATTCGTCAAATCCATGATGGCGTGGTGGTTTTAAACGATGGCAGTTTGAAAGCCGTGCTTTTAGTTTCGTCTGTTAATTTTTCGCTTAAAGGCGAAGATGAGCAAAAAGCTATGATCGAGGCCTACATTACTTTTTTAAACGCTTTGGATTTTCCGATTCAAATTTTAGTTCAGTCGCGCGCTTTAAATTTAGATCATTATTTGGGCGAGCTCTCTGGACGCTCCAAAACTATTGCCAATGATTTACTGCGTCAACAAATGGTCGACTATGTCGCTTTTGTGAAGGAGCTTTTGTCTTTGGGGGAAATTATGACCAAAAAGTTTTATATTATTGTTCCTTATAGCACTGCTTTAGAATCAAAGCCAAGTTTTTTTAGTCGTTTTACGAATTTATTTTTACCGGCCGGGCAAATTAAATTATCACGGAAGCAATTTACCGAATTACGCGAACAACTCGACAAACGTACGCAGAGAGTTTTCGCGGCTGTACAACAAATGGGTTTAACGGCGATTCAGTTGGACACGCAAGGGTTAATGGAGCTTTATTATAGTTCTTATAATCCTTACTTAACCAAGCTTGAACCCTTAACTAAGGAAGCCATTCAAAACGCCGCCGATTTGTAACCTTCCTCGTCATTCTCGTCACGCCGGTTGGCGGATAAACTTCAGCGGGAATCCAGACAGAAATTATTTTTAACTCAAATCTCAAAACTTAAAACTTATAACTTATAACTTAAAACTAATAAAGTATGCCCTTTGATCCTATCCAAGCCCAAGTCGAAATACCAAAACCAACCGAAGCCAAGCTTTCGTCGGAGGAACAAAAGCATTTGCTCGAAGAAGAAAAAATCTATCGGCAGGGCATGTTGCGCTTTAAAGATTTAATCGCGCCGGCCGTTTTAAAAATTACCCCCGCTCTGATCGACTTGGGCGGAATATACGCGCGCACGCTTTTTATTACATCTTATCCGGCTTATATTACAGTCGGCTGGTTTGAACCAGTTTTAAACGCGGCGGCAGTTTTGGATATTTCTATGTTTATTTATCCTGTGCCAGCCAGCAGTGTTTTAAAACAGCTCAAAACAAAAATTGGTCAATTGGAAGCGGAAGTTCAGTCTAGCGCGGAAAAAGGTATGGTCAGAGATCCGCAGACTGAAATGGCGATGCGTACCATTGACCAACTGCGTGACGATTTAACTTCTGGCGTAGAACATTTTTTCCAATTCGCGCTCTATGTGACAATGTACGCGGAAAGTGAAGAAAAATTAAATAAACTAACTTTAACGATCGAGCAATTACTGGGGAGTAAGGCACTCACGAGTCGGCGCGCTTTTTATCAGGCGGAACAAGGTTTTACTTCCACTTTGCCTTTAGGACTCGACAAACTTTTGGTTTTATCCAATTTAAATTCTTCACCGATTGCTTCCTCGTTTCCTTTTATGTCGTCCGATTTAACCTCGGATCAGGGCATTTTATACGGGGTTAATCGACACAATAATAGTCTAATAATTTTTGATCGTTTTAGTTTGCAAAATGCCAATATGGTGGTGTTCGCGACTTCTGGCGCGGGTAAAAGTTACGCCGTGAAATTGGAAGTTTTGCGCCAGTTAATGCTCGGTGTCGATATTATGATTGTGGACCCTGAAAAAGAATATTTGCATTTATGTGAAGCGGTCGGCGGTACATATATTAATGTCTTTTTGGGTTCAGAAGCTAAAATTAACCCTTTTGATTTGCCAAAAAATGTGCACGATATGTCGACCGCTGATATTATTCGTTCGGCCGTGATTCAGGTTAAAGGTCTAATAAAAATAATGATCGGCGCTTTAGGCCCGGCTGAAGATTCTTTATTGGATCGGGCGCTTTTGGAAACTTACGCCAAAAAAGATATTACCCCAGGGACGGAATACGATAAAGAACAGATGCCGATTATGTCGGATTTGGCGGAAGTTTTGTCTGGGATGGAGGGTGGCGAAACCATTTTGGAAAAATTACAAAAGTATACGGCCGGAACTTTTGCGGGACTTTTAAACAATCCCACCAATGTGGATGTCAATAATCAGCTCATAGTTTTCTCGGTCAGAGATTTAGAAGATGAACTGCGACCGCTCGCTATTTATAATATCGTCACTTATGTTTGGAATATTGTCCGTTCATCGCTCAAAAAAAGGTTGTTAATTATTGATGAGGCCTGGTGGTTAATGCAACAAGAAGATTCCGCCAAGTTTATTTTCGCCATGGTTAAACGTTGTCGTAAATATTATTTGGGTATTACGACCATTACTCAAGATGTTAATGACTTTTTAGGCAGTCCTTATGGGCGCGCTATCGTCACCAACTCGGCTTTGCAACTTTTGTTAAAACAGGCGCCGGCCTCGGTTGAAACTATCACCAATACTTTTTTATTGACTGAAGGTGAAAAATATTTATTACTTGAAGGCGCGGTGGGGGAGGGTATATTTTTTGCCGGCAATCATCATGTGGCGATTAAAATTGTGCCGTCTTACACGGAGGACCAAATTATTACGACCGATCCGCGTCAGCTTTTAGAATTGGAACAAGCCAAGCGGGATTTCGCGCAAAAAGCCGCTCAACAACAAGCCGATCAAAAACCGGCTCAAGAACCCGCTACAGCTAGCAAACAATCTAGCTAAAAGTAATTGAACTAAAAAGCAATTACTTGGAGTTTACCATTAAGCCTCATTTTGATTATGAGTCATGTTTAAAAATGTTTGCAATTTACAACGATCGTTCAAAATTGCAAACATATAGAATATAAGTTTTATATGTTTGGACCTTTTTATACCTACGCCGATGTCTTTAACGGTTTGGTTGAAACAATAAAAGACATAAATAAACAACACATTGAAAAAAAGTTTTTTAAAGAAGTTTATACAGATCAGCTTTTGGGTAATAATAAAAATATTGATCGTCGAAAGTTTAGTCAACAATTATGGCAACTACGACGAAGCGGTTTTATAAAGGAATTTAAAAAAGGTGAAAAATTATATATTTGTCTAACAAGCAAGGCTAAATTGGCTCTGCTTGAAAAAGAATTTAATCAGGCTAAAAAAATGAAAGGCAAGCAATATTTGGTTGTGGCTTTTGATGTTCCGGAGGCCCATAAACACGTTCGAAATACCTTGAGAAGATTTTTAAAAGAGCACCATTTTGTGCAAATGCAAAAAAGCGTTTGGGCCACTAGTTATGATGTTTATAATCAATTATGTCGTTTGGTCAAAGAAAATGAGGCGCAAGATTGGGCCAACATTTTTATAGTCAGTGGGAGTTTAGTAGTTCCAAGATTTAAACTCAAGAAGTGATTTCAAATGTTTGCAATTTACGACGATCGTTCAAAATTGCAAACATTTGAAATGAAGAAATATTATGCCCAAGGAAATTTGCTTTAAAAGAAGTACAATTAGAACATGCCTAAATATAAGCTCTGGTTTACGCTTTCATTATTGGTGGCTTTAATTGCTTTAGGCGGAGCTTGGCTCTATAACCGTTCCTCCTTTACTTTATTGCGTTTAATCGATGGTGCGCCGACTGAAGAGGTCATACTTCCACCAGAAAAAAAAGTTGAAAAAAAGACTGAAGAAAATACTCCCGTGGTTGTGCCCGAAGTAATTCCAACATCCACATTACCAGTGCCGGTTGAATCAATTCCGCCTGTGTCAAAAAAAGAAACACCTACGCCGGCACCATCTTCATTGGGTTCAGTTTTATCGGCGCGCGCGAGTTTTTTTGTGGAACGTTACGCGACTTTTTCTTCGGTTCGGCCTTATGAAAATATTCCAAGTTTAAAAGATTATTTAACCAATAGTTTTTGGCAATTTTTAGAAATGAAAGCCAGTAGCGCTCAAGCGACAACACCAGCCACTGGTTATGTAGCAAAAGTAATCGGCACGCAAGTCATAAAAATAGATGAAATTTCTGGAGTCGCCGAAATTAATGTGCCTTTAATTCGTCAAAGTTTTTCTGGCGATGTTTATAGCGTGGGTGAAATGTTTAATATGTTGGTTAAATTTAAAAAAATAAATAATCAATGGCTCGTTGACGGCGCTTATTGGAACTAACTTAAATTTTAGAGTATTTCTAAATTCTAAATTCCAGATTCTAAATTCTAATTATGATGGTCGAAATAAATACTAATCCGAAACAAAAACCCAAGAAAAAAAAGTCTTCTGATTTTTGGGATAAAGCTAAAAAAAAGCCAACGGCACAAGTTGATGCAACCAAACTAGATGCACACACTGGTTCAGGTGACGCTTTTTCTCGGGCGCAGGCGGCGCGCCAAAATTTACGAGGGCCACACGAACGAGCGGGGAGTATAGCGCGCGATCCTTTAGCGGCGCGGGGGCGCGTGAGCGCGCTGGGTAAATATGGACAAAAAGCCGCTCGTTTTGCAAAAAAAGCTGCCACGACCGCCGCCCTAGCTGGAGCTTTAAATGTCTCTAGTCCCAGTATAAGCCAAAGTCAAGATTTACCAGAAGCAATATTTAAAGATAAAATTGAAAACAAAATAGAACCAAAAGCATCTAATGAAAAAGTTGCGCCCCAAGTTGTTGTTCGAGAAAATGTTGACGAAAATACCAATAAAATAATTAAAGCTAGTGCTGAAGAAGTTGCTAAAATTTCCAATAAACAAAATAGTCCCAATTCCACATTAGCTGTAGGGAATGTTTCGGTTGTCAGCGAAAAAAATAGCGCCAATGGTGAAAAATTTACTGGCAGAGAACAACATCTTGACCAAAATACCACTAAAGATGCCAATATTATCTATCCAAAATTTTCCGCCCCCACTAGTATTGATCGGTCTAAACAACCAGTATCAGCGCTACCAATTGAAACTAATGATTTAAAATATCCTAAAATTCCTGAAAAGATTGCGCCTCTGTGGAATAAAAATGTACCGATAAATAAACTTCAATACGCTATTGGCAAGCAATTGGAATTATCCGAGACTGGCGCAACTTCAATTTCTGCCTATAATTTATTACAGCAGGCCTATGGCTCTAAAACCGATGAACTGGTAAAAAGAATTGTCGAAACCAATAAATCATATCCAAATTTTCTTCAAAAATCATATCCCGTTGTTATCAAGAAAATTAAATCACAGGCGGAATTTACTGGTCAAAAAGTTTTCATCCACCCTGATGCTTTTAAGTCATACGGCCCCGATGCATTCTCCGCGGTTGTTGCTCATGAAATTATTGGTCATGGAACACAGCAGACCAAAGGTCAAGATTTTTTAAAATTAAATAAAGGGGATTTGCCACCCGAATTTAGAACTCTTTCTGGACGGAGTTTAAAAGAAGCTATGGCTTACGCCACTAATGAGCTTTATGAATATAATCTTCAGCAAGTTGATCCAGATAAAATTTTTCATCCTCTACTTCAAAAAAATGAACAAGGCGACTATGACTTTTTGGCTGGCATTAAAAAACTGTGGCAATTAGTGGAAAATAATCAAAATGTTTTTATAAATCTTAAAAGTCTTCAACCGCTTTTTGACAATCCCGAAGGTCGTTATGGCAAATGGTTCAACAAAATAATACAATCTTTTGCTGGTCTGGAAATATTGTCGGACGAGCAGGAAAAGTTAGGAATAAATTTAGACAGTTCTGCTTTTGGTCAAAATAAAGAAGTAAAGAGTGAAACTGAAAAACCAGCAGTCATTAATAAGCCAATTTTATCGACTTTTCCCAAAGGGCCAGCGCCACGACCGGCGGTCAGCCCAAAACCAAAAATTTACGACCAACAAAAAGAAACACCCAAAACAAGTCAGCCGCCAGAAGCTGATATAAAAAATCAACTCGCTCATGCTTATAGAGCCGATCAATTTCAACTGGAAAAAGATTCTGGCCAACATCCGTCAGAGCCAATGGCCTCGCCATCAGCTTTACTCGGGCACAAAATGGATTCAGTCGCCAAACCAACGAGTGGCGCTCATCCGCTTTTGGTCGGAGATATTAAAGGTGCAGCGCCATCGACAGGTCGTCTGGGCTCTATTTTGGGCAGGTTTAATCTACCGAGCGCGAGCGCTCGAGCCAAACAGATGGGCTCGGCTTTGCCCAGTCAGGTTAATAATCAGCAAGTGCTAGCTCCATCTTCACAAAGTTTGGGTAATCGTTTTATGAATCGCTATTCCCCCGGTTGGCAGGAAAAATTGGGGAAAAATTTAGGCGGCGCGACTGGCGGATTGGTTGGCAATGATGATTTGGATTTTGCTATAGACAATGCATTGGATAATTTTGAAAGAAGCGTTTTTAATCCCAGCGGTGTTATTGGTTTAGCCATTCCAACTTTTGGCTTGTGGCCGGCAGTCGTTTTTTTATTTGGTTTGTTTTTTCGTTTGCCCCATGGTTTTGAGACTGGTTGGGATATGAAAAAATTTAAAACCGCGGTAAAATGGGGCACGATTATTGGCACGGCTGGAGCCGGTTCAGGTGTGGCGGCGGGCGCGGCTGAAGCGGGCGGGACAACTTTAAAGGCCTCGCAAGCGGCTGGTTCGCTCGCTCAAAAAAGTGGCGGGCTGTCTAGTGTCGGTACCTCTCGCTCTTTCACTCAAGAAATTACGGCTGGTAAAACCCAGTCCACAGAACAAAAAATAATGGATGAATTACAAAATCAACGTCAGCAAGATCAAGCGCAATCCGCTCCGCCGGAACAAAAATCTGGTCAAAATCCCATTTCAGGCATTGCTTGGCGCTTTCTGCAACGGAAGTTTCGCTGGTCGGTTTCGGAAATGATAGCGTCTGTATTTTTGTCCTTTTTAATTGTGATGATAGAAATTGGCATAATTGCTTTAGCCTTAGTTTTGTTGAGCGCTTTGGCGGACATTGGTTCAGATTTAGCTGGAGCCAAAGATATTTTTGGCTTTGCCAAAGGTTTGTTTACGGCGGCCGCTAAAACGATTGATTACATTTTGCTTTTCGGCGCGCCACTTTTTAACTTATTAAAAAGTATCGTGCTGGGAATTATATAACAGCTGGAATGTAGAATGTAGAATGTAGCGAGTTCGTCATCCGTCAGCTGACGGATTCAGTATTTTTATCTGTCATCGCGCCTGCCCTTCGTAGCTTTAGCGAAGAAGGGAGTAAAGCGACGTGGCAATCTTATTTTGTCATTGCGAACAGAGTGAAGCAATCCCTACAGTCCTAGTTATTCAAGCTAATCATATACACACAGGTTTTTGGATATTTTTTGGTATAATATATGCATGTCAGGTAGTGAAAATTCGCCAAAAACCTCTTTCCATTATGTTTACCTTCTACAAAGTATGACCAACAGCGGACATAAAAATTTATACATAGGTTATTGCCAAGATCTAAAAAAGAGGTTTTTAGAACATAATAATGGCTTAGTCTTTTCAACCAAACCTTTTAGACCATGGCAATTAATTCACTATGAAGCCTTTCTTAATCCTGATGATGCCAGACGCCGAGAAAAGTATTTAAAAACTAGCCAAGGTGCTAGACTGCTTAAGAGACAACTTAAAGAATATTTTTACGCCGCGTCTGGCCGGCGAATTTCTACTACCTGATATGTCAGGTAGTGAAAATTCGCCAAAATCATACTCGTCAAGTTTAAAAAATAGCTTTTATGGAAAATGAGCTTTATACTACATTTAATTATAATATGATTTTAATTATAAATTTTTTAAACTGGCGAATTTCTACTACCTGATATGAAGAAAAAGCTTTTTCTAGCTTTTTTGGCGGTGATGCTTTTAAGCGCTATTGGTATTGCTGTGGGCTTATGGCTACAACCCAAGCCAGAAACACCGGGTCCCGGTCAAGGACAAATTGTTGAACCAGGCGGGCAATTACCTGAAAATCAAACTGGTACGGGTCAAACAGGTGGTGATAATGGACAACCATTGCCCGCGACTCCAGACAACACAGTTGTTCCGCAAAGTAGCAACAATCCGCCCGCTCCGAGTACCCCAGCGCCAACTTTAAATGTAACGGGCTCATTAGTTTCAACTGCCAGCTTGGGGCGAATTTCTTTAGGGTCAGATAATAAAACCGTACAATTTTATGACAGTTCGGCCGGATATTTTTACGGTTATCAAAATGGCGAAAAAAAACTTCTAAGCTCAAAACAATTTCCACAAGCAACCGAAGTAGTATGGGACCGCGCTGGCAACAAAGCTTATGTTGTTTATAGTTCGGGTAAAGCCATTATAGATTTTAAAAATAATAAACAAATTGACCTGCCGCCAGAAGTTGAAAGCGTTAGTTTTTCGGCCAGTGGTGAGCAAATTGTTTTTAAAACTAACAATTCAAATTTTCGGGATAATTATTTAGCGGTGATGAGCATAGACGGCGGCGGCGTCAAGTTTATTGAACCCATTGGCGATAAAGGCGCGGATGTTCAAAGTGCTTTTAGTCCAAACAATCAAGTTGTCGCATTTTTTAGAAAAGGCGTTTCAGCCGAACGGCAAGAAATTTATTTTTTGGGCCAGAACAATGAAAATTTTAAAGCCGTGCCAGTGCCAGGGCGCGGATTTGTCGGCTCGTGGTCGCCCGATGGCCAACAGGTTTTGTATCAAGTTCATAATTTAGATACTCGTTTTACGCCGCGTCTTTATGTGATGGGCGGGAGTGGCGATAATATTGGCAGTAACAATCGTTCTTTGTCTTTGGCGACAGTTGTCGATAAATGCGTTTGGCAAAATATTACGACTGTTTTATGTGGTGTGCCACGAAGTTTGCCCGAGGGCTCTGGCTATTTACCAAAACTTTTAGACGAAGTGCCAGATTCTTTGTATAAAATAGATTTAACCACAGGCCTCTCTAGTTTTATTGGTTGGCCTCAAGCGGGCTCGCAAGATTTGTCAGTTAAAAATCCCGTGGTTTCAGCCGATGGTAAAATTATGTATTTCACCGATGGCTTGAGCGGTTCCCTTATCTCTATCCCTTTACCTTAAGAATTTAGATATGAACTATCCCGTCATTGCGAAATCATCTCTTCGTGTCATTGCGAGCGAAGCGAAGCAATCTCTATCTTATTTTTCCAAATTCTAAAGTACCTTCGTCATCCCGTGCTTCGCTTGTCCGCCGAAGCCAAAGCGAAGGAGGAACACGGGATCCAGCCAGAAACTTTTTTCCAAATTCTAAATTCCATCCGTCAGCTGACGGACTAAATTCCAAAATATGTCAGGTAGTGAAAAGTCGCCAAAATCTACACTTCTTATATAGTTGAAACCAATTTATAATTATTATTCAAACCTATGTCAGGTAGTGAAAATTCGCCAAAATCATACTTGTCAAGTTTAAAAAATAGCTTTTATGGAAAATGAGCTTTATACTATGTTTAATTATAATATGATTTTAATTATAAATTTTTTAAACTGGCGAATTTCTACTACCTGATATGCATTATTTTACTTTAAGTAGATTTATAACAGCCAGCAGTTTCAACTGGCGACTTTCTACTACCTGATATGAAAGAACCTTTACGAATTACTTTATTACTGGCCGGCGTTGTCTTGGCTTTTGTGGTTTTGTCGGCCGTCAAACAAGCGGGGCGGTTTTTCCCTTTGATTTTTGTGCCGAATGGCTATGATTTTTTTACCAGTCAAAAGACCGAAGAATTACCCGACCCTTTAATAACTCCGGGCGCGCTTCGGGGTGCCTCGCGTTTGTCCGAGCCAAGTTTGCTCGCGACCGACCCAACACTTGGAGCTGGACCGCAAAAAGTTTTTGTCTGGTCGAGCTTGTCGTGCGCTTCTTGTCGCGATTTAACTAGTGCCGCTATTTCTTTGGCCGAGAAAAATCCGGACTGGAAATTAATCTGGAAAGATTTCCCTTCGCCGCTTTATTCAGACGCCCAAAAAGTCGCCCTTGCGGGACGGTGCGCGCAAGAGCAAAATAAATTTTGGCCGTGGGCAAAAGCCGTGTTGAAAATAGATGGGGTCATTGGTGAAAAAAGTTTGGACAGCGCGGCCGTTTCAGCGGGTTTAAATATGGCCGAGTTTAAAAATTGCCGTATTTTGGGACGGGGACAGAATTTAATCAACGCCTCTTTTGCCGAAGGCCAAGCGCTCGGGGTGGACGGCGCGCCGTATTTTTTCACGCCCAAAGGCGCTATTTCTGGCACTGTCACGGAAACCCAAGCCAAAAAACTTTTAGAAGCAGTAAATCAGGAGAATGAGGTGAAATAAGAGTATGAAAAGATCGCATTTTAATATTTCTTTAGAAACTTTGTTTTTATTCGTGGTTGTCTTTATTGGACAGTTATTTATAAATTCTGAACTTAAGGCACAAAGCGAAAACCCTAATGATAAAATTAAAATAGCGTGTAATGCTGTTTTAGATTCCGTTAATTATAGTATGATAGGGGGGAGCGATTTTACTTTAGTTCCTATTTATGACGCCTTAAAAAATGAACTTCAAAATAATGGGAAACAGGGAATGATTGGTTGTTATTTCAAAAAAAATTATGGCTCTGAAGAAATTGGTCAAGAATGGTCATTAGACGGATGTGCAAAACAATATTGTGCCGACAAAGATCCAAAGAATCCGATAACTTTTGACCATGACTTATGTAAAAGAATAGTAATGGCAACTATAGCTTATAGAGTTAATGGTGCGGTTTCATCTATAGCTCATATTTGGAAACCGGGTGGTCTTTTTCCGAGTACTTATGATTGGACAGAAAGTTTTGAGAAATCTTCTGATATTTTTGGTAGTTGTCCATATGATAAATATATTCAGGGTGAATTTCTAAAGGTTGATTTAAAAGGAATAAAAACCATTGCTGGTGGTCAGTTAGCATGTTGTATTCAACGACCGATAGGTAAAACTGAACCAGTTGCATGTTTAGCTAAACTTCAACCATGTGCAAATTGGAATAAAGATTATCAAGTATACGCATTAACTGATCAAGAACGTTCAGTGGAAGAAAATAAAGGATGCCATGAGCAAGAAAAAACGTATAATACCATGTTGCAAGACATGTTTGACAATAAAAATCCAATAAAAATAGGTACAACTGAATATAATGGAGATGATAAGGTGGCACTAGGAATTGGGTCGTTGTGTGCTAGTAGAAGTAATATTACTGACTCTAAAGTTAAGACACAGACAGACTTATGGTGTCCAAAATTATCAGAAGCATGTTGTCGCGGTGCAAAAGCCCTGGGGTGTTCCGGTAAATTTGATGTAGCTTCATCAGTATTAGATGATAATGTTTTTAATAGCTCTTCTTTTGCCGATACCAACATTCCCAAACGGCCGGTTGAGATTTTGTTTCGGCCGAGCGTTGGTTTTCCGGGTACGGATTTTGAAGGCGGTGTCTTAACCACCATCAACGCCGGCAGTTTTGGCAGATTTATAGGACAATTTTTTGGTCTAGCGCTTTCAATTATCGCCATCTTTGCGATTTTAATGATTATAATTGCTGGCACTAAAATGTATTTAGCGGCGGCGCGGGGTAATATCACCGAGGCCGCGAAAGCCAAAGATGGCATTAAAAAAGCCATTACCGGTTTAGTTTTTACTTTAGCCGCCGTCACGCTTTTCCGTTTTATCAACCCGCGCCTCATCGAAATCCCATCTCTTACTTCTCTTTCTAACAAATACACGATTGAGAAAGAAACTATAAATTTTCCTGAAATTTATGATGCAAATACAGGAAGTTATGAAATGCCAGATGACGCTTTAGTAAAAAAAGTTTTGGAATATCATAATGCTGGTAAAATTAGTATCCAAGATAAAATTAATCAAAATGAAAGCGCCTTGAAAGAGATAGATGCTAATGGTTTAAAATTAATGTTGGCGATGGGCGATTATGCAACGCCTCAAAATGCAGGTAAAGATTTTAATATTAGAATAACAGCCCTAAAAAAGGATCATCCAGTTAATACGGTTGCTGGAAATGTATCACCGCATGCTTCTGGGCGTGGAATTGATTTTGGAACTGGTTCTGGTATTAGTAAGGCTAATATAGAAAAATTGTTAGTTTGGCTTAATAGTAATAAAAGTCAGTTTAAAATTGGTCAGATAATTTATGATAGTTCAGTACTGTCTGCTTCTTATGATAGATTAAAATACAATTACGATTGGAGAGCTACTCCACCGCCTTTTAAATCAACTTTATTAGATGACCATCGTGACCATATTCATATCACAATATTAGCGAGTGATAAGGCGACTAGTAGTACTGGCGGTGGTAGTCAGTGTGGTATTTTTGGAAAATCAAGTGCATACGGGAATTTATCAGCAAATACAAGCCAAGTGGCTTTTGTAAATAAATTATTAGATACTTACAATAAGGCAGGTGTAGTTAATACTGTGAATTGGCCTAAGGAAGTTATGATAGCCCAAGGAATAATTGAAAGTAAATGGGGCACATCAAATAAAGCAACAAGTATAAATAATTATTTTGGTATGAGGTGTAGTGCTGCATCAGATCGAAAATGTGATGGTGGTTTTGGAATATATGCTGATATTAATGATAATATGAGAACCTATTTTAATTGGATGAATGATCCAAAAGGCAATTATGCAGACAATAGAAAAAAGACAGTGGCTTTAATAGGTAAACCAATTGATTTTACGGATCCGTGTAAAGCTGCATTTTTTGGATTACTATATACTCACAAGTACACACCTGATCCGGCTTATGTTGATAGTATTATGGGGGTAATAAAATCTATGCCGAAGTTTGGAATACAGGGGCTTAATGGGAATGCAAATTGCTCACAAGATTATATTGCGGAACAGTTTGGATCAGATGTTGTTCAAAATTATAAAGCCGCAGTTTGCAAATAGGCAGTATGTCAAAAAATACGAAAGTTTTCGTGTGCGGTAATTGCGACGCCCAATTTCCTAAATGGGGCGGACAGTGCAGTCAGTGTGGCGCTTGGGGCACGATTGCCGAACAAACAAATTCTGGCTACACCAAAGCCCTTTCTCCTGAAGCCGGCGAAGAATTATCTTTAGTCAATTTAAGTGAAACTAAAATTTCATCGTTAGAAAAATACGCGACCGGTTTAGAAGAGCTGGACCGTGTTTTTGGCGGCGGTCTAGTGGCCGGCTCGGTAGTTTTGCTGGGTGGCGCGCCCGGCGTGGGTAAATCCACTTTAGCTTTGCAGGCGGCTGGTAATTTATCGGCTTCTGGTCAAGAAGTTTTGTATTTTTCTGGGGAAGAATCGGCCACGCAAGTTGGCGTTCGTTATAAACGTTTGGGTATAAAAAGTAGCCCGCGTTTTAGTCAAGCTGTGCATTTGGAAAGTATTTTAAAAACTCTGGCCAAAATCAAACCAAGTTTGGCGGTCATAGACGCCGTGCAAATGCTTCACAGCGAACGGATTTCTGGCGAGCCGGGAAATTTGTCGCAAATGCGCGGAGGCGTAGCTTATTTGGTGGAAGTGGCTAAAAGACTAAATATCTCTTTAATTTTAATTAGTCACGTCACCAAAGATGGCGCTATTTCTGGGCCCAAAACCGTAGAGCATTTGGTGGATACGGTTTTGCTTTTGGAAGCGGAAAATAAAAGCGATTTGTACCGTTTGCTGTCGTCTTCTAAAAATCGTTTCGGTCCAACGAGTGAGTTGGGAGTTTTTAGTTTTGACGAAACAGGTTTTCATGATTTGCTCGACCCGGCCAAGATTTTTTTGGGCGAAGTAGAACCAGCACCCGGCACGGCATTAACTTTGGTCGCCGAAGGTCAACGCGCTTTTGTCTTGGAAGTACAGGCCTTGGTCCATAAAAGTTTAAACAGTTTTCCGCATCGTTTGGCCAATGGTTATGATTTGAATCGTTTGCAAATGCTATTGGCAGTCTTAACCAAATGGGCCAAGTTGCCGCTTTTTCAATGCGATGTCCACATAAATGTTTCGGGTGGTTTTAAAGTGCGGGAAGTGGCGGTGGATGTGGCGGTATGTTTAGCAATTGCCTCGTCTTTTTATGATAAAGTCATTCCTTTAAATAAATTATTTTGGGGCGAGGTTAGTTTAAACGGCCAATTGCGCCGACCCTTGGCCGATAAACGTCTGGCCGAAATTGCTAAAAAATTGGGTTATGGTATAGGCGTTCTCGATGAAAAAACTTTGGCCCAACTTTTACAAAAAAACTTCGGTAAATAGTCTAGCGCTTATTTTTAAAACCGTTTAGTGCAGATATTTTAAAATAATATACATCTTGGCTGGTCGCTTTTTTGAGAGGCCTCGATTATTGTATGTCTACAATTATCCCATATACAAATTTTACACGGTCGTGTAAAATTTGTATATGAGTTTTGCTAGAGTTTATAAAAATTTAGAGGACGACCCAATTTTTAATTTCTTATCTAGCGCGGGTGAGTTGTTAGAAATTACGGTTTCTTCAATGATGGAATTAGCCAAGATTATTGCCAGCAAAAAGTATCGGCATCAGCTAGCGGTGGAAAAAGTTTATCGTCGCCTTTTATATCTAAAGGAGAAAAAGATATTATTAGTTAAAAAACAAGGCTTAAAAATGAGGTTTGCCTTGAGTGATACTTTAAAAAGGCAATTGCTTTTAAATAAATTTGGTCAAGCCAAATCATTGTCCAGAGGTCGTTTTTTGATGGTTTTTTTTGATATTCCAGAAAGCCAACGCGAGACTAGGGATGTTTGGAGAAGATTTTTAAAAGAAAATAATTTTCAAATGATTTCTCTAAGTATTTGGATTACTAGAAAAGACCTATATAGAGAAATTAAAAATCTAATCAACGAGTTTGGCCTAGAAGACTGGATCAATTGTTGTTATGGCACAGATTTTCTTTCTCTTAAAAATATTACATATAAAAAATAATCAACATACAAATTTTACACGGTCGTGTAAAATTTGTATGTATAGAAAATTGGGAGAGAGAGGGGTGGGATTTTTAATTGGTTGACTTGTCTTGAAGATAATTTTTTAGTCTTGAAAATTTTGGCAAATAAAAAAATCGCGATGCGCACGTGCGTGCATCGCGATAATGATGAAATTCAAATCCTAAGTGATGCAGGATTCAAATCGTATGTTTACTTGCAGTTTCGAAGGAACTTGATTTAGAATGGATTGAAATGTTTCTTCTGCATAAGGAATGCCACTTTTGAGGAAAAATAAATGATCCTCATCTTTGACATAACTTGATACAAATTTTTCAATTTTCATTTTTTTCCCTTGATAACTTACAAAGAGTTCTCCGCTAATAAATCTCCCAGTTATAGTTAAGGAAGATCCGTTGACGGCTATGCCGACTATTATGCCATTCATTAGTGTACCTTTTTGTTTTTTAGTTATTGCGATGATGAGAAAAATAGACAACGCAATCTCCCTTACTAAAACCCAAAAAAGATAAGTCACGGGCCTCCGATTGTTGTTAACATGCTTCCTCCGTGCGGTTTGAAGTCGCTATATTTTTGGTGGGGCGACCTTGGGTGATTCGGATACCCGCCTTAGGTGTAGGCGGTGTTACTTATTGATTTATAAAAGAGCGCTTTGCTTTGCGAGGAAGCTGTTGTCGTTTGGTGATTTAAACGACTAAGCAGACAGCGAAGCTCACTTTTACAGATATTCACCTTACTAAGCCGTATATATTTTGTCAAGTTTATCTGTGGAGAAACGCAAAGAAAATTCTTGAGCCAGGGCGGGATTATTTTTAAGTTCAGAATCTTCGCTTAAAATTTCCTGCGTAATTTTTTGAGTTTCAGCGATTAAATCTAAATTATCTAAAGTGGCTATTTTGAGGTCCCAGAAGCCAGTTTGACGTCGGCCAGCCATATCGCCAGCCCCCCTGAATTTTAAGTCCATTTCAGCCAATTCTTGGCCTTTGTGGTGATTTTTTAGAGCTAGAAGCCGTTCGTGTTCGGTTTTTTCGTCAGATTCTGGCACACATAAACAACGGCCCATAACTGCGCCCCGCCCAACTCGTCCACGCAATTGGTGAAGTTGCGCCAGCCCAAAATATTCGGCGCCAAAAACCACTAAAAGTGTGGCATTTTCTATATGCACGCCGACTTCGACCATAGTGGTCGCGATGAGCGCGGGGATAACGCCTGTCGAAAATTTTTCCATAGCTAGCGCTTGCTCTTTGGCTTTGAGTTGACCGTGAAGCAACCCAAAAGTAATTTCTGGTAAATGTTGTTTAAAGTCAGTCGCGATATTTTTTATATTGATCCTAGTTTCAGCTAAAATAGCGGGCGCGACGATTAAAATTTGCTCACCCCGCGCGGCCGTTTTTTTTATTTCTTCGTAGATTAAATTCTTTTCCGTGGGTGAATAAATTTCCGTACTTCGTTCATAATGTTTACCTAAAGGCAAATCTAATGGTGAAAAATTTATGTCGCCAAAAAATGTCAAAGCAAGAGTGCGGGGAATGGGTGTGGCCGATAAACTTAAAAGATGCGGGGTTAAATGGTCAGCGCGTTTATTTTGTAAAATTTGCCTTTGGGAAACGCCGAAGCGATGTTGTTCATCAATAATAGCCAGACCCAAGTTGGGGAGTTTAACCGCATCTTCTAAGAGCGCGTGCGTGCCTATGACTAAGGCCGGTAAACCAGACGCCAATTTTTTTAAGATAATTTTTTTATCAGAAATAGTTTCGGCACCGTCCCAGAGCCAAGTTTCGGTGGCCGTTAAAAGCGCTAAAGGCATTTGAAAACTAGATAAAAATTTTAATAAAGTCTGGCCGTGTTGTTTGGCTAAAATTGTGGTGGGACAAAGAAGCGCGCTTTGCAGATTGTGTTGAAAGGCGGCCAAGGCGGCGGCACAAGCCACCACAGTTTTGCCACTGCCGACATCGCCTAAAAGCAAACGATGCATAGGATGTTTTTGGTTGAGATCGGTGGCAATATCTGCGAGGGCCAAATTTTGGCTAGGCGAAAGTTCGAAAGGCAAAGTGGTGGCAAAATCCGCGAGACTTTTTTTAGTTAGTTCCAAATCAAAAATCGGTGCCGGTAATTGTTGCATAGTTTGACGAGCTATTTGTGTGCGCAAATTATAAAAAAAGATTTCATCCCAAGCCAAGCGGTTTTTGGCTTCAGTTATGTTTTGGTTAGTTTTTGGTTGATGAATTTCAGACAGCGCTTTTTCTAGTGGAAAAAAGTTTTTATGGGCAAGTAATTTGGGAATAAAATATTCAGAAATTTCAGCTTGCGCGATTAAACTATGCAAAGTTCGCTTTAGCCAAGGTAGGGCGACATTGGCCGTTAAAGAATAAACCGGATAAAAAAGTGGCGGTGTTGTTTCAATAGAAAAAACTAAAGGGTTTATGGTGGAACCCCATTTGCTTTCGCCTTGGACAGTATAAAATTCATCGACTTTAAGTTGATGTGCTAAATACGGCTGGTTGAACCAGAGAATTTTAAGTTCGCCCGTGGGATCAGCGATGGTGCCCTCAAGCCATGTGCGATGCGTTTTAAAATTGCGCTTTGTTTGTAGTGAAATCAACTGGCCTTTGGTGGTAAATGGGCCATTTTTTCGCGCTTGCTTGACGGGTGAAATTGGTGGGAATTCCTCGTATCTAAAAGGGTAGTAATGAACAATATCATGCAGGTTTTTTAAGCCGAGCTTGGCTAGTTTGCCTTGAGCGAGTTTGGTTAGGGGTAATTTATCCAAAGGTGTCTCGAGTGGCAACATAAAGTTATTTTAGTGGAATTTTCAAGATAAAAAAACTCCACGACCCATGTCGCGGAGAATCGTTCTTTTGCAGAGCAATTAGAATTTGAAGGCCATTTGACCCAGAATGGTTTTTTCTGGGAGTAGATACTGACACATAATCCGCAAGTGTGGGTTTGGTGTCAGCATTGCGCCTATCGAATAGGCGCTGTGGCTTCCATTTTTGCTATCAAGCAAGCCGTAGAGATATGACCATGAGGTTGGTTTTATGCCGAATTCGGTAGAACTAACAATCTCGTGTCCAGTCCGTTGATTTATTGTACTGATGGTAATATTGCGAAGTTCCAACATATTGTTAGACCAAACAGTATTGGCGCCGATTTTGTATTGTTCAGGGGTGTAGTCAAAAACTATATGCCCGGATAATTCGGTCCACGTTTTACTGAGTCTGGCAGCATAGCGGCTTTTATCGATAGCCGAGAGACTAACTTCCCAGTCATTGTGCAGGTAGCTACCGCTGATACCGACATCAAAGAATGTAACCGCGTTATAAGTTCGGGGCGAAATAATAAAAGGTGTAATTGGCGGTGGCGGTAACATTGCAATGTATTGGCTGTAGATTTTTCCACCTGTTAGAGTAATATCAGTTTTAGGAATCTGATAAGCGACTTGTACTCTTCGTATACTACCAGTCGGGAGACTGTATTCAAGCGTACCAACAAACTCATCGATCTTGCTTGAAATAGTGCCAACCGCATTGCCAACAGTGAATTTATCTTTGGTGTATTGAAGCAAGATAAAGCCTTTGGCCGTTGGCAATTCGATTTGGACGGTAGTCGCTTTTGTGGAATCAATTTGTTCAGTGTCTGATTTTTTATTTTTTTTACTGGCATTTTTAGCTTGTGCCAAACTACCGGTAAAGAATGAAAGTAGTGGAATTAGACTACTCATGACTAAGGCTATACGACCCTGACTTAGACGTTTATCCAAATGGACGATGGGTTGTAACATTATTTGATTCAATATCCGAGTTTCTTCAGAAGTCATATTCCACCAACAAATTCCCAACTTCTGCGCTAAGCGTCTTCTATTTCCTTCCGCAAAATCGATTTTTAGGAATTTGCTTACATATGGGCCCAATAAAATAAACAAAGGTAAATATCGGTAGCCATAGGCGAATTGTTTTTTCTCCATCCTAAAGATATTCAGTAATAGCAAGATGGCCCCACAAGGCAAGAAGAGTAGGTATTTTTCTCCAAGCCAGCCAAAAATAACAGGAATAACATTACCATCAAGTAAAGAATATCCCAGCACTCTTTGTGCCTCATTATGAAGACCAGCAATATCTCCAAATGCTAAATATTCTTCAGATTGAAGTGGCATTGCCCCGTGTATTTTTCGTTTCTTATTGATTTCAATAGTCCTCGTATTTATCAGACGTTGATTCAATTCGGTATATAGTGGAGAAGTTTTATCGCTACCAAAATTGTATTGGTCTTGGAATTTCATGACCTGTGCCGTCAGCCGAACGAAGTTGTTGTCAGTAATGGTGGGTGGGATAGCCTTGATCTCATTTTGCAAGAGATTAAAGTCAGCGTCGAGTTGATTGCGATTTTTTTCTACGTATTCCAATCGTTTTTGTTCTTGTTGATTTCTTTCTCCAAGCATTTTAGAAAATTCTGGATAAATGAAAGTCAACAAGTAGACGATTACGATGGCAAGCGTAGAAAAAAGAGTCAGTTTATTGGTTGGTTCAGGGTTCACGGTTACTCCTTGGTTGGTGATGAATGTGATTATTTAGTTATCAAAAAACATTTTTTACCTATCTATTATAACATATTGACAAAAATTTGTCAAGAGACTGCTTTTTTAAAGAGCGAGGGCAATAAAAGTTATAACACCGCCTACAAAGATCCAGCCGATGGTCCAAAAAAGTAAGTGCCACGCTTCTTTTTTTTGACCGTTCAAATAAATATAAATTGGCCGGCCTAAAACCAAGAGTCCGGTCATGGTGGCCGAAAAAACAAAAAGCAATAAAAAAGCGACGGGCGCCCAGAAACTTGGTTTTGGATCAAACATATGTTCAACATTACTCATAAACCAACCAACCAATAAAATGTATAAATAAGTGGCGGCGGCGTTGATTAAAGCCCAATGAGGGAATTTTATTTTAGTCATAAGAAAATTATAAGGAACTTTTAAATTATAGCGCAAATTCTTGCTTTTGTCTGTTATATGATGGGATTTTCTTATGGGCTAATTCGTGCGAATTAGCCCATAGAATAAATTGTGTAGCAATTTTCTTCTACTAGGGAATTAGCCCATAGAGGAGTTTCGTTTTTATAATATTTATAGTGGGACGGTATTTAATGGAGTTTTTTTAACATCATTTCTGGTTTCCCTATATTTAACTCTGAACTAACTTCAAGATTTAAATCATTGATAAAATTTTTTCGGTGCCAAATTAATTATTTCAATTCTTCCAACAATTTCTTCGTATTCATTCTAATATACCTGTTGAGTTTTACCAATCCAATATCAAAATTATCGGCTTCGACAATGGAAAGGATTTTTTCAAGTTTTTGCCTCAACTGCTCTTTGTCAACCACTTTTTCTTTTACTTCGTCTTTGTCGCGATTATATATTTCATAGCCCTGCGCTCTTTTTACATCCATAGAAAGCGACCTGACCATATTTACAACTTCCGTTTCCATTGTTGAAGTCAAAAGATTTCCTATAACCTCACGAATATCTAAACTAGAGGCTAGAAAATTTTCTTTATTGTCCTCAATAATTTTAGAGATTTCATCAGTAAAATTTTCTAGGTCAACTTTTTCCAAGCCTCTTATTTTTTGAGAAAGTTTGCCGAGCTTTTCTCCAAGTTCTGCAGTTGGAACGACGCTCATCAAAATATTTTCTTGTGAAATGGCGACATTCGGCTCGGCCTCCTTTCTCTTTTCTGTTCGTTGTTTTTCCAATTCTTCAGCTTTTTTTAAAATTTCAATTTTCTTTTCAATATCAAAAGATTTTATCGCCTTAACTAAATCTACTTTGGATTTTATTTGATCAGGGTCAATATTATTTTCTCTGAAAAAAGCAGAGAATTGAGTATCAATTTCTTTTAATTCTTTTTTAGCTTGCTCAATTTTCTCTCTTTTTTCGACAACATCTCCCTCGTTATAAATCGCAAGTTGTTTTCTACCAGACTCATATTTTGAAGAATATCCTGTAATTTCTTTTGAAGTCTCGTCAACCTCAATGTCTGTGTGTGTTGCATAATCAACCGACTTGTCTTCTGGCACTTTCATTATTACCATTCGCCCTTTTTCTTCTTCGCTAATTTCACTCTCACTTTTACTTCCTTTTCTTCGTTCTTGTTTTGTTGCCCACTCGAAGGCGTAAATTAAATCGCCAGAAACAGTCGCACGGCTTTCCTGCGCTTCAAATCCTTCTTTTTTGATTTTTTCGGCATCCTTCTCGGAACTTGTGCCGTGCGTAATAAATTCAGGCGATTTCATATTAATTTATTTATATATCTACAGTGGGACGGTATTTAATGGAGTTTTTTTAACATCATTTCTGGTTTCCCTATATTTAACTCTGAACTAACTTCAAGATTTAAATCATTTATAAAATTTTGAATTTTTTCTTTAACGTCATCTATATCTTCATTTTCTAAAATATCTAATTTTTCAACTTCCAAAAATTGACCAAGGTTTTTTACTTCTTCAAAAACGATCTCATATTCAGACGTTTTGTATGCATGTTTAAGATTATTAATTGTAATTAATTCTCGCAAACCTAAGTGTTGAATAATTTTTAGCGTCGTTTCAAAATTACCTATTTCAGTTTCATATTCATCTGAATAAAGCCAAAGTCCATTTTTGTCAAAGTTATCAACTTTATAGGCCAAATAATTTTTGTCCGCTTTTCGGCGTAAGCGAAACCATTCACGTGGAAAATTAGGTGGCACAGGTTTTAAATTAGTTTTTAAGGGATCAAAAAAATATATATCTAAAGTTTCATTTTCACCAATAAAACTATATTGATTTAAACAATCCAGAACTTCTTTTTTTTCACTAAAAACCTCAACAAGAATTTCTACTTCTTTCATAATTTATTTTTTTATTCATAACTAAGAAGAAATAAAAAATAGTCCTTGAAAAAAATTTCGGAGAGGGAGGGAATTTCACGCGCCTGACATCCCAGCTTCGCGGGAACCCTGTCATGCTTCCAAAACCCCTCGGTTTTGGTTGTTCCGCCACGGGAAACCCAAGTTTCCCGACCCCATCCTCGTTCAAATCTTATCTGAAAATTTTTCCAAGACCAAAATGGCCATTGAAAAGATTTTCGGAGAGGGAGGGATTTGAACCCTCGATACGGATTTAAACCCGTATAACAGGTTAGCAACCTGCCGCTTTCGACCACTCAGCCACCTCTCCAGGCTTCGCCAACAGACGACTATCAACTTACAACAAACAATTATGAACTGAAAGTTGAATACAAATATTTAAAGAGCGGACGGGACTTCCGCCTCGTCGCCTCAAATAGGCGACTTCGTTGTCCTGGGCAGAGCCAAAAGCTAACCGCTTTTGTCTACGTTCTCTACGCCCTCATAGACGTTCGGGCTAGTTCACTTCTACCGGCCTGCCACGTAGTGATGCGGACCATCTACTACTGTGGTTCGAGTCATATTTATGCCAGAAAATATTCTGGCGGAGCGGACGGGACTCGAACCCGCGACCTCTTCCGTGACAGGGAAGCGTTCTAACCAACTGAACTACCGCTCCAAATATTTAATTAACTCCGAAATAGTAGCGAAAAAATTTAACTTAAGCAAGACGCTATCCACTTTAGAAGAAAAGTTTAATATCTTATAATAACCTTATGGACATAGCGAGTCTAACCCCCATCAAATGGGAAATTATGGAGTTTCATAAGCACGAGCGAAGCCATTCATGGTATTTGGCTTGGGCGGTTTTTTTAATTTTTTTCTTAATTTATGGCCTGTGGACAGCCAATTATTTATTGCCGATTATTTTACTTTTAGCCGCTTGGGCTTTTTATTGGCGTGAAAAACGCGAGCCAGAAGTTTTGTTATGCGAAATCAATGGCGCGGGTTTAAAAGTGGGCGCGGTCGAATATCCGTGGAAAAAAATTATTAATTTTTGGATCGTTTATAATCCACCGGAAGTAAAGTCTGTTTTTTTTCATGTGAAAGGGCTTCAGCCGATAATCGCTTTGCCTTTAATGAATGTGAATCCGTTAGAATTGCGGGAGCGTCTGCGCTTATTTTTACCGGAAGATTTTGAACGTGAAGGCGAACCCTTGTCGCATTTTTTGGGTCGTAAATTAAAATTGCATTAAATAAAGACCCGCGCTGGACGGGTCTTTTTGAAATCCTGCAAGTTTATTTTTCGAGGATTATTATCTCGATGCAGTATTTTTGGATATAGGTGGTCAGATCTTTCTTTTGGTAACCTTGCAAGTAGCCATTGGTTGGGTTTTCAATTTCTTGATTAAAGATTAATTTGACAAAGAAATTATTTTTTGGCAACTTTGGCAAGCGATCTTTCGGTAAAGTTGCTTTTATCTCTTCGCCTTGACCATTTTTCCAGTAAATGGTCACGCCGTCATTGGCAATTTCATATTTGTCAGGTGCGATTTGACCAAAGAGCCCAGTTTCTTGAAGTTGACTGCGCAAGGTAAGCATATTGCAACCAGCTCTAGAGAGGATGAGAATTGCTAAAGCAATAACAATAATTCCTGTAATAAAGGATCCAAAGTTTTTCATAACACTCCTTATTTGGTAAATGAAATCCAGTTTATATATTTTTTATTAATTATTTTTTCAAGGTCGTAGCTGGTTGGTTGTCGGCCTAAGCGATCGCGGGCTTTTTTCATAATTACTCCAAGGCTTTTATATTTAGTTGGGAAAGGTCAATTGGTGAAAGTTTGCCACGGTTTTAGTATCTTGTCAAATTATCATAAATTTGCTAAATTTGTATTGTTTTGTCGGCAATAAGTTGTCAGTTGATGGTTGTAGGTTGGTTGTTGCCGAAGGCGTGCGCCCGTAGCTCAGCTGGATAGAGTACAAGCTTGCGGAGCTTGGGGTCAGAGGTTCGAATCCTCTCGGGCGCACCAGTTCGGAAATAGCAAGCAAGAGGGGTCCGCCTCGCGGAGTTTATCCCGACGCAGGAGGGACTCGGCGACTAATTCGTATTCAATTTTGGGGGCTCCACCGTCGCTAAAGCTATGGCGGACAAGAAAAACGAATTGGCGATTTCGTATTTTGGGGGAAGAAAAATTTTTAATCATATGGAAATTAGAAAACAAATAATATGAGTATACTATTAACCTTATTAGCAATCGCCTTTTTCACCTTTGTTCTGAATATCATAATGATTCAGTCCAACAATTTTATCTTCATGGTTTTTAGAAAACCGATTGTTTGGATTGTTTTTATGGGATTGTTAAGTTTTATATATTTTTTTGTTGGATCAAAATTTGATAATTCTTTTAATATCGTATGGTGGTCTGCTTTGTTGGCGTTTATTTTACAAATTCCATCGAAAATGAAAAAGGGAAGTTTGATAACTGAAGGAGAAAAAAACAAAATGGCTGATGACATGTACACTGAATTAGGTATTAAGAACGGGAGGTTAAAATATCGCATAGGTTTAACTCTTTATGTGATTGGCGGGGTGTTAGGATGGGTTGTATTTTATGGTCGGGTGGCTTCATTGAATTAAATGCGCTGCGCCCCGTAGTAAGCTTTGCTTTACTACTGGGGTTCGGACTATCTTTAATATACTGCACCAGACAGGAAATTTATTTGTTTTCGTAAAAGTATAAAAGATTAGCGTCACTGTCGCTAAATTTTTTATTTTGGCAAATTATATTGATGTGTATAATTCGCGTACGCGAATTATACACATCAGAGACAATCTAATACCATAATCTAAATCTCTATTTATTGCAGGGATTTGTTTGAAAAATACCCGTTTCCCAGCTTTTTATATTTCTACTATTGACAAACTTAAAATTTATTACTATAATTAAAATAATTGAATTGACCTTTTATAATCTGTTCACAAATAAATTTTGGAGGTATTGGATGAGTGATTTAGATCTGTCTTCGCAAATAAGCGATGTTTACATATTGGCCTGCACCTACGGCGTAGATGAAAAAAAAGTGCGGTTAGCATTTTATAATTTACCGTCCGTTTTTGATGTCGATAGTAATGACTATAAAGTAGAGTTAAATAAACTTTATTCATTTTGTAGTCATTGCTTACCAAAAACATTTCAAGAAATGCCCAATATCTATGTTCACAAGAGGAGAAATAAAAGAAAGTAACCAAACAATTTTAAAAAAAGCCCGAGAGCACTCGGGCTTTTCCATATGTAAAATTTTTATTCTTCTACGCCGAATACCCCACCAGCTTCCAGCCTTCGCAGCCGAAGTGGCTGCTTCGGCGGAGTAGGCTGCCACGGGGATGTTCGTGCTTCGTAGCGAAGCTACTTCGCAGAGTAGCAAAGGCGTTAAGAATAATCCATCCGAAGCTCCGCAGGAGCGAAGGAGGATAGCGGCTTCGAAGAATTCCGCTGAAGATACCTCGCGGCAAGCCGCGAGGAGCTTCACTTTATTGCATCTTCAATTGCGGGCGAACTTTCCACAGGTTCCTCTGTTGGTTTTTCTTCCGCCCCTAAAATGTCAGCAGTTTTTTCTTCAGGGATTTCTTCTATGGGTGTGTCTTTATCATCGCCGCTTGGAAGAACGGGTTGGCTTTTTAAACTTAATTTCATTTTGTGATTGACGGCATCAACTTTCAATATTGTAAAATTATATTCTTTACCAACTTCCACCGCCTGTCCTGGGTCTTGAATGCTGGTGTCAGAAAGTTCCGAGACATGGGCGAGGGCTTGAATATCTGGAGTAATATCGACAAAGGCGCCGAAGCTGGTCAGCTTTGAAATTTTGCCAGCAATTTTATCGCCCGGCGTGTAGTTTTTTTCAACCTCTGCCCAAGGATCGGGTTGAAGAGCTCGCAGTGATAAAGAAATGCGCGAGCCATTAAGACCAATAATTTTCGCTTCAACTGCCTGATCTTTTTTTAGAACCTCCGAGGGATGTTTGGCTCTTTGCCAAGACAGTTCCGAAATATGCGCCAGTCCTTCCAAGCCGTCGCCAAAGCGGATAAAAGCGCCGAAGTCCACGAGACCAGCCACCGCGCCGGTAATAATATCGCCAATTTTATACTTGGACAAAACTTCCTTCTGTTGTTCTTCCCAAGCGTGGCGTTCCGAAACGATTACTTTATTTTCTTTTTCTAAAATATCGGTGACGCAAACTGTAAAAGTTTGACCGATAAATTGCACCAGGTGATCCAAAATGCGATTCTTATCGCCGCCTTCAATGCGCGGGTAGTGGTCAACCGTAAGTTGCGAGACGGGTAAAAAGCCCGGCACGTTGCCAACTTTAACCACTAGGCCGCCTTTGTTGGCTTCTAAAATAAGCACTTTGGTCAATGCGCGAGTCCGTTTGAGCTCATACATTTTTTGCCAGCGCGCGGTTTGGTTGGCGGCTTTAAGTGACAGCTCCATCAAACCAAGTTCGTTTTCCATATCCATAACTGTCACCTGCGCGCGATCGCCAACTTGATAAATTTCTCCGCCGTCATTTTCTTCTAAAAGTTCATAACCGCGAACAATGCCCGTGGCCAGACCATCAAGGTCTACATAAATTTCACCTCGGCTGATATTGACAATCGTACCGGCGACGACTTCACCTTCTTTGGGTAAAGTTTTCTGTTCATCTAAAAGCGCGCCCATAGGCGAGCTCGTATTTTTAATTTGACGTGATTTAGCCATAAAAAAAATTAACGAAAAACCCAGCTTGCGCTAGGCCGAAAAAGTGGCCCGACTTGGCATAAAAGTGGCCTGTCTTTTTCGACAACAACGTAGCGCAAATATAACAAATTTTTTTTATTATGTAAAGACTTGCTAAAAAAGCCCAAAAAATATAGACTTATAAAGATATTTGGCTATAGCCCTTGTTCATTGATTCGTGAAGTTATTCTACATTCTATATTCTAAATTCTAACTACTATGGATAAACAAGCAAAAAGTCTTTTGTCATTATTTAAAACTTTGGGTTTAGCAATTTTGGCCTTTTTAATTTTGGGTCTGGTTTTTAATGTTTTTTCTGATATTAAAGATATTCCGGAAATCCCAGTGAGCCAAGTTGCCACCGACGTTTCGGCCGGCAAAATTAAAGAACTGGTGGTCAAGGGTGAGACTATTCAAATTTTGTATACAGACGGACGAGAAGCGACCGCCATGAGAGAAAGTGACGTTGGGCTGACCGAATCTTTAAAAAATCAGGGTTTGACGACAGAGCAACTAAGCAAAATAAGTATTAAGTTTGATAATACAAAAACTTTTGGCGATTGGGCCGGAACGCTCTTGCCGATTATTTTGCCGATAATTTTTATTCTGGTTTTCTTTTTTATGATGTTCCGTCAAGTGCAAGGCGTGAACAATCGCGCGATGTCGTTTGGCCAAAGCGGGGCGAGACAGTGGGAAAAAGGCAAAAAAGAAAAAATTACTTTCAACGATGTGGCGGGTGTTAAAGAAGCCAAGCAAGAACTTTTAGAAGTGGTGCAGTTTTTAAAAGAGCCGAAAAAGTTTTTGGCAGTGGGCGCGCGCATTCCACGCGGGGTGCTTTTGGTAGGAAGCCCCGGCACCGGTAAAACTTTATTGGCCAAAGCTGTCGCGGGTGAAGCCAACGCGCCTTTTTATCATTTGTCTGGGTCGGAATTCGTGGAGATGTTTGTAGGCGTGGGCGCCTCGCGCGTACGGGATTTATTTGCTAAAGCCAAAAAAACCGCTCCCGCTATAATTTTTATCGACGAAATCGACGCCGTGGGCCGTCAACGCGGTTCTGGTTTGGGCGGCAGTCACGATGAACGAGAACAAACTTTAAATCAAATTTTAGTGGAAATGGACGGCTTTGAAACCGATGTCAATGTTATTATTTTAGCCGCGACTAACAGGCCCGATGTTTTAGATCCGGCGCTTTTGCGCCCGGGCCGTTTTGACCGGCAAGTGGTTTTAGATATGCCAGATATTAAAGATCGTGAAGAAATTTTAGCTATCCATGCCAAAGATAAAAAATTGGCCAAAGATATTTCTCTGCGTCAGATTGCCGAACGGACGCCGGGTTTCGCGGGGGCGGATTTAATGAATTTATTAAACGAGGCGGCCATTATGACGGCGCGCGAAGACCGCACCGAGGTGACACAATTGGATTGCTTGTCTTCGATTGAAAAAGTTATGATGGGTCCGGAAAGAAAGAGTCGAGTTTTTTCCGAACACGAAAAAGAAATTTTGGCTTACCACGAAACGGCGCACGCGTTGGTCGCGCATCGCTTGCACAAGTCGGACACAGTTCAAAAAATTTCTATTATTTCGCGCGGGCAAGCGGCCGGCTACACTATAAAAATGCCGTCCGAGGATAAACATTTACATACCAAATCAGAATTTGAAGCAGATTTGGCGGTTATGTTGGCGGGGCACGCGGTGGAGAGTTTGTATTTTAAAGATGTTTCTACCGGCGCGGCTTCGGATTTACAACAGGCAACAAAATTGGCTCGACAATTAGTAATGCAGTGGGGTATGAGCGAAGAGCTCGGTCCGCGGGTTTTTGGCGCGCGCCAGGAAATGATTTTCTTAGGGCGTGAAATTCACGAACAACGCGACTATTCAGAAAAAGTGGCCGAGCAAATAGATAAAGAAGTTAGTAAATTTATTAATCTGGCTTACGAGCGGGCCAAAGAAATTATTATGAGCCAACGGGAGATGATGGATAAAATCGCTACGGCCTTAAAAGTCAAAGAAACTTTGGAACGAGACGAATTTTTGAAAGTAGTGGAAGGGTAGTCGCCACTTCGTGGCAGAATTATAAATTCTAAATTTTGAATTATAAATTGTTGCGTCCGTCAGCTGAAGATAATATCTCTATCCACTTTTAGGCTAGTTTGTTCAGGTTTATAATAAATTTATGAAATGGTTAGTTTATGGGGCGGAATCTTTATACCGTCGGCTGTTTGTCTCAGCTTGGCGACGACTGCGCACTCATCCCGGCCTGATTTGGCTGGGGATTGGCGCGGCTTTATTGGGTAATGGCGGGGACATTGAAGTGGCTTTGAATAAATTTTTCTTGTTGCAAAATCAAGAAAATATTTTGGCTTTTTTGGTCCAGTCGGGCTGGTTGGCTTTTTTAGGCCGTCTGGAGTGGACGGCTTTACCAGTGATAATTTTTGGCGCGGTCGTAGGACTAGGTCTGTTGCTTTTAGGAAGTTTGTCTCAAGTGGCTTTAATCCAAAGCGCGCACGACGCGGAAACCGGTCAAGTGTCCGACCTAATGGTCTATTTGCGTCGCGCCCGTTCTCTGTTTTGGAAAGCTTTTAGTTTTTACGCTTTAAGTCGCTTGGTCATTTGGATAGTTTTTATTTTATTTGCCCTGCCAGCTTTAATCAACGCTTTTTTTCAATTGAGTTTGGAGTCGGTCTCTAGTTTAAATTTGCTCGGTTATTTTATTTTAATCCCGGGCAGTTTTTATTTGGCCTTGTTGGCGCGTTTAGCGGTATTTTCTTTGGTTATTTCTGGGAGCAGTTTCAGAGGCGCGTATCGCGAAGCGTTGTCCTTATGGAAAAAGCATTGGCTAACTTTAGTGGAAGTTTCGTGTGTAGTTTTTTTGGTCAATACTGTGGTGGCGCTTGCTACGGCCGCTATCTTCTTTTTGGGACTTTTACCGATTAACGCAATTTTAGCAGGAAGCGAGGCGGCTGTTTGGGGGCAAGGATTTTTAAGTTTACTTTTTGTGGTGGTCATAATTTTAGTTGGCGGTTTGGTTTCTTTGTGGCAATATCAAGTCTGGGTACAAATTTTTACGGAATTGCGTCGCGAACTGTCGCTTAAAAGCAAAGCCCAAAGAGTTTATGATACAATGCTAAATCGTTTTCGCAATAAGTTCAGAAAATAAGTCTTGTTCGCTAACAGCTACCAGCTAAAAGCTATCAGCTATGCCCTGTAATACCACAGTAGTAGATGCTCATTTCATTCGCCTCACTACATGGCAAGCATCGCCCTATATATACTTATGATCTCGCATCTCGTTTCTCGTTACTCAATACTTAACTGATATACAGGGTATGGAAGATTCATCGCCGAGTGGAATTTTGACCAATAAATTGGCCGCCATGGCTGAACAAAAAGTTGAAGAGGGTGTGGCCAAAAAGGCCCAAGAGCAAAATTTGTCCTATGTGGATTTGCGGCAAAGTATTATTACACCGGAAGCGGTTAGTATGTTAGCGGAAGAAACAGCGCGCGCGCATAAGGTTATAGTTTTTTTAAAAAGTGAAACAGTCATAGCTCTAGGCACGCTGGACCCAACTACGGAAGATATTAAAAAAATCGTGAGTGATTTAGAAGAAAAAAATAAATTAAAAGTAGCGGTTTATGTCGTTTCAGAAGCAAGTCTAGCTCATGCTTTTTCCGCTTACACTAAAGTTTTAAAAACTTATACGCCTGCGGGCGTAGTTATTGCTAAAGCCGATTTAGAAAAATACACCGTGTCTTTAGCCAATTTAAAGCAGTTGAAAAAAAGTTTGGACACGGCCAATTTAACAGAAAAAGTTATCGTAATGATCGCCGGCGCTTTGCCTTTGAACGCTTCCGACATCCATGTGGAAGCCGAACAAGACGGCATCGCCGTCAGGTATCGCATTGATGGCGTCTTGCATCATGTCGCGGAATTACCGGAAGCAACCTGGAAGCAATTAATCGCGCGTTTGAAATTGTTGTCGCATTTGAAAATAAATGTGTCGGATCGCCCGCAAGACGGTCGTTTTACTATTGATTTGGTAGACGACGCCATTGATGTGCGCGTGTCCACTATTCCGACGGCCTATGGTGAAAGCGTGGTCATCCGTTTGTTGCGGTCTAGTTCAGCTGGCGTGGAATTTGAAAGTTTGGGTTTGTTTGAGCCAGCCAAAACGCAATTACTTTCGCAAGTCAAACGGCCCAATGGTATGGTCATTACAACCGGTCCGACGGGTTCTGGTAAAACCACCACACTTTACGCGCTTTTAAATTTACTTAACACCGAAGACAATAAAATCATTACCTTGGAAGATCCGATTGAATACAAATTAAAAGGTATCAATCAAAGCCAAGTGGATCACGGCAAGGGGTATTCTTTTGCCGATGGTTTGCGTTCTATTTTGCGACAAGATCCCGATATTGTAATGGTGGGGGAAATTCGTGATTTAGAAACTGCCGAAGTGGCCTTGAACGCCGCTTTGACTGGTCATATTGTACTGTCCACCATTCATACCAATTCCGCGGCGGGCGCCATTCCGCGCTTTTTAGCGATGGGGGTAAAATCTTTTTTATTGGGGCCAGCTTTAAATGCTTGTGTTGGGCAAAGGTTAGTGCGGCGGTTATGCGAAAAATGTAAAAAAGAAATTACTTTAGACGAGGCGACTTCAAAAAAAGTGAAAGCTCTAGTAGAAGCATTGCCCGACGGTCATGAAGCAAAAAATAAACCTTTTAAATTTTTTGGTCCCGTGGGTTGCAGTGAATGTTTTAGTTTGGGCTACAAGGGGCGGATCGGTATTTATGAAGTTTTGGCGATGAGTCAAACGATTGAAAAAATGATTCAAGATAATATTATGTCGGAATATCAAATTCAAGAAGCAGCCAGCCACGAAGGTTTAATTACAATGATTCAAGACGGCATTATAAAAGCTTTAAATGGGATTACTAGTTTAGATGAAGTGTTTCAAGTGGCAGAATAAACTAGCTTTTTAGGTTGTAGCTGATTAGCTTATTAGGTTGTTTACTCCATAGCTTTTTCGGATTCAGGGTATTATTCCTACGCATTCGTCATTCCTAAACCCTTTCTCGTCATTCCCGACCTGCCGCGCCCCGTAGTGAGCTTCGCTCTATTACTGGGGATCAGGAATCTATTTCTGGTCATCCGTCAGCCGACGGATCCAGTATTTTGAATTGGAATTAAAAATTAAGAAAAAGATATTTTTATTTTAGCCCAAAGAGTTGGTCGTTCGGGGGAGGTATTGTTTCTTTGCACCAGTCAACTTGTCCTGCGACAAGCTGACTTACTATTCGGACAGATTATTTTTGCAGAGCCAAAAAGCCATGCTAATCTGTCCTCATGGTTGCACGAAACAAAACCTCTCCCTCACTGGCTTTGGGCTAAGGCGTGGAGAGAGGCGCGAGTGGAGTGCGCTTAAAAGTAATGCCTCCTCGTCATTCCGTTGAAAAACGGGATCCAGTATTTCCATCTGTTATTCCCGTCACGCCCAAGGTGGATAAGTTCCCATCAGAATCCAGATAAAAAAACATCCCCTGCCGTCGTGGCAGGGGAAGAAATGTTAGAGACGCGGGGAAATGTTCCCTTTGTCACCGGTGTTCGAGGGTTCCCGTGAAGTTCAGATTATAAGAGGGAAGCTCCCGACGGCTCCGGATCGTTGTGATCGTTGCTGTTCGTTGTGGAATAGGACCGGTATTGGTTTTCTCCGTTGTTCGAGATCTTTGAATCAAAATGTGACGATGTGTTGTTCGGTGGTGACATGTGGGGTCTCCTTTCTGCGTGCTCGCAGAGTTTAGTGAATGGAATGTATTAGTGAATGGAATGTAAAGGTACCGTTACCTCACTATTCTAGCATACTCCCATCTTTTTGTCAAGCCCTCAAAAGCCCAATAAAACCAAGCTTTTTACAGCATGAAGGAATTCTTGAGCCGTTCATATTGGCGTATTCTCTTTGCATATTCCTTCCGGGAAATTGTCTTTCCTAGAAAAGAATACTCCTCTTTTTTGTATTTGATCACAATTTTATCCGCCCACATGTTTGGCGGAGTAAAAGTGATAGACACGCCATTTTCGTCATGCTTTCTGATTTCATTGACGTAAAGAGTAGCGATTCTTTTTCCTGATTTATTCAATTCATTCAGGTGCACATTACGTGGTCCTAAGACGCCATTAAAGATTCGATAACGACTATAAGCGTGACCTGATTCGAGCATCAAACTCGAAGAAAATATTGATATTACAATGATGAAAAATATACTTTTCATTAGTGATCTCCTTGAGGTTGTTGATTTGATGATGATTTATGATAGAGCAGTTTCTTTAGTTTGTTATTTCTAATTATAGCATATTTGTATTATTTTGTCAAGCCCTAAAAAGCCCAATGAATATAGGGGTTTAGCTTAAAGCTATAGAGTTCGTATTCCTAAAAAGCTAATTAGCTAAGAAGCTAAAAAGCTAATTTACTCGTATCTCAATGCCTCAATCGGGCTTTTTTTAGCGGCTTGAGAAGCTGGATAAAGTCCAAAAACTAATCCAGCCAAAGTTGATACGCCAACAGCTAAAATTATGCCAGCTAAAGGCAAGGAAAAATTCCAGCCAATATCTAAAACATTACTCAAAACTAAATAGATAAGATAATTTATGCCAATTCCTAAAACCAAACCAGCCAATCCGCCCGAGACTGTTAAAACCACAGCTTCCAATAAAAATTGCTGACGAATGTCTTTAGTGGTCGCGCCGACGGCTTTGCGCAAACCAATTTCTCGCGTGCGCTCGGTGACCGAGACCAACATAATATTCATAATGCCGATACCACCCACGATTAAAGCAATGGCGGCGATCGAGGATAAAAAGGCCGTCAGGACGCCAGTAATTTGCGTTAACATATTGGCGGTCGCGACTTGGCTCATTACTTTGAAATCATCTTTGGATAAATCGCCGTTGGGATTATAAATATTGTGACGCTCACGCAAGAGTTCGCGAATATTATCAACCGCCTGTGGCACGGCTTCTTTGGTTTTGGCTTTGACGGAAATCGCGTTTAAGTGGTCAATGCCAACAAGTAATTTTTGCGCGGTGGTTAATGGTAAATAAATATATTCGTCAAAATTCTGAAAAATTTGCATCCCACGTTCTTCCATTACGCCAATAACGCGGAAAGTAATATTTTTAATTTGCATAGTTTTGCCCAAAGGATCTTCTTGTCCAAAAAGATCGGTCGCGGTTTTTTTACCCAAGGTGACGACGCGCGCAAAAGAACGTACGTCGGCCTCGTCGATGTCGCGACCTTTTTCCGCGTGCCAATTGTCAATAACATAGGCGCTGGCAGTGACACCCATAAACATCAGTTTTTTTGTTTCACTACCGTAGCTGACACGACCCGTGCTATAAATCATGGGCGAGGCCGCTTCGACCAGGGGATCTTTAGCGATAGCTTCCGCGTCTTCGGCCTTGAGTGTTTTGATAGACATTTGGTCCAAAAAACTTTCACTAAAACCCACGCCTTCCGGCGCGCCCGGTTCAATATAAATATTATTGGAACCAATAGAATTAATTTGACCGACAATAAGATTTTCGGCAGATGAGCCCAGTGACATCATTAAAATAACGGACGCAATGCCAATCACAATGCCCAGCATCGTTAAAAGGGTGCGCATTTTGGCGTGGCGTAAGCTGACATAAGCGGTCGTGGCGGCATCAGAAAATCTCATAAATTAGGTGGTAGGGGTTAGGTGGTAGTGGGTGATTAACAGCGAAATCGATATAAATTCCATCCGTCAGCTGACGGACCAAATTCTACTTAAAAAACTCGGCGGTGCGTTTTTGAACCTGGTCATCACTAAAAATTTTTCCGTCTTTTAGTTTAATTAATCTTTCGGCAAATTCGGCGGTGTAGGTTTCGTGAGTGACAAGCACAATTGTCCGTCCCGAGCGATGAAGTTTGGCCAAAATTTCCATAATGGCGCCGCCAGATTGTGAATCCAAGTTGCCTGTGGGCTCGTCGGCAAAAATAATTTCTGGATCATTGATTAAAGCGCGCGCGATCGCCACCCGTTGTTTTTGGCCGCCCGAAAGTTTGGACGCTTCAATATAAATTTTGTCTTCAAGATCCACGCTTTTGATGGCTTTAATAACCAGTTCGGCGCGCTGGCCAACGGGGATATCGGAATAAAGCAAAGGCAAAGAAACATTTTCAAAAACTGTGGCACGCGCCAAGAGATTAAAAGCCTGAAAAATAAAACCCATTTTTTTGTTGCGAATTTTAGCCAATTCTTCGTCTGTTAATTCTGCTACATCGCGATCGTGATAAAGAAATTGACCAGCTGTCGGCCGGTCAAACAGACTTAAAATATGAAGCAAGGTCGATTTACCCGAGCCCGATGGTCCCATAATAGAAACAAATTCTCCATTTTTTATTTCGCATGAGACATCGTTCAAGGCGCGGGTCGTGTTTTCATTGTCCGCGTAATCTTTAAAAAGATTGACCACTTTTAACATCTTAGTTATTTTTTGGGCCGGCCGATAAAATTTGATCGCCTGCTTTGAGCCCAGAAATAATTTCGACAGCATTGTCTTGACCTCTTAAACCAACTTGGATCTCAACTTCTTCTTCAGTCAGCGCGCGTTTAACATAAAATTTATTGTCGCGTTGAATTAAAGCGTAACGAGGCAAGATTAAAACATTGTCTTTGTTGAAAGTTTCAATAGTCACATCGGCCGTCAGTCCTGACTTTAAACGGTCGTTTGCTTTATCAAAAGTAATCGTGGCGCGGTAGTTGACGATGCCATCGGTGACAGTCTCGCCCGGATCAACCGCAATTACAGAACCAGAAAAATTTTCGGTTGGATACGCGTCGAGTCCAATTTTAACGGGATTGCCGATTTTAATTTTACCGACATCAATTTCAGAAATATTGACTTCAATTTCCATTTGGTTTAAAGATACTAATGACATCACAGCAGTGTTGGCCAAAATTAAAGTACCGATTTGTGGCGTAATTTTAACGACTGTACCAGCCACCGGCGCGCGTAAATAATTTTTTTCCAGATTAGCGGAAGCGAGAGCTAAATTGGCTTCGGCTTGTTTCACGGCGGCCGCTTGCGCCTCGACATTGGCTTCGGCTTGGCTGACGTTTTCTTCTTGCTGGCTAATTTGCTGACTGCTACCAATTTTAGTTTTTAAATCTAAAGTATTTTGATATTTTTGAATGGTGGATTTTTGAGCGTTAATAGTTTGAAGTTGATTCAAAATAGCGGTGAGTGAAGTGTTGATTTGACTACGCGCCGTTGACAAGGCGGTTTTATAAGAGGTAATTGTGGTTTCAGCCAAGCCAGTGCCTTCGGTTAAAGTTTGCGAGAGTGGTAAAAATAAATTGCGAATAATTTGCAAAGAGTCGAGTGTTTGCTGTAAGGCAGTTTCGATTTCGGCCTCTGTTGGAGTTAGAGACAAAGCCGTTAAATTTTTTTGCCATTGCGTAAAAGTTTGTGTAGTTTTAACCCGTTCGGCTTCGCTGTCGGTTTGAGCTTGGCTGTTGCTGGTTAAATAATTTAAACGCGGAAAAAATGTGTCGTCATTAATAAAAAGTGGATCAAGTTGGCGGTGAATCACGTCATCGGTTAGGGCAAAAGAATTATTGTACAAAGCTAAACTATTTTGGTAAGCAGTCGTTAAATCTTGTTGCGCTTTAAAGAGGTCTGCTTGAGCCGAGGCCAATTCTTCATTTCTAGCGCTACCTTTAAGTTCAGCCAATTTTGATTTTTGCAAAACCAAAACCGAGAGGGTATTTTTGTAAATGGCTTTGGCTTGAGCCAGACTAGCTTGAGACTGCCTCAATTGAGCGGCATAATCGGCGCTTTTAAGACTCGCTAAAAGTTGACCGCGATAAACTTTTTGGCCAGTTTTAACATAAAGTTGCGCGAGTTGACCGGTTCGTTCAAAGGAAAGTTTCAAATCGGTCGCGCCTCTGACATGGCCGCTTAAATTGACACTTTGAACTAAGCGTCCGTTTTTAACGGTAAAGATTTCTGGGGCAATTTTTTCGCCAGAAAAAATGAAAAATAATATAGCTATGACAATCACTGCCGGTATAAAATATCTGGGCTTTTTTATTGTATTTTTAATCGAAATTAATAAATCTTTGAGCTTCATATATCTGGGCGCATAGTACTCTTTTTTTATTAGTTTGTCAAGGGTTTGCTAATAAAAAAACGCCACGATGAACATGGCGTTTTGAATTTAGGATTAAAGAATCTGCTTAGCTTTTTTGTAGATGCGCGCGGGTTCGATATTCGTTAGTCGCGGAGGAATACATTTTTTGCAAGTTGAGCAAGAAATTATGTGTGACTTCAGCCGCCTCTTCTTTTGTTGTAAATTTAATACACCTTGATTAGTGCGAATAATATTACGTGCAATTCGACAAGGTGGCTGATCTTTTGACATCGTTGGCTCCAGATTGTTAAAGAATGTTTGTTTGACTACATTTTATCATAACTCAAAATTAAAGTATAATGTTTTTATGATGTGGTTAATTCTAGGCTTTGTTCTTGCCTACGTTGGTTTGGCTTGGTTTAATTTGCGTTGGGCTACGCTTTTGACTTTGGCGCTTTTGCCCACATATTTAGTGCGCTTTGAAGTTTTTGGTTTACCCACGACTTTATTGGAAGCGCAAATACTAATTTTATTTTTAGTTTGGTTGATTCAGTTTGCGCAACATCGCTATATTCTACATTCTACATTCTATATTTCGCATTTATTTAAAGTTGGTTTGGCCTTTATCGTTATTGGCGGTGTGGTCGCAATTTTCGTTGGCCCAAGTATTTTAGCTGGCATTGGCGTTTTTCGCGCCTTTATTCTAGAACCGTTGCTATTTGTATTAGTATTATTTGAAACAAACTTCTATCAGCTAAAAGCTAAAAGCTACCAGCTAATTTTTTGGCCGCTAGGTCTAGCGGCTGTAGTTTTATCTCTTTTTGCGATAGTTCAATATTTAACTGGTCAATTTATTGATAATCCGGCTTGGGCGAATGTTGCCACGCGACGAGCGACTTCTTTTTTTACTTATCCTAATGGTTTAAGTTTATTTCTAACTCCTGTGGTGGCGGCTTTTTTTGCCTGGGCTTTTTTAGATAAAGAAAAAAGAATATGGAAGTTGGCAGTAGCGGGGATTGGTTTAATGGGAATTTTAACGACTGGCTCTAAAGGCGCGTTGCTGGCTTTGGTGATGGCACTGCTAGTACTTTTGGTCGTGCTATTTTTTCAAAAATTAAGTTTGACTAAAAAATATTTAACCGCTTTTGGTTTTATGGCGATAGTTATAAGCGTTTTTTATTTTGTGCCGTTCTTTAAAAATATTTTAGCAGGTCAGTCGGGTTTGATCCGAATTGACTTATGGCGGGAAACCATTATTTATTTAAATACCCACTGGCTTTTTGGTACGGGTTGGCAGGGCTTGCCTTCGGCTTTGGCGCTTTTGCATCAAAATCCGTCTGTAGAGATTTATTCTTACCCGCATAATTTATTTTTGAACTTTTGGACGACTCTCGGTTTATCTGGCCTTATAGGTTTAGTTTTTATTCTGTTTGCAACTTTCAAAAAATTTCATTCTCTAATAGTCCTCCCCATTTTCAAGGGGGAGGAGACAGGAGGGGGTTTCAGAATTCAAATTCTAGTAATGCTGGCTGGTTTACTAGCATTACTATTTCACGGTCTCGTCGATGTGCCATTTTTTAAAAATGACCTCGCTATTTTGTGGTGGGTTTTTATACTGCCAATTTTTTTTCTAAACGTAGACAAGCAGAGTTAATGTAATATTTTTAACCAGTCTGTCTCTAGCTTAGCGATTTTTTCCATAGCTATGAGTAGGGCGTGATGGACGTCGTTTGGGATAGTTAAAATGTGCTGATGGGTCGGGTCGTTTTGTACCGAAAGTCCTGCCTCGTCTTGGTTCGCCGTGGTCGCGCGCGACTAGACTTTGTGGTATCACAGGCAGTTCTGGTGTTTTAGAAATTGGAATAATCTTTTTAACTAAACGTTCAATATCGCGTAAATCACGTCGTTGATTAGGTGTGGCAAAAGAAATAGCGTGACCTAAGGCGCCGGCGCGAGCAGTCCGGCCAATACGATGCACGTAATCTTCGCTATTGTCGGGTAAGTCATAATTTAAAACCAATTCAATGCCGGCGACATCAATGCCACGCGAAGCAATGTCGGTCGCGATTAAAACGCGGGTGCGGCCGATTTTAAAAGCTTGCAAAGCTTCTTTGCGTTGATTCAGCGAACGGTTGGAATGAATTTCACCGGCGGTAAAACCAAAAGCTTGAATCGCCATTTTTAATTTTTTAGCGCCGTGTTTGGTGCGTGTAAATATTAAAACCGAACCCTTATATTGTTCCAAGATTTTTTTGGTTAAAGATAATTTTTCGTGTTGCTGTATTATAAAAATTTCCTGTGTCACTTTTTCCACGGTCGTACCGGTCGGCGCGACTTCAATTTGCACCGGCAGACGCATATATTTTTTTGCCAAGTTAAAAATTGCCGCTGGCATAGTGGCTGAATATAGGAGGGTTTGTCGTTCCGTTGAAACGGCTTGAAAAATAGTTTTAATTTGCGGTTCAAAACCCATATCCAACATACGGTCGGCTTCATCTAAAACCACAATTTTAACATCGTCGAGTCGAACATTTTTTTGTTTCAAATGATCATTTAGTCGACCGGGCGTGGCAATAATAATATTTGGGTTTCGACGTAGAGCGCGGACTTGTTGTTCCATATTGGCGCCACCGATTAAAACTGCGGTTTTCAGCCCCAAGGAGGCGCCGATAAGGCGGAGCGACTCGTCAACTTGTAAAGCCAATTCGCGCGTGGGTAAAAGGATCAAGCCACGACCCTGGATTTGGTTTAACCGTTGAATCATAGGCAGGCCAAAGGCCAAAGTTTTACCCGTGCCAGTTTGCGCGATACCCATAACGTCTTGACCAGCAATGGCTGTCGGAATAGATTTTACTTGAATAGGCGTGGGTGTGGTGAAATTTAATTTGGCCAAGACGCTGTGAAGCGCTGGCGCTAAGCCCAAACCGGCAAAACCGTTTGGTTCAAGAGGATAATCATTTCTCATAACGATTATCGTACCATAGTTCATTTTTGTTATTATTGATAGTCAATGTTTCTGACAGTTCGTGCCAGTCGGTAATTCGTTTGGTATTTTTTGGTAAAGTGCTGGTTTGGTTCCAAGGCATATCCATAAGAAAACATTTTTGAACGTGAGGCGCGCAGTCGAAAATATTGCCTAAAGAGTCGTCAATAATTATTTCTATGTTATGTTCTAGGCAAATATTTGATTTTTTACCTCCAGAACTACCATCTTTGGGGAAGAGATTAACAAAGTGTAATTGTAAAAAATTATTTGAAAAATGTCTCTTGAGCCATAGCTCTGTAATTTTGGTTGTTTCGGTTGGTCGGCCGGTGACAATTCTTAATTCGTGTTCAGGGTCAAGCTGGCTTAAAATTTTTTGAGCATCGGTTCGAGGTTTTATTCTGTTAAAATAATCGGTTTGATAAAAATCGTACCATTTTTCTGTGGCCGTTTTTTTGGTACCGCCCCAAACTTCCCAATATTTATCCGAGACAAAATCATTTCTATGTAAAGCGCTACCGTAAGTTTCATTGTGGTATTCAATAATGGCTTCCAGACTTTGCGCCAAAACATCGTCTAAATCAATTCCGATTATCATAGGATTTTATTTTGTGCTAAGGCGTCAAACAAAATATTTTTAACATTTGGTAATAGCATAAGTTCGTCTAATTTATTTATGTCTATCCATTCAGGACTGGTCTCATTATTATTTTTGATTTCGCCACTATAGAAACTGCATAAAAAAACTTCCAAACTAAATTCTTTAACGCCATCTTTGCGTTCAATAGTAGCGGTATATAGTTTTGGCAGTTTGGTTAAATTTTCAGAAGTCGTTGTTAAGCCAGTTTCTTCTAAAAGTTCTCGGATAGCTGTTTCAATAGGTGATTCGTTTAATTCAACACGACCGGCCGGTATGCCATAAGTATCATTTATGTGCGCAGCATTTTTTCCATGTTTAACCAGTAGAACTTTGTTGTTTTCTAAAATTATAATTCCAGCAGTTTTTATGACATTATTCATAAAATAAATATTATTAAAATGCGTGTCAGGATAGCTTTTAAATGTTATAGTTAAATTATGAAAAAGGCAATTATTTTAAGCGTGTTGGTTTTTGTGTTAGTGTTATTGGCTAGTTGGATTTGGTTTGAACAGCAAACGCCAAGTAATGAACAAAATCTCGTCATTGCGAGGTCGCCCGAGGCGACCGTGGCAATCTCGCCCGTATCTCGTGCCAGCGAGCGTGTGACCAAAAAACCATTTGGCATCTATATTACTCAAAAAAATTCACCGGTTCAGCCCGAAAAATTTACAGGTTATCATACGGGCGCTGATTTTGAAATTTTCGCGGATGAATTAAAAACGAATGTTTCGGTTAAAGCGATTTGCTCTGGAGTTTTGAAATTGAAACAATGGGCGAGCGGTTATGGTGGCGTGGTCGTGCAAAGTTGCGAGTTGGCAAGTCAGCCGGTGACAGTTATTTATGGTCATATAAAATTAAGCTCCATCAGCGCAAAAGTCGGCGAGAAGTTAGAAGTCGGAAAAATTTTAGGTATTTTAGGCAACGCCTATAGTACGGAAACAGACGGGGAACGCAAACATTTGCATTTGGGTATTCACAAAGGCACAGCAATAAATATTCGTGGCTATGTCTCAGCCAAATCCGCCCTGTCCGGCTGGCTCAACCCCTGCGACTTTGTTTGTGGGAAATAATTTGAAGCTTATAATAACGTTAATACAACCGGTGCGTGATCACTCTCAAATGTAGTGTCAGCTGGCATTTGTTCCTGGTCTTGCAGATATTCATTTAATATTTCCACATTCGTAATTTTTTCAACTAGATTTTTTGTAATTAAAATATGATCTATAAGCCTTTTATTACCTCGTCCCATGTGGGAAAATCTTTTTTCAGAAGGGACTTGCTCGCAAGCATTAATGAGTTGATTGGCTTGCTCGTCAATTCCGCCTTTTATTATTTTTAAAACATCCGACCATTCGGTTGCATTAAAATCGCCCAGAATGATTATTTGAGCGTCAGCGTTTTGTTTTAAAATTTCATCAGTAATACTACGAAGTTGTCGGGCTTGAGCTAGTTTGAAAATAGAAGCTCTTATGGTTGCATCGGCGGAATCTAATTGCGTTATTATTGGAATTTTTTCTCCAAGTTCATTTTTTTGCGGTATGCCGATCCCGGATTTTAAATGAATTGCGATAATGTGCAGAGGTCGGCCGGCATAATCGGTTTTCAGATAGGCAAAATGTCGGTAATTTGAAATGTTTTTTCCTATTGTATCTTCATTGCCTTGAACAAAAGTTGTCAATGTAAAAACATCGGCAAGAGATTTTGTTTCAGCTTGATCGCGAAATAAAACACCATTAGCTATGCCCCGTGGATCGCCATCAGCAATAAAAAAATTATAAGACGGCGTTGCTTGCGAGGCAATTCTTTCAAATAATTTAGGTGAGCCGATTTCTTGAGCAGCTAATACGTCAGGTTGGATTTTTGAAATATTCATTAAAATATTATCAATCATCCCATCTACAAATTCTGGTGAAATAACAAAAGGCGTATAATGATTAATTGCTGTTCCCACATCAAATAAATTTCTAAAATTATAAGTAACTATTTTCATATAATATTTATACCTATATAGGTTTCGGAGAGGGGGAGAATTTTACGCGCCTGACATCTGGTGCGTGCTTTAATCTGATGGCGGGGATGATTATTTAAAGCGAGATTCATAAATTTTCGAGTGGATAAATATAAAAAGCAACTTCTTCGTATGGATGAACGCTTTTTACTTTCTGAATAACTTCTTTTAAAATTTCTCGTGGCACAACCACTTCTATTCTTTCTTCTTCAACTGCTTCGTATTTTCCAGCTTCCCCGATAGCTGGGTTCGTTTTTTCGTTACCACGAAAACGACCTGTCCCGCGAGAAGAAAAAGAGCAAAAGTCATAATTTCCTATTTTACCAGCTCCGGCTTCGCCGAGAGCTTGACGCATAGCATCAGCGTGAGAGAGCGGAGCAAAGACAACAAATGTTACATTTTTTGTTTCCATAAATTAATTGTTGTTCGGTTTAGTTTTCTCTTCTCTTTTCTTTCGTGAATCTTCAACTTTTCTAGGCATAATAAATGTGTAAAGTAAAAATTTTGATATAAAGTCGTGAGTTTTATTGACTCCTTTGGCATTCACTTCTTTCTCATTTACTTGAGGGACGAAGTTCATTCGGAGAGGGGAAGAATCTCACACGCATGACATCCCAGCTTCGCGGGAACCCTGTCATACTTCCAAAACCACTCGGTTTCGGTTGTTCCGCCACGGGAAACCCAGGTTTCCCGACCCCTTCTTTGTTCGGCTCACCCCAAAACTTTTAAAAGACCAGTTGGCCTTTTAAAAGTTTTCGGAGAGGGGGGGAGTCGAACCCCCGAGACCGTTTCCGGTCTAGCGGTTTTCGAAACCGCCGCACTAGACCACTATGCGACCTCTCCATACGAGTTAAAAAAGAAACTAGACCACCACTCCTACGCTACCTCACTACACTAAAGCTTCGTGGGTCAAAAAAGCTTCGGAGGGCAGATACGCGACCTCTTCAGACCGTCATTTTTACATTTTAATGAATATTACTCAAATTGTCTACGCGCTATTTACTATCGCACATTCGTGCGAATGTGCGATAGTAAAATAAATCTGCTATAATAGAATTCTATGAAAGAGAAAGAAAAAATCTTTAAAGCTCTCGCCAATCAGCGGCGATTGCAGATTTTATTATTTTTAAATAAAAGAAACTCTGCTGTCGTGGACGACATTGCCAGACATTTGCGGTTGTCCATTAAATCAACCTCTAAACATCTTAAAGTTTTGACGAACGCGGACTTTCTGGACTGGGAAGCACGTGGTCCCAACCATCTTTATTTCTTATCCGAAAAACAACAAGAATATATAAAATTGGTATTACGTTAGAAACCCAATCGCACATTCGCACGAATGTGCGATTGGGGTTGTAAGTTATTATTGAAGTGTGGGTAGATTTCTGCTACCATAAACGAATGAAAATTTTGGCCTTTAAAAACTATTTGGCCTTCATAAAAAATAGTATTGGTTCAACTGCTTATCGCAATATTTTGGTGAACATGAATGGTCAGGAATTTGATATTGCCATGGATGGCAAACGTTCCTGCGCTTATTTTGTTTCCAGCGCTTTGCGTTCTTTTGGTTTGTGCGCCGATATTCACGCGACTGTGACAGGCGCGGAAAAGGATTTGTTAAACAATGGTTGGGAAGAAGTGCCAGAGCCAGTTTTAGGCGCGGTCTTAATTTGGGAGAGGAAAAAGCAAGGTGAAATGGAAAGTTTGCACATGGGTTTTTATATGGGTAATCAGACGGCCATCAGCAATGATTGGGAGAAAAACTCGCCTATGGAGCATCATTATACTTATGATCATACCAGACGTATCATTAAAGTTTTGTGGCATGCGCGCTTGTCTGCTGATTGGGTAATCTAAATTAGTTATTGGCTTATTCGCGCGAATGGGTAAATTGGTTGGTGGGGGATAAGTGTGCTACGATATATTTAGTCGTAACTTATTATTTTTTATATGATGAGTGGATTTTTTGGCAATTGGGGCGCCATGCCTTATGGTTGGGCCTGGTTAGCGGCCATTATGCCAATTTTTATAATTTGGGGGTTGTTTTGGAAAGGTTTTGCCCTGTGGCGCGCGGCGCAGAATAAGCAGGGTTGGTGGTTTTTAATTTTACTCGTTATTAACACTATGGGTATTTTAGAAATTGTTTATTTGTTCGCGGTTGATGGCGGTAAATTTTGGGCCGATCTGAAAAGTAAATGGAATAAGCATACTCAAAAGAGCGAACATCACGAACACAATCACGAAGGTCACGAACATCATCACGAAAGCTAAAATTGATTTTTAAAAAAAGTTTTTTGCCGTTTGGCGTAGTGACGCTGGGCAGTATTAATTTTTTGAACTAGTTCCAATTCAGTAATTTTATAGTTTAAAAAATTAATAATTTCTTGATAACCAATGCCTGTCAGCAGTGGATGGCGGGGATTTTTTTTGAGCAAGGTTTTAACTTCTAGAAGCCAGTTATTTTTTAACATCGCTTGAGTCCGTTTGTTAAGTAATTTTTCTAAAGAGACCAGTGACAGATTTTTTTTGTGATAAATCAATTTAAAAGAGTTATTAGTTTTAAGTTTTAAGTTTTGAGTTAGTCTATCATTCCGAATGGAACGGAGAGATCCCTCGGCCTTGCTCGGGACATGTGAATGTTTTTCAATGGCGCGGATAAGGCGATAAGGGTTTTTATGGTCGTTTAAATTGTTATAGGCGGCGGGGTCTAGTTTTTTTAATTTATGCTGGAGTTCCAAAAGAGACAGTGGTACTAATTTTTTTCGCAGGGCCAGATTTGGTTTATCTGTGGGATTAATTTTTTCGGGATATAAAATGGCCTTAATATACAAACCTGTGCCACCGACTATAATAGGTGTTAGCTGGGGCGCGTATTTTTGTTGACGCTTTAAAATATTAAAAACGTATTTTTTAAAATCCATTACGGTTGTTGGTCTTTTTTTATTCCAAGAATTACAGGCCAGATATGGCACGCCATCAACTTCTAAATATTTTTCTTTATTTAGAATTTTTTTCCAACTGCCGTGAGGCGCAACCATTTTACCTTGTGGTTGGTTAGAGCCAATAGGGGAACCAACATACCATTGTCTAGAATCGGCAGAGATACAATAACCGCCGATTTTCTTGGCCAGTTTAACGGCTCGCTCTGTTTTACCCGTGCCAGTCAGGCCATAAATTATGTATATATCATTCATACTATTGACAAAATTATAATTATATGTTATAATAAAGTCAAATAATATTTTCTTTAAAAACCTAAAGGTGTAACAGTGAACGCAAAAGCTTTGTTTTCCAAGCATAAGATGGCGACAATTGCGTTATCGTATTTTGTTGTAAGTCTTGTGTTATTATCTGTCCTAATGGACTCACGGTGGGCGTGGACAGAATATGTTTCTCCACTTCTTTATCCGTTGATCTCTGTAAATCTGTGGCATATTCAAGGGGTGTCTCAAGCAGAAATTATTGTGAGACAGGCGGTATTTAATACGCTAGGTGTTTTTTTAAATATCGGAGTATTTTTGCTGGTGCTATCGGTGGCCGCTACTGGCGCCTGGATTACAGAAATATTGAAAGCCGGGGTTGAAGGAACAAGAGTTGAAAGTTGGCGAGTGTCATTTAAAAAATTTTGGCAGTCATTTCGCTCAACTGATTTTGCGGTTAAGATTTTTTCGTTTTGGCAAGCAACTAGCAAGCGACCGAGTTTTAAAAATCGCTTAATTGTTAATATCGGAAACATCAAGAAGCCACTAAGTCGAAATGTCGCTATTTACATTTTTGCTTCAATGCCAGGATCTTTATTGCCTTTACTTTCAGCCACCACAGTAATAGTAGCGGTCGCAGAACTTAAGCATTTGCGCTGGCGCGAGTGGACACCCTGGCTTATTGCTGGCGGAATCAATCGCGCTATTCTCGACGCACTGATCGGTCAGTGGCTGTACGCGCAGTTGTCGCTTTTATGGCAAATTCTTCAGCAACTAATTCATAAATTAGTTATGTTGATGGAAATAATATTATTTTAGTGATGTGGGTTGTCTTATTATATTTTAGCATAGCGTAGGTTGTTTTGAATTAGTTTGAAAAAGTAAATCATTTTTTCATTCACAAATTCGGAGACAAAACAATGTTAAAAGACATGATTCGTACGACACAGGATAGCATCCTTATAACGCAAAAAATTTTCCAAACCACAGTAACGGAAACTACGGTCACAGTTTATCTTGATGGTGGACCAATGTCCGTGGAAGATTGGCATGTTATCGTGGAAGAATCTCAAAGACTCTTACCAAGAATTAGTCGTGAGGATTTGATGATAGAACCGATCAGTGAAAACATTTTTCGGATCTTGAAGAAAAGGTAATCGTGAATCCCCGCGACCAATGCGTCGCGGGGATTTTTTTATATCACTTTATCTTTCAAACCAATAATTTCGTTTAATCGTTCTAATTTTATTTTGCGTAAAGAGAGGCGTAATTTTGGAAAACGACGTATGCGTTCATTGGTCCGTGATTCTTCGACCCAAGAAAGTTCTTGGGAAATTTCTTTATCAACGGCTTCCAATTCTTCTGGTTTGGCGGAAGAACCTTCGCCAAAAAGTTTTTTTTGCTCGTAGGCTTCAGTTAGGAAAAATTCATCCATAAAAATACAGTTGGGAGTAGTGAGTAGTTAGTTTTGGGGAAAAGATTAAGAAACAATGGTGCCGAAAAGTCCAAAGGGTTCGGCACGGTCTATCTTAACTCGGACAAAGTCTTTTGGCAATTCTGTGGCCGAAAAATTAACGGTGACGTTGTCCGCGTTTTTCCCCAAAAATAAACCATTGCCGGCTTGTTTATGAGTTAAAGGCAAAACGTCTAAAGTTTTTCCTAGCTGTTTTTGGTTGTGAGTTAAAGCTGTCTCTTTCAAAATTTTTTCTAAAGCAAGTTCGCGCTCACCTTTTTCTTCCCAACTTAAAGTGTCTGGTAATTTATACGCGGCTGAATGTGGTCGGGGCGAATAGCGGTTGATATAGGCCATAACATAACCAAGATCGCGGAAAGCTTTTTCAGTCTGCGCAAAATCTTCTTTGGTTTCACCGCAAAAACCCACAATAACATCGGTCGTTAAAGCCGCTTCAGGCACGAGCTTGCGAATTTTTCTGACGGCTTCATAATATTGTTCTATTGTGTACGGGCGCAACATGGTTTTTAGAACGGCGTTGCTACCAGCTTGGACGGGCAAGTGAAAATGATGCGGAATGTGTTGCGAACGAGCGACGACTTTAACCAAGTCTTCACTAAACCAATAAGGATGCGACGAAGTGAAGCGAAGCCACCATTTTCGGGGCAACATATCCAAGAGCGCCAAGAGCAAAGGAAAGGTCATTTGCTTTTTTTCTTTATAGATTGGCTCGAGGAGTAACTGTTTTTCGTTTAAGCTATATTTTTCGAGCCAGTAATTTATTTTTTCTTCATCTTCTGGCCGAATTGGTACGCGATATTTATTGATGATTTGACCAAGCAATGTCACTTCTTTGAAATTTTTATTCATAACTAGATTTTCAACTTCATTTAAAATATCCGAGACGGTGCGACTTCGTTCGCGCCCACGTGTAAAAGGCACGGCGCAGTAAGTACAAAAAGCGTTGCAACCGGTCATAATCGGCACGAGCGCGCGGAGGGAATCGCTTCTTGTTGGCGGAATAGATAAATCATCTCGCCAAGTTTGCAATTGTTTTTGATTTAAATTTGAAAAAATCGGCGTGGGTAAAGTCGCTAGCTCGTTTTTAAGTTTGTGGATATTTTTTACGTTTAAATAGACATCAAATTCGGTGGCAAGAGTTTTTTGGTCTTTAGGTAAAACACAACCAGTTAAAATAGTTGTGAAGTCGCGACCTTTTTTCCATTTTTTCCACTCATTAACTTTGCCCCACAAGCGGTCAACCGCTTTTTGGCGAACAGAACAAGCCACCGCTACGATAATGTCGGCCTCGCGTTCGGCGCTGGCTTTAGTGTAGCCAACTTCTTCTAAAACTGAAGCCACCCGTTCGCCATCGGCAACATTCATCGCACAACCGAGCGAGAGGATAAAGTAAGTTGGAGTCTGCATAATAAAATTAGCTGATAGCTTGAAGCTTATAGCTTTTAGGAAAAATAATTATTATTCCTGACGTGAAATAATTTCTTCAAGAATTTTTTCGAGGAATTTTTCGGCAGATATTTTTAGCAAATCTTCAGTGCCACGGACTTTAACAGCCCAGTCATCGCCACTCGCTTCTTTTTCACCCACGACAATTAAATAAGGAATTTTTTGGCTTGCGGCTTCGCGAATATTGGCGCCGACGGTACTAGAACCGCTCATCACCTCCGTGCGGATATTTTTATTTTTAAAATTAGTCGCGAATTTGTTGGTGGCCTCGACGAATTTTTCGCCGACCGGAATAAAAGCGATTTGCGTTGGCGCCAGCCAAGTGGGGAAAGCACCAGCATAATGCTCGATTAAGAAACTAATAAATCTTTCGTGCGTGCCAAGTGGCGCGCGGTGAATACATAAAGGGGTTTTTTCTGTGCCGTCAGAATCTTTATAGAGCAAACCAAATCTCGCGGGTACGGCAAAGTCTACTTGGTTGGTGGCTAAAGTAAATTCGCGACCAATGGCACTCCAAATTTGGACATCAATTTTTGGCCCGTAGAAAGCGGCTTCATCCGCTATTTCTTCATACGGAATTTTCTCTTTGACCAAAATATCGCGTACCATTTTTTCTGTTTTTAACCATAAGTTTTCGTTGTTTATATATTTTTTACCCAAGCCAGATTTGGCGTGCGTGGAAAAACGCATCAGGTATTTTTCAACACCAAAAATTTTAAAATATTTTAAATACATTTCTATGACTGCCAAAAATTCGGCATTGAATTGTTCCTCGGTGCAATAAATATGCGCGTCATTCATTTGCATCGAGCGGACGCGCATCAGGCCAAACAATTCACCCGATTGTTCGTAGCGATAGCAAGTGCCATATTCTGCCAAGCGCACGGGCAAGTCGCGGTAGCTCCTGGGTTCCGAGGCGTAAATTTGATGATGATGTGGGCAGTTCATGCCTTTGAGATAGTAGGTAGTTTTGTGGCCATCTTCGTCCATCACCATTGGTGGGAACATCAAGTCGGCATAATATGGCAGGTGTCCGGAAATTTTATACATTTCTTCTTTGGCGATATGTGGCGTGCGCACTCTTTGAAAGCCCGCTTGGAATTCTGTTTCTTTGGCCAAATTTTCCAATTCATCGGCTAAAATCGTGCCGTGGGGCAACCATAAAGGCAGGCCAGGCCCGACGAGATCGGAAAAAGTAAAAAGCTTTAATTCTTTGCCGAGTTTGCGATGGTCGCGTTTTTTGGCTTCTTCCATTTGTTCTTCCAATTTTTTGAGTTCAGCGGCGGTTTCAAAACACCAGCCGTAAATTCTTTGAAGTTGCGGGTTGTGAGCATCGCCACGCCAGTAAGCGCCGGCGATATTGTGTAGTTTAAAAGCGCCGATTTTGTCGGCCGACTCCACGTGCGGGCCACGACAAAGATCTATAAAATGTTCACCGGTTTGGTATAAAGAAATTTCTTCGTCCGCGCTTTTTGGTAAGTCGGCATCTTCGGTTTGAAGGCGGGTTGTGCCTTTTTCTTTCAAAGAATTTAGAAGTTCAACTTTAAAAGTTTGCTCGCGTTTTTCAAAAAGTTCGATGGCTTGGTCGATGGGTTTTTTTAGTTGAATAAATGGCAGTTTAGCTTTTTGATATTCACGCATTTTGGCTTCAATTTTTGGCAAATCTTCTTCTGTTAAACGGGGTTGGACAAAGACATCATAATAAAAACCGTTTTCAACGACTGGTCCCACGCCGAATTTGGCTTTGGGATAAAGCTCGGTAATGGCGGATGCCATCAAGTGCGCGCAGGAATGGCGCGTAGTGTCTAGATAGGTTTTATCCATAAGGGATATTATACAAAAAAAACTCAAAAAGGCCAAGTTTGACACGGGATTTTATTTGGCTTAGAGTGTCTTTAAATTCATTCACAATTAACTCAATAATAACAGGAGGCAATATGTCTAATCAAGCAATTTTTATTGTAGTTTGTTCGGGCCTGATAATTTTCTTTAAAGTTTTACACTTGTGGACATTTAATGTTCGATTAGGTTCAGAGCGGATATATACTGGGAATTTTTTTTTCGGGGTTACTCTAATCGACTCGATTTTAATTGGTATTTATTTACTATCAACTATCGGACAACTTAGTGACTATTTAGGAACTAATGGTGAGTGGCTTAAATCTTTAATAGCTACAACCACCATTGTTTGGTTCTTCGCTTATTGTCGGACAACTTTATTTGCCTATAAGCCAAACTGGAACATCTTCAAAAAGATTATCAAGCTAAAGATTGTCAAAAAGTTATTTAGCATTTGAAAATGCTACTGACGAAAGCCATCCCGTACAGGATGGCTTTTCCGCATTATTATGATACTTATCTCACTGGTAATTTATTATCAACCGCTGGTTCGGGAGTTTGGATTTTTTCAATAGTTAAAGTAATGTTGTCTTCAAAAGTTGGAATCCGTTTGGCCCAAAATGGCGTCAGTTTTAAATCGAGGTCGGCAATGTCGGGAAAAGTTGCTAAATAATTTCTAAGTTCATCCTCGCTTCGACCTAACATTTTTTCTTTGGACAGGGCGGGGCTGTCGGAGTTTAAATAAGTGGAAGCGGAAGCGAGTAAAGTTGCGGTTAGATTGACTGGGTTAGTTGGGTCTAAAGCTAATGTTAGTCGTAAAGAAGTTGGGTTAAGCGAGACAAATTCGCGCGCGTCTTTAGACGAAGCGATTTTTACAATGTCTGTCATAGTTTGGACAAATTTAGACGGCATAACCGCTACGGCTCGCGCTAACAATTCGCCAGTGGCTTCAAAATTTGGCAGATTGTCACCGACTTTGGCTTTAGCTGAAAAAGTTGTCACTTGGCTTAAGATACTTTCGGTACGAAGTTCTTCGCCAAATTTTAATTGACCTTTGAAAGCGCTCATAAGTTCTTTGCTTAAAGCTGTTTGAATTTGGTTTTTGGCATTGTCTAAATCGGCTTGCGAAACTTTTGGTATTTTGCGACTGCCTTGGGTTAAAGCCGTCGTTGCTTCGCCATAAACTTCAGCTTGGCGGGCTTTGGCTAGTCCAGGAATGGTGTATTTGCCGGCTGGACCATTGCCGACAGGACCAACGGTATCTGTTTCCACTTCAACCGAGGTTGAACCGCCAGCTGGAACGTCGATTCTGCTTTTGGTTCTAAATATTTTACCGTCAGTGCTTTGGAAACGAGTTTTTTCAACCAAAGGTTGTACTGATTTTGAAGTATTGGTGACTTTGATTATGCCACCAGCTTTGTCGGCCGGTTGGGTATCAAAACTAGAATTGACATTCAAAGTTTTATTTAATTTTAATTCCATTAAACGACCAGGGGCATCGGGTTGGTCGGTGCCGGGACGAAAAGTATAAAGACCTTGAGCCAAATAGGCGGCTGGTTGCAAGGTAATTTTTATAGTAGCTTTGGCTAAAGCAAAATAACCGACAGCGAGGCCAGAGGCGACCACGAGCACGGCAAAAGTTATGAGCGCGATTTTAAAACCCCGTCCCATAGGTAGGGGATTTTTTTTGCTTTTTTTGGTTTCTGTTTTTTCACTAGCAAGGTTAACAGTGGGGGACATAGGTTTGAATTATAAATTTTAAATTCTAAGTTTTAAATTTGGAAGGGAATTTTGAAAGTTAAAAGTATTTCAGCAGGTTTTGATAATATTGTCTAGTGGATAAAGAATGGCAGATAACCATTTTATTAAAGGGTGTTTTAGGGCTTGATAGGGTAGTAGAAAATTTAATCTAAGCCAATTTTTATATAGAATATGGCTTTTTGTATATTTTTACCATTTGCTTGGTAAGGTAGAAATTTTTCACTACCCTATTGACAAAATTTTAGATATATGCTATAATTGTGTTAAATTACTAACTGTTCATTCACCAATTCAAGAGGAACAAACATGTTAACAATCGGTTATATTCTGTTGGGCATATATTTTTTGAGGGTTATGGGCAGATTTCTTAATATCGTAGAAACACACCCAGAGCAAACAGACGTCATAAGAGATAAGATAATCATTCTGAATATGCCAGAGTTTGTCGACTACATTCTATATGGTCTGGTTTTTCTGGAGCTATGCGTCGTTAGTTTTTTTGGCATCGTTTTTTACGATATTCGTTATTTTATTGACTGGCTTGATAAAAAGCTGGAAACATTGTTTGCTAGAATCAAAGACGTTGATGAAAAGATTCAACGACGGTCCGAAGCATTCTATCGAGCGACAGTTATATTTCCGCTTGCAATGGAAGACGGTGAATCATTTTACAAAGAACTGCCACGGTATGATGATTTGAAAGATCAAGATGCAAATGTTGTCTTTCGATATATTCAATCGTTAATTGAGGATGGAAAACCATTACCGCCGATATTCGAGCGGTTTATCGAAGATGATAATCTTGCGAAAATAGATTCTCAAATAGGGATAGAACTGTCAAGATTATTTGCTCAAGGGTATTAATTCATCTTCAGGGTTTCGTTTAGTCTAAAAAAACTAAACGAAACCCTACTTTTTTATACTACAAATTTTACACGGTCGTGTAGAATTTGTATATACAAATTTAAGACGGCCGTCTCAAATTTGTATATAGGAGTTTTTAAGTATTAATAACACAAGATTTGCCTACTCCGCCGAAGTGGCTTCGGCTACGAAGGCCGGAATAACCCAGAATTCATCCGTCAGCCGACGGATCAGAACTCAAAACTACTTTAAAATTTCTTCCAGAGTTTTTTTGGTGGCCTCGCTGTCGTTAATTTTAAAGGGCGTCGTTAAAATTTTTCCCGAGGGTGTTTTAAATTGCAGAGCGCTGTTGCCCGGGTAAGACACAAGCGCGTGTTTTAATGTCTCTAAATCCAGTCCTGCCAAATTTTCTTTATTGAGGTCGATTAAAACAGGTGGCGAGGTTTTAACAGCGCGATTAAAGTTATTTTTTGGTCCCGCGCCTTGCATTAATTTTTTTATAATAGTAATGGCCTCTTTCGGATGGTTTAAAATTTCCGCTCGTTCAACCGAACCTTTGGTCATACCTTCGCGAGTATTGACGCGGGCGAAAACACCAACAATTTGTCCGATGTGCCATAAATCGGGATTGGCTTGCAGTTGGCGCGGAAAAATTGCCAGCTCAATTCGACCAGTACCATCTTCTAGTGTCATAAATTTCATTTTTTCTCCGGCTTTGGTAATTTTATTGACTTCGGCCACTAAGACACCGGCCAAAACTAACCATTGGTCGGGTTGTTCGGGTGAAGAGATTTGGATGTCATCTTCATCATCATTGAAAAAATTCTCGCGGTTGTCTTGCAAGGACGAGAGGGGTTTCGTGAGAGCTTTAATTGTTTCAGAAAAAATAGCAAAAGGATGGCCGGAAACATAAAGACCCAAGTGTTCCAATTCCCAAGTTAGTTTTTGTTTGTCGTCGGCCGTTTCGGTTGCGGTCAATTTTAAAGTCGGCGCGGACGCACCAAATAAATTCATTTGCGAAGTTGAGATATTTTTTTGAAGCGCACGGCCAAAGTTGGCAATATTTTCCACGTTAAAAAGTAAGAGTCCACGCTCGTCAAAAGCATCGAGCGCGCCGGCTTTAATCAGGCCTTCCAAAGATTTTTTATTGCTGACATTGCTGGCAACGCGAGTTAAAAAATCTTCCAAATTTTTATAGGGACCGGAATTTTTTCTTTCCGACACAATAGCCGCGACGACATTGGTGCCAACATTTTTAATCGCTAAAAGTCCGAAACGGATTTGCCCCGGTTCGCGCGCGTTTTTGTGCGGCTTAATGACGGTAAAAGATTCAAAACTTTCATTGACGTCTGGGGCTAAAATTTTTAAGCCCATTTTTTTGGCTTCGCCGATTTCAAAAGCGACTCGTTCCAAATTGCCTTCGTGGGCCGAGAGCAAGGAAGAGTAAAATTCACAGGGAAAGTGGGCTTTTAAATAAGCCGTATGGTAAGCAATCAGAGCGTAGCAGGCGGCGTGTGAACGGTTAAAACCATAGCCGGCAAATGGTTCAATAAAAGCGAAAACCGCTTCCGCTGTTTTTTTATCCACATTATTTTTTAAACACCCGTCAATGAATTTTTGTTTTTGTTCCACTAAAAGTTTATGGATTTTTTTGCCGACAGCTTTGCGCAAAATATCGGCCTCGGCCAAAGTAAAACCAGCCAGCTCTTTGGCGATTTCCATCAGTTGTTCCTGATACAGAGCCACGCCATAAGTTTTTGCTAAAATCGGTTTAAGTTTTTCATGCAAGTAGGTCGGCTGTTTGGTGCCGTGTTTGCCTGCGATATAGTCGGGAATATATTCCATTGGGCCCGGCCGGTAGAGCGACACCATGGCAATAATATCTTCCAAGTTGGTCGGTTTGAGTTCACGTAAGTATCTTCTCATACCATCGGACTCCAATTGAAAAACGCCGGTGGTGTCGCCTGCTTGCATCAGGGCGAAAGATTTTTTGTCGTTGAGCGGTAAGCGGTCGAGATCAATATCTTTGTCGTGCAATTTTTTTATCAGTTTTAAAGTTTTTTCAATAATTGTTAAATTACGCAAGCCCAAAAAATCAATTTTTAAAAGCCCCAATTCTTCCACTGGTTTTAAAGAATATTGCGACACGACCGTCGGGTCGTCGGCGGAAGGCGTTTGCAAAGGCACATAATTTTCTAAGGGTTCGGGTGTAATAATAATACCGGCGGCGTGTTGACCAGCATGACGCGCTACGCCTTCGATTTTTTGCGCCATATCTAAAACTTTTTTACCATCGGGATCATGTTCGTCAATTTCTTTTAATTCCGGAATTAAGTTGCGCGCCATGGCAATAGTGGTTTTAAGTGGCGGGATAAGTTTGGCTAGTTTGTCGCCATAAATATAAGGCAGGCCAAAAACGCGGGTGACATCGCGCACCGCCACGCGCGCCGCCATAGTGCCAAAAGTAATAATATGAGCAACATGATTTTTGCCATATTTTTCTTCCGTGTAATGAATGACTTCATCGCGACGCGAATCGGCAAAGTCCAGATCAATGTCGGGCATGGAAATACGGTCGGGATTTAAAAATCTTTCAAAGAGCAATTCATAAGACAAGGGGTCCAAGTTGGTAATGCCCAAAGCGTAAGACACAATACTGCCGGCGGCTGAACCGCGCCCGGGGCCAACGGCAATGCCTTGATTTTTAGCCCAGTTGACCAAATCCTGCACGATTAAAAAATAACTGGCAAAACCTGTGTTTTTAATAATTTCTAGTTCATATTCCAATCGTTGATGCGCCGTCGCGCTTGGTTTTGAACCATATCTTTTAAAAAGGCCTGTCAAACAGAGTGATTGCAAATAACTTTCTGTAGTTTCGCCGTCTGGCACGGGAAAGGGCGGTAAAATATTTTGGCCGAGTTTGATTTCTAGGTCAATTTGGTCGGCGATTTTTAAAGTATTTTCAAGCGCCTCGGGAAAATCGGCGAGTTCGGACCACATTTTTTCTGCCGATTTCAAAGATAAATCCCAAGCGGTCATATTCATTCGATCGGTATCGGTAATGAGCCGTTTGGTTTGAATACAAAGCAAAACATCTTGAGCTTCGGCGTCGTCGGCGCGTAAATAATGACTGTCATTGGTCGCGACCAAAGGCACATTAAATTTCTGGCTTAATTCGACTAAAGCCAAGTTGTATTTTTTTTGTTCGGGTGAATTATGGGGTTGAATTTCCAAATAATAATCGGCTCCGAAAAGCTCAAGGTATTTTTTAAGCGCGTTTTCAGCTTGGGTGGTTTGATGGTTTAAAACATTTTGAGCGAGTTCGCCCTGGAGACAAGCGCTTAAGCAAATTAATCCCTCGTGATATGTTCTCAATAGTTCCCAGTCGATTCTAGGTTTATTATAAAAGCCCTCCAAGTGCGATTGGCTAACGAGTTTAAGTAAATTTTGATAACCAGTTTTATTTTTAGCGAGCAGAATTAAGTGATACGGTTTTTCCGCGCCCGTGGATTTGGTGTCAAAACGAGTCGTGTTCGCCAGATATGCTTCCACGCCGATAATAGGTTTGATATTTTCTTTTTGGCAGGTTTTATAAAATTCAATGGCGCCACTCATCACGCCGTGGTCGGTAAGGGCGAGCGCCGGCATATTTTGTTCTTTGGCTAAAGCCACGAGATCCGGAATTTTGGATAGTCCGTCTAGCAGGGAATAATGCGAATGAACGTGGAGATGGACGAAAGACGGCATAGCCGAATTATAAATTATAAATTATAAATTATAAATGGTAGTAGAATTTATAATTAAGCTTGGCGGTTGGTGGCAAAAAACTGTTCGTTAATAAATTGCAAAGCCCTTGACAAATTTTCAAGAATCTGGTAAGGTTTTGCCAACATTTAATAGGAATTATTTCACATAAAAATACTAAAAGAGGTTATGACATGCGCATAAAATCATTTTTGGCGGTTATAGCTGTCCTTTTGGCGTCAGCTAATTCTTTTACCCAAACTAAGAAATTTGTAGTCGTTGGTCGGTATGAAATTGTTGTTGATACTACCCAGTTGATAAAAAAAATTATTGACTCGTGTCGATTTGACGCGGTTGATAGAGAAATCGTTAGACAAGCGCCCTCGCAGAATGCAATTCATCTTGGTCAGAAATATGAGCTTCAAATCTTGTATTTTGATGGCAATGTGAATTCTGAAGAAGTGCTGTTGGCTATGTCTGCAAATAATTTGGAACCAGCCAATATTTTGGAGGCAGGATATTTCACGCTTCAATACCCTAAAAATAAAAAACAGTTTTTAGTCTTTCTGGGAACTGTTTGGTTTGGGGGCGGTAGACGTGATGGCGTGCCGATTCTAGATTACGCGGATAGCAATCACTATTTATATCTGATTTATGTAGATGTAATCTGGGATTATCATTTCCGTTTCGCCGCGGTCAAAAAATCTGAAAAGTAAATTCAAATTACTAACTTTCATTCATCATTCATTATAAAAAGGAAATCAAAATGAAAAAAATCATTCTGGCAGTTTTATGCTGTCTCGTTATTTTACCAGTCTTTTCCTACGCCCAGAGCGAAGAGGTTAAAGAATTCAAGATCGTCGCTCGGTTAGGGATAACAGTGGATTATAGTCAATCGATCAAAGACGTTGTCGAGCTGGGTGAGTTTAACCCGTTTGATACACTTATTATTGAAGAATCACCAATTCAAACTAGTAGTGGTACTGGCATAGAAGAAGTTGAAGTGGTTATTCTTGAATTTAAGGATAATGTTACTTCTATCCAAGCCGAAACGGCGATGAGGTCCAAGGGTTTACAGCCAGCCAATATTTGGGATGCTGGTTTTTTTGCCCAGAAATTTCCAGATCCTAAAAATAAAGAACAGTTTCTGGTTTTTCTTGGTTCCGTATGGCGTTATGTGTGGCGCAATCGCAACTATTATCGTGTTGTGCCGGCACTCTATACTGAGGATGATCAGCACTGTCTATTTTTGCTTCCAACTGAGGGCCTTCGGGATAATATTGACTTTCGTTTCGCTGCAGTCAAAAAATCTGAAAAATAAAAAGTTTAGAAGTGAGATTAATTCCGTGTATCGAAAGATGCACGGATTTTTTTATTCTTCTTTTTTAGTGTCGCTATCTTTTATAAAATGTGTAGCTAAACTGGCTAAAAGTTCGCCCATAACTTTGATACCACTGCCAATATGTTCCAAACGGTCTTGGAGCAAATGCGTGATGGTTGAAAGCCGTTCCAGCAAGTCTTTTAATAAATTGACGGTCTTGGTCAGGTCGCGCAAAAGTCGTCCAATGGGCCACAAAAACCAAGAGGTAAATATGGTCAGCCAGACCAAGCAAATGGCGGCGACTAAACGCAAGAGGTCAGAGGAAGTTTCGAACATAATTAGTAAGTTAAAAGTTTTAAATTTTAAGTTTTAAGTTACATTTAATATGTGAATTTTATATTTATAATTCCAATCTTGCCAGTGGAAAAATTTAGAATTAAAAATTTGACAAAAAATTCAATGTGGGCTATTATATTAACAAAGTCACCTAAATCACCTTCACAAACCAATTTAAGAAAAGAGGTAAATCTAAAGATGAATTACAAAACCGTATTCTTCGGGAGTTTCGCAATGGGTGTTTGTATTATGCTCTGGCTTTGGCTAATCCAAGTCTTGTTTGGGTGGCCAAGCGTTTTAGAGAAATGGTCAACATTGCTACTTGTTGCTGGGTTGAGTTCATTAGCCATAATGGCTGTGTGTTTGGGAATCGTTATAATTGGCAGGTTAATTTTGTTCCCAGCAAGAAAACAAAAAGTTCAAATCATAACCGGTTATGCAAAGTAATAACCGGTTTTTTTTATCAACTTTAATTTATTTTTTTTAGGTCTAAACTAAATATAGGTCATTTGATATTTTCGTTTCTCGATTCTCTCTATCTCGTTTCTTTCTTATATGGATCAAATAGAAACAAGTTTGTGGTGGTTGGCTCACAAAGAAAAATTAAAAACATATTTAACCTATAGTATCATGGGTTTGGTGGGCGTGATTTGGATTTTTGCTTTATGGCAATTGGGTTTATTTGTGTTTCGTCCGACAGGTCAAGACTCCATCAATAGCTTTGGCGTGCCACCACCAGTCACTTTAAGACCGTCTATGGCCGATATTAAAGTCGCTTATAGCAAACCACCAGCGGGTGGGGATGCTTTAATAGAAATAAAAAATCCCAATCCGCTTTATCGTCTGGATGAATTGACTTTGGAACGGGAGGGTCAACGCCACAGCTGGACTTTGAAAGCCAAGGGCGAACGGCAAATCGCTTGGCCTGAAAGTTTTGGGGTCAGCGGAGTGATTTATTCGAGCGATGTGCGCTGGGTGAAAGTGGATGTGAATAAACTTTTACCAAAAATAAATTTAACAGCCGACGATTTTAAAACAGAATTATCTGGCGCGCAGGTGATAGTTTCGGGTTTGGTGCGTAATGACAGCGATTTTTCAGTAGCGGAAGCATGGGTGACAGTGGTGGCGCGAGATGGTAGCGACTTGATCGCGGCACGGACTTTTTTGGTGAGTGGTTTGGGCGCGCGTGCTTCTCGTTTGGTTTCTACGACTTTGCCACTTTTAGCAATGGGCGCGCAAATTGAAACAAGTTTGTATTGGGAAAACTAATAAAAATAAAGAAGCGAGAAGCGAGAAATGAGAAGCGAGGTGGGCGAGTTCGAAATTTAAATGTTGATAAAATTCCGCGGCCGCGGAATTTTATCAACAAATTGCCGAGGGGGTGAAAAATAGGTAAAGTATTGGCATGAAGGTGTGGGCAAAAATTAAACAAAATTTAGCGCGACCGAAGGGTGACCCTTATATATATTGGGCTTTGTTTTTGTTGTTATTTTTTAATTGGTTGCTTTTGGCGGGCGCCAGCGTGGACCAAGGCGGCTTGAACGCGCCACTTGTCTGGCGGGCAGTAATTGCTTCCGTGCTGGGCGCTTTTATTTTTTTGGCGGTGTCTTTTAGTAATTACCGTTTTTGGGTCATGTTGGTTTGGCCTATGGTTTTGAGCTTGATTTTAGTTTTGGTGGCGTCACTTTTTTTTGGACAAGTTATTCAAGGCACTCGAGGTTGGCTCAACTTGGGATTATTGACTATTCAACCAGTGCTTTTGGCCGAAGGTATGCTGGTTATTATTTTAGCGGCATTTTTGGGTCATCGGGAAGAAACATTTTTAAACAGACGTTCGTGGTTGGGGTTGGGCGCTTTAGCCATTATTATTTTGGGATTAATTTTAGCTCAACCAGATTTTGGTTCAGCTGTTTTAGTGGTAGCGCTACTCGCATTTTTTTTAGTGGCTTTGCCTAAAACTAAAAAACAAAAAATTATTTTAACCGGCGCGGTGCTGGGCGTTGTTTTATTAGGCATCATTTTTTTACCTTTTCAAAATTATCAGATTAGTCGATTAAAAATTTTTACCGGCTCGCTCGATGACCCGCTCGGGGCTGGCTACAATGTTCGCCAAGGGTTAATCGCCATCGGCTCGGGCGGGCTAGCGGGGCAAGGCATTGGTTTTGGCTCGCAGAGTACTTTAAGGTTTTTACCCAGCCGGCAGACGGATTTTATTTTTGCCGTGGCGGCGGAAGCCACTGGCTTGTTTGGGTCTTTATCTATTTTATTTTTGTATGCTCTAATTATTGGTCGGCTGTGGTATTGGTCCCAAAAATTGGAACCGTTCGGGCATTGGATAACTTATGGCGTAGGGATTTTATTATTTATTCATGTGGTGGTAAATATCGGGGTGGTCTTGCAACTTTTGCCTGTGACTGGCGTGCCGTTGCCACTTTTAGGTTCGGCCGGAACTTTTACGGTGGTCGCTTGCTGGCTTTTGGGCTTGTCGCAATCGGCGATTCGCAATCGGCCTCTTTTTGCGGAAGTTGACTAGCAAGTTAGCATGTCTAGCATGACTAGCAAGTTAGCATAAGTCTTATGATTTATAACGGAATATCGTGAGGCTACGAATTCGCTGGTTGTCTCAAATCAGCTTCTCAAAGAGAAATTATCGGCTTTTGAGCAAAAAGCGAATAATCGGTTCGAACTTACGGAAAAGTTTCTAAAAACCAATATTACCAATACGGAATTGGCAAACGAGGGAATTCCCGAAGAAATACTTCGGGAATTCAAAAAAGTCGGTTCGAACTTTAAAATTAAGGATCGAACCGTACTTTTTGAGCCACGCGGAGCGTGGAAAACCCTTTTGGATTCTGGATTCGGCGGGGGGAATGCCTTAGTGTCGCGCCTTTGGCGCGACCCCATTTCGGCTCTAAAATCCGATTTCGATTTCTGGCGGAATGAGAGAGATTCGAACTCTCGATGGGATTTCTCCTATGCCTGATTTCAAGTCAGGTGCCTTAAACCAACTCAGCCACGTTTCCGACGTGGAAATTATATCATATAAAATACCAACACCTTTTATTTGCGTTTCCTACTATCCATTTTTAAAATATAGCGTATATGCTATACTTAAAGTATGGAACAGCCGGAAGAAATGATAAAAGTTGGGCACTTTATCAAAAAGACTCGCGAGGGACGTGGGCTTACTCAAGGAGAATTTGCCAAATTGCTTAAAACCACTCAAAGTGCCATTGCTCGCATAGAGTCTGGCAAACAAAATGTCACTATTGATAATTTATCAAAAATAAGTGAAATTTTAAGACGTCCAATTCTTTCCTTGCACGATACGCTTGATTTCAAAATAGAAGGAGGTCACAAACTATCGGGTACCATTGAAACAAACACCTCAAAAAACGGCGCCATAAATATGATGGTCGCGTCTCTCGCTAATAACGGAACAACAACCCTTAGAAACATTCCACGCATTGAAGAAGTTCATCGCTATAAAGAACTTTTGGAAAGTTTGGGTGTAAAAATTCGCTGGACTCACAATGACACCGCGCTGGAAATCACACCTCCAAAAAAACTTTCTTTCTTAACAGTGAATAAAGATGCGGCAGAGAAAATTCGTTCATTTACTTTTGTTGGTGCCTTCATTCATTATAGTAACAACTTTTCTCTACCCCACTCTGGCGGATGCAAAATGGGAGAACGAACAGTCGCCTCACACAAATATGCGCTTAGCCATCTTGGTGTAAAAATTGATACCAAAGAAAACCATTATGCAATTTCATATACAAAACTAAAGCCGGCAGAATTTGTTCTTTATGAATCATCGGATACCGGCGCTATCACAGCCCTTATTGCCGCCGCAAAAATCCCGGGCAAAACCATCATCAAATTCGCACCGCCCAATTACCAAGTTCAAGACGTATGTTTCTTATTGGAAAAATTTGGCGTAAAAATAAATGGCATTGGTACAAGCACTTTAACCGTTTATGGAAAAAAAGAAATCAATGAGTCAATAGAGCATTATAATAGCGAAGACCCAATTGAAAGTATGTTTTTTATTTCTGCGGCAATTGTCACAAAATCAAAACTTACAATCACTAGATGCCCGTTTGATTTCCTGGAATTAGAACTGGAGAAATTAAATCATATGGGATTAAAATACAAGACAGGTAAAAAATATCTTTCGCGCAATGGCCGTACAAAACTTATAGATATAGTTATTTTTCCCTCCAATCTCACCGCTCCGCACGATAAAATTCATACCCAGCCATATCCGGGAATAAACAATGATAATCTTCCTTTCTTCGTACCAATATGCACTTTTGCAACAGGGCAAACCCTGATTCATGATTGGACTTGGGAAAATCGCGCCATCTATTTTACAGAATTAAATCGTCTTGGAGCTGATATTAAATTGCTTGATCCACATCGCGCGCTGGTAACCGGTGTAAAAAAATTGCGCGGTGCGCAAATTGTTTCCCCTCCGGCACTTCGTCCAACGGCAATTATTCTTATAGCTATGCTTGCGGCTACTGGCACATCCACGTTACGTAATGTTTATTCAATAAAACGCGGCTACGCGGACATAGCAGACCGCTTAAACTCAATCGGCGCAAAAATTACCGTAATGAGCGGGGTGTAAGAGATGATTTGACCGTTTGTTAGATTTTTGATATCCTAGTCACATTATGGATAAATTAATTTTATCAGCCAAAACTCGCGGAACTTCCAAAGTTGACAGAAGTGCCACGCGCCGGGCCTCCTTGGTGCCGGGTGTAATTTATGGACATGATTTTGTCGCGCGACCAGTTGCTGTAACACAAATTGAATTAGAAAGAATTTATCGTCAGGCTGGTTTTTCAACATTAATTGATTTAAATATTGAAGGTGAAAAATCAGAAACTATCGTCATTCATGATATTCAAAGACATCCGGTGACAGGTTTGCCTTTGCATGTGGATTTATATCGGGTCAAAATGGATGAAAAAATGACGGCCGAAGTGCCTTTGGTTTTTGTTGGTGTGGCGCCGGCCGTAAAAGAATTGTCAGCTATTTTGGTGCAACATTTGGATCACTTGAAAGTAGAATGTTTGCCCAAAGATTTACCGCATGAGTTGCCGGTAGAACTGTCTTCTTTAACGGCTTATGGTTCAGAAATTTTAGTCAAAGATTTAGTCGTGCCGGCTGGAGTCAAGATCGAGCATAATTTAGATGATGTGGTTGTTGTGACACAAGAAGCCAAGGCGGAAATTTCGGCGGAAGTGGCAACCGATGGCGCGGCGGCGGAAAAGGCGGCCATTGAGGGTCAAGAAGTTGAAAAGAAAGGCAAAGAAGAAGAGGAAGTTGCTGAATAATAATTGCGAGAAGCGAGAAAAGAGAAGCGAGAGATGACGCGTTAGCGTCATTTTTTGCGCATCTATTGACAAAAAATTTAAAATGAATTAAGGTGATGCGGAAAGCAAAAAGCTCTTAAATAATTCAATTATAATAATAAAGGGACAAAAAAGATGCCAAGACCATTGGACTTGATAATAAAAGAAAAAAGTGAAGAAGTTCTAGAAAAATTATTCAATAGGCGAATAATTTTATTGAAAGGGGAAATTTCAAAGCAAGCAGCTGATAACATTATAGCTATGCTGACTATACTTGCTGTACGGTCAAATGAAAAGATTGACCTTATCATTGATAGTGGAGGGGGTTCAGTTGATGAAACTTTCCGTATCGTTAATTGTTTGGGTTTGTTGAAACCAGTTATTCGAGGAATTGTAGTTGGTGAATGTAGTTCTATGGCAATTATGATTTTACAGGCATGCCATAAACGATATTCTTGTAAATTGGTAAAATTTCATATCCATAGGTTCAGTATTTCCAGAAGTAATATGCAGAATATAATTTTTGAGCGATCTCTTAAAGAAATTCTAGATGCTGAAAAAGAATACGTAGATTTCGTTTCCAAACGCATGGGTTTAAGCAAAAAGAAACTATGGGCTTTAATGGATCGAGGCTCGCTTTATATAATTGATTATTCTGCAACTGAAGCCCTTAAACTTGGACTAATCGATCGTATAATACATTTTCGGGAAAAGGATTTTCAAATAATATAACCGCCGATATTTATATTTGTGGTAGGCCGGCTCTTTGCCGGCTTTTTTTATTTATAAAATAATTTATTACCAAAGCGGGCATCGATATATTCCAGACCTTTTCTGGCTTCAGGATTTTTGAGTTGTTGGGTTAAAAATAATTCTACATTGGCAATTTGATTTTCAGAATTATCTAAAGCGTCAAATTTTATAATAAAATTTTCGGTCGTTTTTATATTAACTTCTGGCCGTGGTAGCTCCAAATATTCCCAGTGGTCTATGATTTTTTTAAGGGCAGGCGCGCTGGCTAGAGCAATATGCGCGCGCGACAAAAAATCGACAACTGGTTCTTTAAATAAGTTTTGGCTGATCGTGAAATTATTTTCCGCAGGAAAAAGCACTCTAGGGTAGGCAGTCGGCGCGGTTTTCATATCAGATAATTCTTTTAAAACTAAGCCCTTGCTGTTAACGGCGTAAAAGCGCGCGCCGGCTTGAGCAATAACCCTGGCTGGTAATTGCTCTACTTCAATACGCACCACCGAGGGAAAAAAAGTCTCAATTTTTAAATTTTCAACGGCAATCACGGCTTGAATATTTTTTTTGGTTTCATTTGTGGAAAAGGCAAAATAGAAATTTTGTGAAATTATGCCCCAGCGTTTTTCTTGCCATTGTTTTAGAACCAGATCCTGAATAATGCCGACATCTTGTTGGCCCGAGCCAGCTGTCGAGACGATGATATTTTTAAGTATCAGAAAGTCGCGCGTATTTAACCAATAAAAACCATAAAAAATAAAACCTAAAATAATAATTCCTAAAATTGGCCACCATTTGCGGCGGCGGTTTTTAGGTCGAGTGTTTTTGAAAGTTTGCTCTAGAGTGGGTGGGGATTTGGCGGGCCAGATGGCTTTAAAAAATTTTTTAAAAACAGACTCGTGGCTTTTTAAACCCTTCCTATGCCAAGAAAATTTTGAAGCGCGCGCGTCTTTCATAAGCCACAAATCAATTCAGAAATCATAATTCAGAATTTGTAATTTTTGAAAACAGAAATTATTTTTTGGCGCGTCCTTGACGCATGCGAGCGGCATGTTTTTGAAAACTTAAACGTAGTTTTTTAGCTGAAACTGTATTTTTTATACTATTTTTTACTTTGCTCATACTTTGGTAAAAGCGTTTTAAGTTGGGGGAGCAATTTTAAGCGGTTAGTGAAATCGTTCCAAGATTTTGGCCAAATATCGCGCATGACCTTTTGAGTGTAATCGCCAATAATTTGATTTCTTATAATTTCTCCAATTTCTTGTTCGGATTTTCCTTGTGACATCATTTGTTCAATTTGTGGTTGATATTTTTTAAGCAAAGTTGTCGAGTCAATTTTTTGTAAGTTATTTTGTGCGTTTAAAATAGCCAGCCCCATCAGCGCAATTGTGGAAGCGACAGCCACCATCATAATAAATGGTCCCCAGATTGAGCAGAAAATAAAATAACCCTTTTTTTCCGTGGTGGGGTCTGGTTTTTGTGTTTGGAGCTCCCGCGTTAAAGCGGTTAAGCCCAAGAAAATAAAAGGCAAGCTCCAAAAAGCTTGGACTAGAGAATATATAACATCAGCTAAACTGGTGGTCGGGCCGGTTTGCGGGATAATATTAAGCACGGCCATAGGCGCGAAAGCGATTAAAGATAAAATAAAATATCGCCACAAGACGGGCCAGAAAACGCCTTTTATTAACTGCCGACTGCGACAAATGGCTTTATAGCCGCCAATATTTTCTGTTATTTTTACATAATAAATAAGCGAAGCGTGGAGCGCTAAAATTAAACCAGGAATAATCAACAAGGTAAACGCGCCAAATTCGACAAATAAAGTCAACAGACCTAAGCCCAGCAGGGGAAAAAATATTCTGAAGCTTATTTTTATAATTTCTGAAAATTTCTTTTCGACAAAAGCTAAACGGATAGCCAAAGTATTGGTAAATAAAAATATAACTAAGATCGTTAGTCCTAATAAAATAAATTTACTGGGATTTTCCGCTGTCGTATAATTTTGGTTTTTGGCTAAAACTGGCAAGACGATAAGCAAAATTGTCACAGCTAAACTTAAGGGCCAAAAAATTTTAAAATTTCCGGCAAATTGCTCCCAAGTCTTGGCGATTAATTGTCCAATGGGCAATAGTTTACTTTGGGTAGTTTTCTCATCCATACTGATAATCATAGTTTTTTATGAGGATTTTTATAAGTGGATGATTTCCCCACTGTTATTTAAGTCGAACATGGTACAATTAGTAAATGTTTGATGTGATTTCGCAGATACCATTTTTTTGGTTGGATTTTTTTCACTGGTGGAAACAATATTATCAACATACGCAGTTGGCACTTATGGTCGTGGCCACTTTTTTTGAAGGGCCACCCGTGTCTTTTTTGGCGGGGGTGTTAGCTGGTGCCAATAAAATTGATCCTTACTGGTATTTAGTTTTGGGGACGCCGGCGGTTTTGTTGTCTGATATTTTGTGGTATGTAATTGGACGTTTTTTTAAAAAAGCAGGGGATAAAGTCGTCTCCAAATCAAAAGCTATGAAACGCGGTACGACGGCTTTAAAACATATGTTTCATAATCCAGCTTCATTATTTTTAACAAAATTAGTTTGGGTGATTCGACCAGCGATGTTTGTGGTGGCTGGCGCCAACAAAGAACCTTTAAGGTATTGGTTGCCGTGGACCATGGGAGCGGCCGCCTTTTGGACGCTTTCCACTTTTTGGTTGGGTAGCCAGTTGGGACATCGTGCTTTGAAATATACGGGGAATGTGAAGACGGTTATTATTGCCGTGTCTTTATTGGGTGTGGCTTATTTGCTTTGGGCGGCTTTTAGAAAAGCAAAAACAAATGGCTCAAAGTAACATAATTTTTAGCAAAAAGTACTAAAAATAAGGGTTTTTATGCTATTTTTAGTATAGCACTTGACAGATTTTTAGATATATGCTATAATATTAATAACATAATCACACAACATAAGAAAGGCTTTCACAATGGAAAATAGACAAATCACTAAAAACCGCCGACGTAACTTTGCAGAAAATGCAAACAACAGTACGGATGAATACTTTATGAGGCTACGAGATACCATTGCGTGGGCTCGGAGAAGGTTTCCACCACCTCAAAAACTTCAGAAGCCAAAAATAAATAACTGGAAACAGATGCAAAATGATTGACGTTAATTAAAGGAGAAATATCATGAAAACCATTATTATGTTCGTCGTTCGTATTTTAACACTACGGCGACGCGTTGGTTCAAACGAAATCGATTTTGGTCAAGAATTACACCCATTGGTAATTCGAGAGCTAAACGCAATGTAGTTCGTTTGTTGTTCGTCGGGTGCGTTCTCTTTAGTGGAGAACCGCACCCATTTTTTTATTTATGCCAGAGGTATTTTTTCAGGTCAATAAAAAAATTACCGTCTTTAAAGATAACTTTAACGCCATCTTTTTTTAATAAATCAGCTTGCAAACTTTTAGGAAAACGTGGGTTGGTGATAGAAATCATGCCGGCCTTATTGACCACTCTGGGCCACGGGACAGAGTCGGGACAAACTCGTAGGGCCCAACCGACGGCTTGAGCGGCTCGGGGTTGACCCAAGAGGGCGGCGACTTGGCCATAGGTTGCGACTTTACCTTTGGGGATTTTTTTAACCAACTTGTAAACTCTAGAATAAAAATCATTTGTCATAAGTATTATAAACAATAAACCTAAAATTTATCATACTTACATTCTCAAGTATGTAAGTATGTTATCGTATGCCAGTGTCGACATCAAAATTATGAGTTAAAGTTTGGCCATTTTTAAGAGTAATTTTTTCTGGAGTTTTTTGGTAAAAAGGACTTTTTTCATCAATCTGAATTAAATATGTGCCGGGCGCTAAAGACAGTGAGTAATTGCCGTTTGTGTCAAAAGATTTTTTAGCGATTAAATTTTTACCGGTAATGTCATAGACTAAAACAGCGCGGGAAGTATAGGCCTCGACTGGCACGGGACAAAGTTCGCCTTCACGTATAACTGGACAAAATGGTCCAATGTTTAAATGTCCCGAAACAGTAGCGGTTCCTAAATTTATTGGTCGGCAATCGGCAGGACAAGTTTGCGGAGTTTCGGCGCAAGGGCAACCAATGGCTAAACATACAATTTCCGCACACTGGCCATCGCCACATTGATTTTTACAAGCCGCGCCATCTGGGGGTGGTTTGATGGCTTCTTTTTCTTCGTCCGTTAAGGGCTGAACGAAAATTTGGCCATCTTTGGCACGACACTGCGCCGGGTAAGATTGAGTGATAATATTATTTTCCGCAACGCATTCGGCGTAGCTAGTAATGGTTTTTTCATTGGCAGATTGTTTGGCCAAAATAAAAATATCAAGGCCCGCGCCGACAATTAGAATTGCGAGGATAATCCAAAATAATTTTGAAAATTTTAGCATAGGTTAATAATATCTTTTGGCGTAGATTAAGTACAGGACTAAGATGGTGTTGAAAAAATAATTAAGATAAAGCGGCCAATGAGTAATATTTAAAGTTATGTCGTCAATAATAATATAGGTGAGGGTTAAAATTTCTCCCGCTAACCAAAAAATCAAAAACAGCCAAGCGAGGTCGTCAGCTTTTTTAGATTTGTAGGTTTTTATAACTTGAGGTACGGCGCAAGTAGCAAAAAGCACAGCACCGAGCCAGCCAATAACATAATGAGACATATTAAAAATTTATTGATGATAAATGTCGCTATTTTTTTCGTAGGCATCTTTCAATTTTGCGACCGAAACTCTTGAGTGAAGGCGGGAACCGGAGCGGAAAGATGCCCCGTTAGTGTCCCGCCTTGGCGGGACTACTACTGGGGGACAATTTTCCGCCTACGCTCTTTGAGCTACGGCGGACAAGCAAGTTTTTCCCTGCCCCGTAGCAAAACGATGTTTCTGCTATGGGGTTTGGCGGAATACAAATTCAAGCGCGCGGAGCACGCACAAAATAGTTCTTTCAAATTCAAAAAGAAAAGAGGCGGGAAGATTTCATTTGCCCGCCCCGATGTTGTCCGGCATGTTCGTCGGTTACGCCGGAATTTGAATTCGCTGAAATGCGAGATCTTGACGTAGATCGCCGTAGGTCTTGACTTCCCTCGAGAACAGAACCCGCAGGTAGCATTTTTTGCACACGATCGCATCGTGCGTACTGGTCGCCCTGTGGTGCTCCATCCAGCAGTTGCAGTACATGTGTATGCCGACGCCCCGATGACTGAGGTTGTTTCCGTCTCGTGTGTGATTGACGAAATACTCGAAATCGGACGTGAGCGTGCTCGGTGGATACTCGCACAGAAGGTCGCCTTCGGGCGTGAGCTGGATCGGCTCGAGCGGAACGCTCCGTTCGATCTCCTCGGCTATCACCTTGATAAGCTTCTCGCGACTTTCGTTCTGTCGTGTCGAACCGTAGACCACGCACCGGAACGCACAGTCGAGCCAGCCCGTCGCGAAGTAGTGGTCTCCGTCTTCCTGACTAACCACCTTGAACGGACAGAGACTCTTGATTAGGTAGGTCTCGCCCGTGAGACTGCCGTTTTCTTGGTCGCGATAGTAGCCGACGAGTTTTCCCGCCGTCACTTCCTTCGGATTGAAGCCGGCGGCGAAAACGGTGTCGAAGAGAACTTGCATCTCATCTGCCGGAAGCGTCTTGATCTCTTCCCATTGCTCGTGCTTTAGGGCGAGATCGACAAACCGCGTTGCTACATCTGTCGTTTTGCTGGGCATTTCTGCCTCCTTTCTCTATTGGGTTTTGGAATGTGCTGTTAGGTTAACAATCTAACATTATGTTTGTCGAGATGTCAAACGAAAACAGGAACCCTTTCGAGTTTCTGTTTTTAAAAAAATTAAGATGAAAATTTGGGATGAATGATTAAATTTGGTTCGAGCCGATTTGTTTTCAGATTCTTTAGCAGTTTGGAGTGTGCGCGGCGGAGCCGCTCATTTTGCCCCGCCACACTCGAGCCGCGCTTCGCGCGGCGGACAGCTTTCGCTTGTAAAATCCTTTCTGGCGGAGGCGAGAGGATTCGAACCTCTGATACCATTGCTGGTATAGCAGTTTTCAAGACTGCCCCGATCGACCACTCTGGCACGCCTCCTGACTATGTCGACTAACGACAAACAACTAACAACAAACAATAACTGACTAACAGCTAACAACTAACAGCTAACAGCTAACAACTAACAGCTTTTAGCTTATAGCCAATGATATTATTTTACCGATTTTTGAGCATTTGTCCATTTTTCTACTGGAATTTTTTTATGTCTTATTCCACAGTAGTAGAACGCTTTGCGTTCACTACGTGGCAGGCGTACGAATAGTGGAATAAGTAAGTAACTGATACTCATACAGAATTAATTGTGCTAGAATACTAAAATGAATACAATAAAAGCTATTATTATTCCTGGTAATGGAGATGACAGCCCTAGCGATAAATGGTTTCCTTATGTAGCGGAAGAATTAGAAAAGTTAAATGTGAAATCAATAAATGTAAAATTTCCTGACCCAATTCTAGCTAGAAAAGAATATTGGCTACCATTTATAAAAGAATTAGGTGCAGATGAAAATACTATCTTAATTGGTCATTCTTCTGGCGCAGTTGCGGCAATGAAATATGCTCAAGACAATAAAATACTTGGGTCGGTTTTAGTTGGCATTTACTATACTCATTTAGGTGATGAAAATGAAAAGAAAAGTGGGTATTTTGATGACCCATGGGATTGGTCAACTATTAAAAATAATCAAAAATGGATAATCGAATTTTCATCATTAGACGATCCATATATTCCAATTGAACAGCCCCGTTATATTAATAAGATATTATCCACTGAATATTATGAGTATTCTGATCGAAAACATTTTAGTGAAAAAAATTACATTGTTTTTCCAGAATTAGTAGAAGTTATTAAAAAAAAATTATTGGATAAGTAATATTTTAAAACATTTATGTTTTGGTTGGTGCCGTTATCGCTTTTAATAATTTTTGAAATAGTCGCAGATATCTTTGCCAAAGAATATTCTTTGCAAAATAAGTGGATTTTTTGGGCGGCGGCGATTTTGTCTTATGTGGTCGCTAATGCGTTTTGGTTGTGGGCGATTAAAGGTGGTTCTGGTTTAGCGCGGGGAGCCGTTATTTTTTCCGTGGCTTCGGCCGTTTTGGCGATAATAATTGGTTGGTATTTTTATCACGAAGATTTAAGCACGCGTCAAATAATAGGTCTGGCCGTTGGTGTTGTTTCCCTCGCTTTGATCTTGTGGGAGTGATTATACCATTCGTCCATTCGCGCGAATGGGCGAATGGTAGTAGATCGCGCCAGTTGGCGGATCACTACGTGGCAGGCGTACGAATGGTAGCTATGGCTTGATGTCTTATTCGTACGAATAGTGGAATAAGAAAATGAAAATAGGACTAAAATAGTTGTTTGTGTCAGGTAGTGAAAAGTAGCGAAATTCATATTATTTTTTAATCAAGAGAATTCCTCGATGCTCTGCATCGGGGTTAAATAAAAATTCTTTTTGATACCTCGCAGCTCTGCTGCGGGGTAATTCATTTGGTTGAAGTTGAAGTAGTTGATATTTTAAATTACTATTACTTTAGTAGCTTTTTTTAAAGAAAGATATTTTTAAGTAGCTTCAACTCGCTACTTTCTACTACCTGATGTGTCAGGTAGTGAAAAGTAGCGAAATTCATATTATTTTTTAATTGGTTGAAGTTGAAGTAGTTGATATTTTAAATTACTATTACTTTAGTAGCTTTTTTTAAAGAAAGATATTTTTAAGTAGCTTCAACTCGCTACTTTCTACTACCTGATGTGTTAAAATGAATTTATGTTTTCTGATCTAGTGGCTTTGTTAGGCCAAGTTGTGATGGATTTAATAAATAGCTTTGGCTATACCGGCATATTTTTGGCCATGCTGATTGAAAGCGTGTCTTTGCCTTTACCCTCGGAAGTGATTATGCCGTTTGCGGGATTTTTAGCGGCTAGCGGCCAGTTTAATTTTTGGCTGGTAGTTTTAATGGGGACCATGGGTAATTTGGTTGGTTCGATTTTGGCCTACATTATCGGCTTTTATGGCGGCGCGCCCTTGGTTATAAAATATGGTAAATATTTTTTAATTCGCCACAAAGATTATTTAAAAGCCGAGGTCTGGTTTTTAAAGTATGGCTCGTGGGCAATTTTTACTAGCCGACTTTTGCCAGTCGTGCGGACTTTTATTTCTTTGCCGGCTGGCGTCGCTAAAATGCCATTCAAAACATTTACAGTTTATACTTTTCTGGGTTGTTTTTTGTGGAGTTTATTTTTAACTTACATTGGCTATCTTTTAGGCGAGAATTGGGTCATAATTCACGAATTTTTTCGTCAGTTTGATTACGCTATTATTGTTTTGATAATAATAGGTATCGGGTATTATATTTATCGCCACTACCGCAAAAGCACAAGTGAAATTTAAGTGGATGTTAAAAGATCGGTCGTAGTTTTTTTTCGTTCCCAAAATTTCCATATTTCATCGACCGCGATAGCCGGCAGGCCCACCACGAGAGCGATGAGCCAGTATTTAAATTCAATAGGTGAAAAATGCAAGCTCTGGGCGAGTGGTGGAAAATAGATGGCTAAATATTGGAGTATAAAAATAACCAAAAAGAAACATAAGAGTAAATAGTTTTTGTTGAATGAATTTAAAAAAACAGAAGTATGTGAGGATCTTAAGGACCACGCGACCAGCCATTGACTAAGCGCCAAGGCCAAGAAAAAAATCGTTATATTAATTTCTTGAGGATTTTGATTCAACCAAAAAACCAAGATTATTAAAGCTAACGAGGTGGACAGCGCTAAGAGCAACAGACGCGACCAATTTTTGCTGGTTAAAAAAAGACTGCCGCTTTTTTGCCAAATTCTTTTTAGCAGATGGCGGGAGCGGGTTTCGTTAGTCAGGCCAATCGCCAAGAAAGTATCGGTAATAAAATTAATCCACAATATTTGAATGGGTAACAGCATTAAAGATAAGTTGGCTAACATGGCAAAACTAATAAGCGCGGCTTCGATGAGGCTCGTGCCGATTAAGTACGTAAAAATTCGTTGTAAGGTTTGCTGAATGGTGCGCGCTTCTTCAATCCCACGTACAATATTTTTAAAATTATTGTCAACTAAAATTATGTCGCCCGTTTCTCGAGCCACAGCGGAACTGCCTTGGCCCATAGCAATGCCGACATTAGCCGCCTGCAGAGCCGGCGCGTCGTTAACGCCATCGCCGGTCATCGCTACCGCGAGATTTTGTTTTTGATAAAGTTGTACCAATTCCAATTTATTTTCTGGTCGCGTGCGGGCGAAAACAGAAAATTTTGGTAGCTCGGTCAGTTTTTTTTCAGTGGGGATTTGTTGCCATTCGTCCCAAGTAATGACTTGATGACGGTGTTGAACCAAGCCCGCTTTTTTGGCCATGGCTAAGGCCGTTAAAGGATGGTCACCAGTAATCATTAAAACTTTGAGCCCTGCCTCCAAACAAGTTTTGATAGCGTCAGGCGCTTCGGGGCGTAAAGTGTCAGAGAGCGCGCCGAGTCCTAAAAATTCCCAGCCACCTTGGTTATTTTTTTGGGCGTAAGCCAGCATACGATAACCTTGTCCCGACAGTTCTTCTTGTTGAGTCAGCCAAGATTTTTTTTCCGCGGGAGAAAAATCAGAGTCATCGCTAATTTTTTGACATTCGGCAATTATGACTTCGGGCGCGCCCGCTAAAAAAGATTTTAAGTCGCCGGTTTTAGTTTTAACTGTCACCAAATGTTTTTTTGTTTGCGGGGAAAAAGGTATTTCCGACAGTCGTTCATAATCGGCAATTATTTTAGCATTTTCTAAACCCAATTTTTTAGCAACAATTAAATACGCGCCTTCAATCGGATCGCCCAAGATACAACGCTCGCCGTCACATTTACCCACCGAGGCATTGTTGGTGAGCAAGGTTGTTAAAAGCAGTTTGTGTAGTTCAGAGTCGGGGGAATTTTCTCGAGCGCGGACTTCGCCGGTCGTTTCAAGACCCACTCCAAAAAATCGCCACTGTCCATGAGGTGTGATTATTTGTTCGACCATCAATTGGCCATAAGTTAAAGTACCAGTTTTATCGACAGCCAAAACATCGATATCGGCTAGACCTTCAACCGCGTTCATGTGTTTAATAATCACTTGGTGGCGCGCTAAGCGGGAGACGCCACGCGCTAAAGCAATAGTCATAACCACGGGCAGTCCGGAGGGGATAAGTGAGACGGCGAGCGCGGCCACAGTCGCGAGTAAAATTGGCCAAGGTTGGCCTTGAAAAAACCCAGAAATCAAAAGCAAAATGGATAATGCTAAAACCGCGGCTAAAATTAAATGTGAGAGCACTTTAACTTTTTTAACCAGAGGTAATTCGTGCGGTAATTTAAGACTTTGCGTAATTTTGCCTAAAACTCCAGCGGTGCCTGTTTTTTCGACTAAAATTTTAGCGCGACCAGCTAAAACCAAAGTACCTTGGGCCACATAATTCTGGCTGTGACTATTGTGACTTTTAACTACGGGAAAACTTTCACCGCTTAAAAGACTTTCATTGACGGTCAGAATACCATCATCGATTAAGCGACCATCGGCTGGCACTCGGTCGCCTTCGCGTAAAAGTAAAATATCACCCGGCACCAAAAATCTGGCCGCTAAAGTTTGTTCTTCACCATCGCGAATAACGGTACTGCTAGGCGCGTCGAGTTCTTTCAACGCCAAGAGCGCGTGGTTAGCTTTGCCTTCTTGCCAAACGCCCACGAACGCGTTAATTAAAAGCACGAGGCCGACAATAAAAGCTTCGGCTGGCTCGCGCAGGACCAAGCTAAAAACCAGCACGCCGATTAAGACATAAATCAGCGGAGATTTAAATTGATTTAAAAATCTGCGCAAAAAGCCGGGCGGCGGCGGTGACGGAATTTCGTTATAGCCGTATTTTTTTAAGAGGTGATTGGCTTGAGCGGTAGTTAACCCGAGCGCTGTTTGTGTCATAAATATATTTTAGCATAAAAAATAAAAAAAGCTTCAAGACAGTTAAATCAAAAAGCTTTTAAATGAGAGCGGGTAGTTTTTTACATAAATCAAGTTTTGATTCATAACTTTTTTCTAAAATTTGCCTGATGTTCATAGGTTTGTCACTTTTTATTATTTATGAAAGAAAATTATTTAATTGGGTGTAGCGTCGATTATTTATGCGGTTTTGTCAATAGGGTAGTGAAAAATTTCTACCTTATCAGGCGAATGGTAAAAATATACAAAAAAGCTATATTTTATATGGGAATTGGCTTAGATGATCCGTCGGCTGACGGACTACTACCCTACCAAATTGAAATACTCTGTGGTTGGAGGGGGTAATAAGAGTTAGTCACTTGTTTTTAGAAATATATGAAAAATAAGATATTGGCAACATTTGTTTTGTTTAGTTTGGGCGCGGGTTCAATGTTAATGGCTTGGCCGGCTTTAGTGCAAGGCGCAGGTTCAATGATGGAGCAGTTGTCAGCCGATGTAAATAGCGCGCGTTATGGAGAAATCACCGCCAAAAATGACACGACAAATTCATTGACCTTGAGCGCGGAAAATGAAATCTGGACGGTTAATACCGATAGCTTGACCAAAATTCGTTTGCGTTTTATGGGTGGCGGAGTTTTTTCTGACTTAAAAGTGGGCGATAAAGTGACTGTTTGGGGTGTCAAAAATGGTAGTGTCATCACCGCTAGATTTATTATCGACCATAGTGTGACTAAACAACGTCGAGAAATTGAAGGCAAGGTTTTGAGCGGTAATAGCGTGATGGGTTGGTTGGTGGACAGAAAAGGTGATCGACCAGATGTTTTAGTTAAACCAGATGCCAACACCAAATATTTTATGCAGGTCAAAGGTCAGGGCAAAGTGTCGGCGACCGCCGCGGATGTGACAGTTGGTTCTAAAATTCATGCCAAGGGTATGCTGGAGTCAGATAGCCTAACTTTAACCGGTGTGACTAAAATAATGATTAAAAAGTAAGCGCAAAAATATTTTGAGTTAGACCCTCGGTTGCCGAGGGTCTAATTTTTATAATTCTTTCAAGGTTTTATTTGGCGGCGCTGTTTCAAAGGTATTCATTTTAAGAAAAATTTTAAGACCCAACAATAAATTATCTAGAAGCTCCCATTCATTCGAATTGTTTAAGAGGAGCATTTGTTGGAAACTTTCTTCTATCTGGATATTTATGAAGACTTCTTCTGTCAGTACTACCAGCTCAAAGGGCATAGTAAGTGAACCTTCGTTACTTTTAATTGTAAGCTCGGCTTCCAGAGTGAGGTTAATGATATTATCAAGGGGTACAATAAAATGAGCTAAGTCGTTTCTGGTCAGTCGGTTGATAATTTTTATTGTCACTAGATCGTTTTCATCGGTGTACTCAATTGTGTCGGTTGTACGTTCAGTCAATGGCACCAACTGTTCTTGGTTGGCCAAATATTTGATATTATTGAGATATAATTTTAAAGAGCCGTCTGGTCGCTCGGTGATTTTTAAGGTGTCGAGTATTTTTTGTAGAGCGCCAAAAGCGGCTAAGTATTGCCAAATATTTTTTTGGTTTTCGGTTAGGGCCTGGCGATAACGGATTATTAGTTCGCGACCGATTCGGCTACTGTCCGTTTTTGTTTCTGGGAATTTTTTATTCTCCTTCGCCAGAATACCTCGCGGCTTCCAGCCTTCGCAGCCGAAGTGGCTGCTTCGGCGGAGTAGGCTGCCGCGAGGATGCTCGTGCTTCGTAGCGAAGCTACTTCGCAGAGTAGCAAAGGCGAGGAGAACCCTGCCGTAGCCTTGGCGAAGGAGGGTTGGCTGCGGAAGAATTCCGATACCGCACTGTAAGCGGTGCGGTTCTTCATTACACGCTTGATTTTTACAACCGAGTATCAAAAAAAGACAAAAAACAATAGCGATAAGTTTCATTTTTACCTTCCTGTGTGAATTGTGAAAGAGGTTAGAATTGTTCTTTTATCATCATTTTAAGGTGATGGCCAGTTTTGTCAAATGTTTTCCAAGGCTCTATTAGTAAGTTGACTTTTTTTAGAGGGTGGTTTAAATTGGTGTCAAAACTCGAACCTTCATAAATATTCATAGAGGAACAATCATGAGACGCATAGCGCAAATAATATTTATTTTTTCAATCATAGGGTTAGTCGGTACGGTGGTTTTGTTCATTCTTCCAAGTTATTTCAGATTGAAAGACGGTGTTGAAGCTGTTCAGATAAAAGCCGTGAAAGTGCTATCTGGCGAGGAATTTTTTACTGAAATTAATCTCTTGAAAAAGAGAATGGAAGAACAAAAATTGACGAAAGGTTATACAACTTTTTTTTGGGGCTACCAAGATACCGGGGATTTGGCCAATGTGGGAACTTTTTACGAAGAAGTTTGTAAAATTAACGGAACAGCTGGTTCGGAACATTGGCAAGAGGGCCAAAAATTTTTGGCTCGGCAACCACTTTGGGTCTGGACTTATGCCGTGGTTAAATACTTGCCTCTCTTGGTTATGTTTCTTTTAATAAATATGCTAGCGGGATTTCGTTTTTTTGGCTCGCCCGCTTGGCAAGGAAGTTTATCGGAAATTTTTCACTGGTAAACCCCGTTAGAGAACTCACACGGGACATTAAACCCCGCGTTCGTCTGAAGAAAATGCACCCCGCGGCAAGCCGACGAGGCATTCTCTAACGGGGTAAAAAAGCATACTAAACAAAGCCGTCCAAATTTGGACGGCTTTAGATTTTTATGCTGGATGTTTTATTTCTAAAGTTAGGTCGCCTTTGACCAGAACGGTGTCTCTGGGATTAACCGCCTGCGCCAAAAGCAGTTGAGTTAATTCGTCTTCAACGGTATTTTGAATGACGCGTCTTAAAGGTCTGGCGCCGAGCGCGGGATCATAACCGCGTCGTGCTAATTCTTGAAGCGCTGCCGGGGTCACTTCCAAAGCAATACTTTTGTCTGCCAAAGTTTGAGTCAATTTTTGTAATTGGATTTTGGTGACGGCCAGCAGTTCATTTTCCGACAAAGGTGAAAAAATAATTATGTCGTCAAAACGATTTAAAAATTCGGGCGAGTAGTAATTTTTTAGAACTTGATTTAAAAGTTGTTGTCGGATTTGCTCGTAAGGTAAGTTATTTTTAACGCCGTCAAAAATTTCTTGACTGCCAGCGTTGGAGGTGGCGATAAATATGGCGTTAGTGCAGTCAATGACTTGTCCTTGGTTATCAGTCATGCGGCCATCATCAAAAATTTGTAGAAAGACATTTAAAATATCAGGATGAGCTTTTTCTAACTCGTCTAAAAGCACGAGTGAAAAAGGATGAGCGCGCAGAGCTTCAGACAATTGGCCGCCAGAGTTGTCGCCACTGCCGGGCAAGGCGCCTAAAAGACGACGGAGACTGCCGACTTCCTGGTATTCCGACATATCCAGCCGGATAAAAGAGTCAACGGTGTGAAAATAAATTTGAGCGAGCGCTTTGGCTAGTTCGGTTTTACCCACGCCGGTTGGACCTAAAAATAAAAAGTTGGCCATGGGGCGTTTTTGGTCGCGCAATTCAGTGCGAGCGCGGCGTAAAGCGCGGGCGACGGCCGAGACGGCTGGTTCTTGTCCAATTACTTTTTCGTGAAGTTTATTTTCTAAATCGACCAAAGTCGCGGCCTCGCTTTGTAGCGGGTCGCCCGTGGGCACGCCGGTGCGTTTGGTAATAACCGTGGCCATATCTTCGCCCGTGACCAAATTTATTTTTTGATTTTTTGCCAAAGCAATTTGTCCGGCTTCTTCGATTAAGCTAATCGCTTTTTCTGGTAATTTTTTGTCGGCGATAAATCTTTGGCTTAAAGTAATAGCTTCTTCTAAACTTGGTTCCAAAAAATAAACGGGTGTTCTGTTTTCTATCAAGTTGGCTTTGGCTTGCAGGACGGCGAGAGTTTCTTCAAAAGTCATTTCCGGCACATCAACTTTTTCTAAAATAGATGAGAGGGGACTGCGGCTAATTTTTTCGGCGTAAGCTTTGGGACTGGTCGAAGCCAATAATATAAAGCCACCACTTTCAAGAAGTTGCGCTAAAGTGGCGGAAAAATCTATGCCGGTCAGACTGGCGCCGACAAGTTGGTCAATATTTTCTAAAATTAAAATAATATTGCCAGCGTGTTGGGCTTCTGCCAAGGCGGTTAAAAGTCTTTCTTCAAACTGGCCGGGGCCGGCGCCCGCGATGAGGGTAGAAAAATTAAGTGCCACCAATCGTTTGTCTAAAAGTCGCGGTGGCACATCGTCGGCCAGCATTAAATAAGCCAAGCCGTTGAAAATACTAGTTTTACCGACACCGCCTTCACCTGATAAAATAACACCGCGCGCGCCACCTTCAATTAGGTGAAAAATTCTTTCAGAAAGTTCGGTTCTTCCAAAAGCCAAGGGCAAATAACCGGCTTTAGCCCGCGCGGTTAAATCGTCGCTATATTGGTCTAAATATTTAGTGACTGAAGAAGTCCACGCTTGGTTAATGGGTCCCTTTGGTTTGAAGCGATTATGTCGACGTAATTTTAAAAGCATATTCATGGTGGTGGCATTTTGTGTGAACCACTGGGCGACTCGAGCTAAACTTAAGGCTGGTAGTTTCAGTCGCAAGAAGACATTTTTAAGTTCTTCGGCATTGGCCAAAGCTAAAACCAAATGAGCGGGGAAAATTGCTTCATCTTTAGTTTTTATCGCAATGTTCGTGGCCTCATAAATAATCGCCAAGGTTTCTGACGGTAAAATATTAGGTGTTTGCGAAAGCGGTGGGAGTAAATTAATTTCAGTTTCAATAGCTTGTCGTAAAATGTCGCCAGATAGTCCCAAACGTTGAACTAAAATTTCAATGGTTTCTCTTTGAGACAATCCCCACAGTAAAAAAAGAGGTGACAGTGGGCGTTGTTTGCTTTGGGCGAAGTCATAGCTTTGTGCAAGCGCCCGCCAGAGGCCGGCTGAAAGATGATCGGTAATGTCTAAAGTGGCTAGGTTTTTAATTTGTTCGTTTAAAGGCGTGTGAAAGCCCAGTGCAACATGTGCGCGTGACCAAAACCAACACCAGAGCCAAAGTGTTAAAGCAGTTGAAAAATATGGAAAAAGATCGAGCGCGAGAGTTTGGCTAGAAAAATAATCTTGGATTAATTCTGTTTGATAAATTTGTGCGATGGTCAAAGCGCTAACTAAAAGCGCTGCCACTAAAATAAAAATATTGGCAAATTTATTCCAGGTAATTTCAGCGGCTTTGGGAGCGAAGTCTTGCGGATTTTTCGCTTCGGAAAAAATAATGTTCATATCAGGTAGTAGAAAGTCGCCAGTTGAAACTGCTTAATATCATAAATCTACTTAAAATAAAATATTGCATAGGTTTAAATAATTATTAGATATTGGTTTCAACTATATAAGAAGTGTAGATTTTGGCGACTTTTCACTACCTGACATAATTAAATTAAATTTCTAATTAGCCAGTAGAGCGCGAGTGGTGGTAAAATAAGATATATAATTATTTGAATTGTGGCATAAAGTAACCAAAAAAATATGCGGCCAAGTTTCACCATTAAAAGATACCCGCGCGCGCCAAAACTAATCAGTCGCGACCAAATGTCTGTTAAGCCAAACATCGGTTTAAAAAAAGAGGCCAAAAATATTTTCATCGACAAATCTCGCCAGAGCTCCTGCCTCGCTTGGCCTAGTCGCCACAATAAATGTTTCAGTCCCGCGCCATACCAAAAAGCAGGCCAAATTAAAAATGATAACAAAAATTGGCTTAAAATGTGACCGGTATGATTTTGTTTTGCGGGAGTAAACGTTGTTTCTGCCATTATCTTATTATAAGCGCGGCTGGATTTTTTATATAGTTGATAGACTTTCGCTGACAGTCATTGCGAGGCTAGGCGAAGCCACGCTTAGCGTGGCGAAGCAATCCCTAGATAATTTCATTATATAAATCTTTAAATTGCGGATTGTTTTTTTTAATCAACTCCAACTTCTTTTGTCTGGACCCGCCTTTAAGTTGCTTTTCTCTTGAAAGAGCGCTTTCTGCGTCAGAATAAATTTCAAAATGAACTAATTTGTTTAGATTATATTTGTTTGAAAAGCCGTCGGCTAATTTGTTTCTATGTTCAAAAACTCGTCTAATTAAATTATTAGTCACACCAACATACAAAACAGTGTTTGAAATATTAGTTAAAATATAGATAAAAAATTCTTTGGGTGGCATCTATATATTATAGGGATTGCTTCGCGGGGTTTATCCGCAGACTAGCGGGCTCGCAACGACAAGCGTGGTAGGGATTGCTTCGCTCCGCTCGCAACGACAAGCGCGTGGCATCATTTAACAAGAAAAGGTTTTTGGGAAAAGATCCGCGCGGTGGTGTCAAACCAAACCATTTGACGCAAGCCAAATTCAGGATGCAAGTCGCGCGCGATGGCCAATAAATAATCTTTACTGGGTGATTCATAGACAACAGTTTCTCCAGTATTCAAACCGTCAAAATCTTTGTCTTTTTTTGCTAAATATAAAGTGACGGCTTTTTTGGGCACGCCCGGCAAATAAAATCTGACAGAGTTAGTGTGAAATTTGTTGGGCGCTTGGACCACATAAGTCGTGCCGTTATATGTATAATTAGAACCGACTCGATTGTTGGAAATATTAGTTAAGTCCATTTGATTTAAGCGCGCGTTAGCTTCGTCAATAGTAATGGCCTCGTCAATATTTTTTCCTATAAAATCTTGCCAAGTAAGGTCTTTTGCATCATCGGTTTTCAGGCCCCAGCGGACAATGGTTTTTGCTTTTAAGTCGTAAACATAAATCATATGCATGGGGATATTTTCCGCGTCAAATCTTAAAGCGACTTGGGGTTCGTTTTTATGCCAAGCAATAATCGGCGAGAGAGTTTTCCAAGACGGAATTTGTTCGGTTGAAACTAAAACCACGGATTTATTTTCAAAACTCTTTTCGGTTTGATTTTGTTGTTTGGGCAAGTAATAAACGACCAAAATTATAGCAAGCGCAATAATAGGGAATAAAAAAAGGTTTTTTTTCATAAGATTTGGATAAAAAGCGACTAGTTAATTATAGCACTTTTTTGAAAGACTATGTTTTAGAGTCGGTAAAAAAAGATTTTGGAGCTAAGTTCATTTTTGGCTGGAAGTTTTATGGTGTCAAAGGGGCGCAAGTTGGGCAAGGGAAAAGAATTTAAGATAATGAGCGTGCCTGGGGCGCATTCTTTTAAAATTTTTTCTTCTACCTGTGGCATTAGATATGGCAGAAGGTAGCCATAGATAACTGTATAATTTTTGAAATTTATATTAAAAAAATTTTGATGATGGATTTTTATTTTCTGTCGTAGAAAATATGTCCGAATTAGCGCTGACAAAAACGGCGCGATTTGAAGCTCGTAGCCGACGCCCGTACAATCATATTTTTGGACGAGCGCTTTTAAAATTTTAGCATTGCCACAACCAAGTTCCAAAATTTTATCTATGGGAGAAATTAAGCCAACAGTTTTTTCTAAAAGTTTTTTTAATAAAAAATTTTTACTCGTGACATAAGGAATTAATTTTTGGCCATTAAATTTAAAAAAAGTAGTCAGCGTCAGGTCATAAATTAAAATAATGGCGTAAGCTGAAGCACTGATAGAAATAAGCAAGGCTAAAATTAAGAGAGACCATTCCAACATATAACCATCATAATGTATAGGATTTTTTTACTCCAGTATTAAAGACTGTCAAGAATTCGGGCACGAGTTGTTCTAAGATTGCCGTGGTTGATTGTGGTTTTTCGTTTAATAAAGTCATCCTTAAATACTTGAGAATGTTGGTATGAAAAAAGACCACTGTTAGAACATTTTGCGTTTATTCTCCTTCGCCAGAATACCTCGCGGCTTCCGGTCTTTGCAGCCGAAGCGGCTGCTTCGGCGGAGTAGGCTGCCGCGAGGATGCTCGTGCTTCGTAGCGAAGCTACTTCGCAGAGTAGCAAAGGCGAGGAGAACCCTGCCGTAGTCTTACTGCGTCCTTCCGTAGCTTTAGCGAAGGAGGAGCGAAGGAGGATTGGCTGCGGAAGAATTCCGATACCGCACCGTAAGCGGCGCGGTTCTTCATTGTGTGGCCTATCAGAAAAGTGGATTTTGGGTATGACCTTTTTTATTCCAGTGTTGACAGCTTTTTGGGCCTATGTTATGATAACTATATTCAAAGGGGGGCCGGTTTCTGCTAGGCTCCTTTTATATTCCTCTTAGTTATTTTATAGAGTATGCCCCGTATATCATCAGCCAGGTTTCTGACATTCTCTCTCACCCAAACAGAAATTGCCGTTTTATCCAAATTTATGTTTATTTCTTTTTCCTTATTCCAGCACAGGTCAGAAACGCAGTTCGTTTCTGTCCCCAGTAGTAGTCCCGCCAAGGCGGACACTATGGGGTTTAATTTCTGGCTGATGTATTACAGGGTATGAACAAACTCACTCAATATTTTTCAGATTCCATTGCGGAATTAAAAAAAGTCCAGTGGCCCAGCCGCGAGCAAACGGTCAAACACACTTTGTGGGTCATAGTTTTTTCTTTAATTATGGGTATAGTTTTGGCGGCTTTTGATTATTTGTTCGTTTATTTACTTGGCCTTGTCATTGGTTAAATTGTCCTAATCTCGATTCTCTCATCTCATACCTCTAATCTGTATTTACTATGATTGAACATCGCTCGCAAAAACACTGGTACGTTTTACACACTTATTCTGGCTATGAAGACAAAGTAGCCGAAAATATTCGTCAACGAATTGCCAGTTTTAAAATGGAAGACAAAGTCTTTCAGGTCTTAGTGCCTTTAGAAAAGCGAATTAAAATAAAAAATGGCAAACGAAAAATTGTGGAAGAAAAAATTTTCCCGGGTTATGTTATGGTGGAAATGATCACCACGCCCGATTCTTGGTATATGGTACGCAACACGCCAGGCGTGACGGGTTTTGTCGGCGCGGGCAATCAACCAGTGCCAGTTTCGGACAAAGAAATGGACAGTTTGCGCAAACGGATGGGCGTGGATACGCCGGAATTTGAATTTGATATCGAGGCCGAAGATTTGGTCAAGATTACCGATGGTCCATTCAAAAATTTTGAAGGCAAAGTGTCCGAGGTGGACAAAGCGCGGGGTAAGTTGAAAGTATTAGTGGCTATTTTTGGTCGTGAGACGCCTGTCGAGCTGGATTTTTTGCAGGTCAAGAAACTTTAAGCTAGCTGATAGCTTTTAGCTGGTAGCTTTTAGAACCGACTTGATTATTTTAAGTAATTCTGATAAAGTGGTATTTATGTCAGGTAGTGAAAGTTTGCCCAATCTACACTTTGGTGCATAATTTGGGTAATAATTTTTTACTTTTGACACAAGCAATATTCATTTTTAAATGTAGATTTCGTTATACTTTTATAAGTTTCCCAAATTGGCAAACTTCTACTACCTGATATGGCCAAAGCAATTAAAACAATCATTAAATTACAAATTTCAGGCGGGGCGGCTAATCCCGCGCCTCCAGTTGGGCCGGCCTTAGGTCAAGCCGGTTTGAACATTCAGGAATTTTGTCAAAAATTTAATGCCGCGACCATTCAAAATAAAGGTGATATGATTCCGGTGGTAATTACGGTTTATGAAGACCGCACTTATGATTTTAAACTTAAAACTTCGCCCGCTTCTGATTTATTAAAAAAAGCGGCCGGTATTGCTAAAGGTTCAGGTAAACCTTTGCGCGAAAAAGTCGGCTCGATCACTCGTGAGCAGTTAAAACAAATTGCCGAAAAGAAAATGCCAGATCTAAATGCTAACGATATTGACGCGGCCATGAAAATTATTGCCGGCACAGCCAGACAAATGGGGATTACAATTAAAGAATAGAATTTAGAATTTGGTCCGTCAGCTGACGGATAGAATTTAGAGAGGTCCGATGATGTCGTGGTCTTTTTAGTTTCAATGATCTATAATATATTTAGTCAATTTCTCCATTTTTAATATTGTATGAAACATATTTATCAAATATACTTGTATTCAGTTTCGTTGTTGGCGCTGATTGCTTTAGTAATTTCTGGTTCAATTTTGCTGAATTTAGTATTAAAGGGTTTTATTTTTACTAAAGCCGATCGCTATGAATCTTCGCCAGCCATAATGTACGCGCCAACTAAATATCCCGATGGTTCAACCACAGCTCTTTACCCTGATATTAAATGTAGCGAAAAAGATACAAAATGTTTGGAAACGCAACAGGAAATTTTACGCAATTTACAAGAACAACAGGCGCAGTATAAAAAATGGGAAGAAGACCAAAAAGTTTTTTGGAATGTTCAAAGGCAAAGTCAAGCGGCCGATGCGCTCGCCTTTTTTCTGGTCAGCTTGCCGATTTATTTAATCCACTGGCGATTGGTTAAAAAGAATAGGTTGCAAGAGGAAAAAATTTAAAAATTAAGAAAAAGAATATTTAAAAAAGTAAAAGAAAAAGTAAGTTATTATTTTTCCGGTCAGTCCATTTTAACACACCAGCAGTCAGCTTCCCGCGAGCTGACTGCTTGCAATTTCGGTCTGATTATCCGTCTCGCCAAAGGCGGACGGAATCAAGCTAATCAGACCTCAAAGCTGGTTAAAACGAACTTGACTGGAAATGGAGGGAGGGAGAAGGGAGAGGGCGCGGGTGGAGTAGAGTAGGGATCGCCACGTCCGCCAGTGGGCGGACTCGCGATGACAAATTGGGAGTTTCTCAACGGTCTCATATTTATTAAGGAATAAGGTGAATATTGACGAAATTTACAGTGTCAGCTATTCTAGCTTTAATTATCGCAGGCGGGACAAAGGCATGTGCCTTTGGTTTGTACCGCTCGCAAAAGGAGTGAATATGTCTCACAGATCAAAAAGATATTTAGCGCACAGAGCGTTAGTAGATAAAAGTAAATTATATACCGTGCCAGAAGCCGTGGCTTTGTTAAAACAAATGGGTCAGGAAAAAGTTAATGCCGCCGTGGAGCTTCACGCTAAATTGGGCGTGGACACGAAACAGTCCACACAGCAAGTGCGGGCGGTTGTTCATTTACCGCACGGTACAGGCAAGAAAATTAAAATCGCAGCGATTGTGAACGAGCATCAAGTAAAGGAATGTTTGGCGGCGGGCGCGGTTGAGGTGGGTGGTGATGATTTAATCGCGAAAATAAAAACCAGCGAGCAGACGCCTTACGATATTATTGTGGCCGGGTCAGATATGATGTCAAAACTCGTGCCAATTGCAAAAATTTTGGGTACACGGGGGTTAATGCCAAGTCCGAAAAGTGAAACGGTTAGTCAAAATCCCGTTAAAACTATTCAAGACCTTTTGAGTGGTAAAATTAGTTTTAAAACTGACGAGTCGGGCAACATACATTTGTTGGTCGGTCGGGCAGGGCATAGCGAAGCCGATTTAACAGAAAATATTCAAGCGGCGATTGACGCCATTAAAAAAGCCAAGCCGAGCGAAACTAAAGGCACTTATTTTGGATCGTGTTATGTTTGTACGGCCATGGGTCCAAGCATAAAAGTAAAAACCAATTAGCTGGTATTTTCTAGAGAAAAAAAACGCCCCGATTTCTCGGGGCGTTTGCGTTTTATTTCGTGTTATTACAGCTCCGTCGTTATATTTTCTGGGAGAGCTGGTTCGGGGAAGGCTTTCATTCGCAGTGAGGCTATTATTGATAGGACTAGTTGTTCTGCCGTATCATAATTTACTCTAAAAAGAGAAGGTCCTGCTCGACCTGAAGCAACATCTACAGCAGAAAACCTTTCTGTTTCTTCGCCTATGACAGAGAAATCGGCATTATATGTTCCGCTTGGGCCAGTTAGGCTTAAATGGAAAATTATGCCAAGTATTTTTACGTTGTTATTTTCAGTTAAATTGAAAACACCTTCTCTTTCCGGATAAATGTGGTTCAAGCGATAAGGATCCGGTGGGGTAATGTCTGCCCTGATATTGTTCGTTAATTTCTGTGATGAAGCCAAGACTTCAATAGAAACTATTCCGAATTTTTCTTTTTTGATCTGTTTTTCGGGCGATTTTTTGACAGGAATCTCCTCTTGAATAAAATCTACCAGTCGCGATAAATCTTTAAGAAATTCCGCTGAATTTGCATCAACTATCAATTTTTGTCCATGTTGTTGACGAGTTGTTGAATGCAATGATGATTTTAACATTCTCTTTGTTGTCCTTGGTGTCTTGGGTTCAGGTTTTCCATATTTCACATCGGGAAGACTTTTGGCAAAAGCTTTTGCTCCAGCGGATAAACCAGTTGTGTCAACCGTGGTGGCTTCTTTTGTTAGCACCATTTTGCTTTGGCCGCAGCCATTTGAGGCGGCCAGAATGACGACGATGGCGATTATAGAGATAATATTTTCATTTTTCTCCTTGTGCGGATAAGGCGTCTCTAGTCAATTGTCTGATGACTTTAAGAAGCACCTCCGCGTTTACGTGAAGTGAATTGATTGTATTTAACGTTATTTCTTTGTCTAAGCCATCGCATATAATCGTGATGGCCAGTGAATTGACTTTGACCCTAAGCGTGAATTCTTCTTGTTCAATATTTGAACCGCCTAGGATAAAAAAGAATTCAGTCCCTTGGTGCGAAGGTATAAGGTACTTCTTGGTGAAGTTATTTTTTGGGATTTTTTCAACAGTGATTAAATCCTTTTTCCAGGGAAAAATCCCATCACCCGCGGGATTGGTGACGCCGATCCTGACGATACAAAAATAATCAAAGCTCGGGTAAAATTCTGCCGCTTGGACCGCTAAGGCCAGAATTTTTAAATTCCGACACAAAGTATGGTCCGGCTCATTGCAATTAACAACCAGTTGTCCAGTTTGGGCGACTGCTAGAGATGAAATAAACCAGAAAGTTAAGATTGTTTTCATTCTTCAACCGTCATTTCTGGTATTTTTATCAGATACTCTAAGAGCGCTTTTGCCAATTCTTGAGATGTCTTGACTGGGAAAGAATGGGGAACGCTATCCCCAATATGCATCGCAATAATTCCTTCTCTTCGACCGATGCCAATAGTGAACATTGCTACCCACGGGTGCGACGCCGTGTCAGATTCCCATCCTCTTTTCAGAATACCCGAAAAGACAAACAATTTTGCCTCAAACGGGAGTGAATAATGCTCATAGATATTATTTCCGACGGTATCTTGTCTTGGTCTGACATAAGAGAGACCAATATAATCGCCATTTGGAAGCAATGCCCTTTCATCTGGTTGGTAGTTTTTTTCACTTAATGGTGAATATTTCACCGCCAGCCAGTAATAGTCATAGCCAACTTCCTTAAAGGCGTTTTCAAGGCCGTCGACAACTTGGATGTTGGCCGTGAATGAATGCCCAAATAAATCTGTTGGGTTTTCAATGCTCATTGGAATACTTTGAGCGAAAGCGACTAAACTAAAAACGCTATATAAGACCAGAATTTTCATCAGAAACTCCTTTTTATTGGGTTATTAAAGATATGTTACTTTTCTATATAAATATAGCATATAGTTAAATTTTTGTCAAGGGCAGAAACATTCATAATAATCTATAATTTTTAGACCACTTAAGCTACAATAAAGTTATGAATTTAGAGACAATTATTGGGTTAGAAATACATATTGAACTGAAAACGCAAAGCAAAATGTTTTGTGCTTGTCCCAATGAGCTGTCTCGCGGGGGCGAGCCAAATTCACAAGTCTGTCCGATTTGTTTAGGTCAGCCCGGGACTTTGCCTAGTTTGAACAGAGAAGCGGTGGAGCGAGCTTTAAGGTTGGTCGTGGCTTTAAATTGTGAAGTGCCGGAAGTTTCTGTTTTTGCGCGCAAGCATTATACTTATCCAGATTTACCAAAAGGTTATCAGATTTCTCAATATGACAAACCTTTAGCAGTCCATGGTTTTTTGAATATTGATGATGAAAAAAAAATTGCTCTGGAGCGTTTGCATTTAGAAGAAGATACAGCCAAGTCAATTCACGAAAAAAATGGCGCAACTTTAATTAATCATAATCGTGCCGGCGTGCCACTTTTAGAATTGGTGACTAAACCAGTTTTACAGTCGGGGGCTGAAGCCAGAATTTTTGTGCAAAAATTACAGGCGTTGGTGAGATTGTTAGGCGTCTCGGATGCGGATATGCAAAATGGTCATTTACGAGTCGATGCCAATATTAGTTTGCGACCAGTTAATGAAACCAAGTTATTCCCCAAGACGGAAATAAAAAATTTGAATTCCACCAAGAGCGTGCAGTTGGCTTTAGAATATGAAGAAAAAAGACAAAGTAAATTATGGAATAAGGATCAAGCGCCTCAAAATATGTCGACCCGCGGTTGGAATGAAATTAAAAAAGAAACTTTTTTACAGCGCGATAAAGAAGAAGCCAAAGATTATCGTTATTTTCCAGAGCCAGATTTATTGCCCTTGAAAATTTTAGCGACTGAATTGGAAAAAATAAAAGAACAGGTAGAAAGCATGGTCGGCGCGCAAGCGCAAGAGTCGTCTAGTCGCGCGGATTTTAAGACCCGTTATAATTTTTCTGATAAAGATCTAACTAAAGTCCCAGTTATTTTTCAGCCATTGTTTGACCGAGCGGTCGATTTAGTGTTAGCGAAAATGGAAGGCCAAGGCGACGCCAGCGTGGGTGAGGATCAAAAAATTGCCGTGGCTCGTCGTTGGTTGGGTCTTATGGACAAAATGAAGGCCTTCACGAGTGGTTTCGAGGCGGATTTTTTTGAAACGCGCTTGCCCTATTTAGCGGATTTGTTAGAAAAGTTTATAAAAAGGGAAATTACCTCTAGTCAATTACAGGCGGGTGTGGAAAAAGTGTCTTTAGCTAAAGAAAGCGAGCTGTCAACAATATCGACGGAGTTAGGAGATTTATCGGCTGAAACTTTAGATTACGACGCTTTAGCGAGGCAAGTTGTGTCACAGTATCCTGAATTGGTTGAACAATATAAAAAAGGTAAAGTCGCGGTTATAAAATTTTTACTGGGCAGTATGATTAAAGCGAGTAAAGGTTCCGCTCAAGCTGGGCCAGCCGAAGACGCGTTGAAAAAAATATTGCATCAAAAATAATTATGAAATTGTGGTCTAATTACTATCGGCTAATTCGTGCGAATTAGCCGATAAGAAAAGGAAATACTTATGAATGAAAGAGACTTGGAAAGAATTTTAAAAGCCCTAGGGAATAAACGGAGATTGGCCGCGGTTAATTATATCCGTAAGGAAAAAGTTGCGTCTGTTACGGCTATCGCAAAAAATATTAAATTGTCTCTTCGCTCAACTTCCAGGCATTTGGGAATTTTATTGACCGCTGATATTTTAGAGAGAGAACAAGCGGGACTGATGGTGTATTATAATATTTCTAAGGACGCGCCATTAATAGTGAAAGAAATATTAAAGTTTTTATAAATTATATACTATGGGCTAATTCGTGCGCCTGCCCTGTAGAGTAAATTGCGTAGTAATTTTCTTCTACTGGGGAATAAGCCCATAGTGTATGAAATAAAATATACAAAAATCAAAAGCCCCTCAAGATGAGGGGCTTTTTTATAAAATACAAAATATTATTTTTGAACTTCGGCGATTAATTTTTTAAATACGGCTGGATATTCAGAAGCGATGTAAGCTAAAGTTTTACGGTCCAAAATTGCTTTCGAATTTTTTAACATTGGAATAAAGCGAGAGTAGGTAAGTCCTTCGGCGCGCAAAGCGGCGTTTAGACGAATAATCCACAATGAGCGCATATCGCGCTTTTTTAATTTACGACCGCGATAAGCTTCCACGCCAGCTTTAAGCACGGCGGTGCGAGCTTGACGAATAGTATTTTTGCGACGCCATTTATAACCTTTGGTTTTAGCCAATAAATTTTTGCGACGTTTCACGTGCATGGTTCCTCTTTTGACTCTAGGCATATCAGATAATTATAAGTTTATAGTTTTAAGTTCTAAGTTATTAACAATCAGTTTCTAATTTTTGTGCCGGGAATAAGTTCAGACAGACCTTTATAGTTAACGTGAGCGACTTTTATACTTCGACGTTTGGCCATACCGGTTTTACCAGATTCGCGTGAATTAAAATGATTTTGCCCCGCCGTTTTTTTAACGACTTTTTTATTTTTGGTAATACGCAACCGTTTAACGGTGGCTTGGTGCGGTCTTGTGCCTTTGCCCATAATAATTAATTAGTAAGTGAGAGAAGTAAAATATTGAAGTTATGAAATAGTAGCAGGTTGTTGGGAATAAATCAAGCCATGGCCGAATATTATTAGTAGGACACATTATTTAGCTGGTAAGAAATGGTATTTTGATAGAAAAAGTAGCAATTTATTGGGTTTTTTAAGGATTTATTAGTTTTCAACAGATTAAAAGCTTGACAAAAAAATAAGATTGTATTAGGGTAAAAGATATAAAAAGCACATTGTAAAATTAAATATCAATATTCACCCACTCACACATAACTCACAATGGAGGAGTCATGAAAAATCTCGTCGCGATGATTATCGTCGTAATACTTGCAGTTGCAATTCCAGTTTTGTCTCAGGACATTTCGGAAGTGAACAAACCGGTTAACATTATAAGGGTGGACACCTCAACAGTTGCCATTGAGATTACTCAATATCTTGACTATAACACGGTTAGGATTATCAATGGGCCACGCTCTCGAAATTTAAACATTCCGGAAAAGGCACGCTTGATCGCGCTACGTTATGAGGGTGCGATTCGTGAAATTTTGCAGTCAAATCCTACTCTTATTGAGCCCGGGAAAATGAGTTTTCCCCCAGTCGGCAACGGGCTTTTTGGCGTGAGCTATGTTTTGTCATATAGTTCAGACCAAACAATGTCGAAGTTTATTACCCAGGATTACCACGAACTCCGTGGGCATGGGCCCGAAATTATTACAAATACGGAGTTTGAAAAAATCGCCATCCGGCGGGTAAAATATTGGTTTGAAAGAGCCAATGTTCTCGTTCCCGCGAAAACTGGCGATAGGTATGTCTCTTGCACAATAGAGACGGATCCCAACTTCATCAATAATGTCGCGAATTGGATTCGTGACAAAATGATGGAAGAGTATCGCGTCTATCTTAACAGGGTCATACCAAAGGCCCTCGCTACAATTCATGACGCGAATAAAGTAGCGCGTCAGATAGATCGTTGCATTAGTGCTCAACTTGAGTTATTTGGCTCCGTTGATGCCAATCTGTCAAAAGCACTTTCTAACTACATTTTACGGAGTGATAACCCCGATAAAATTGTAGCTGGAAAAGTGGCGGAAGAATTTTTAAATAATAAGTTTGTTCAGCAGGTATATACCACACTGACAAATTTTAACCCATGTGAATGATGCCCGAAATTTCGGGCGAAAGTGTCCCGATGATCAAAATGGTTATCGGGACTTTTTTTATCCCGTTAGAAATTTTCGTGAGATTTTTAATTTCAACTTTTAATTTTTTTTACTACTGAACTTGGTAAGTAATTTCTAACGGGATTTATTCTCCTATTTCTTCGACCTCGTCTTGTTTAGATAATTCTTTTTCAGGATTGGCTTTAGTGCCACCTTTTTTTGCCAAAAGGCAAGCGACACGACCGCCTTGGCGCAAAACTGGTGATTCAATAACGATACCGGCTCCTAGCGCTTCAATAAATCTTTTAATTACACCCTCGGCGACTTCAGTGTGTTGTTTTTCACGACCCCTTAAAACAATTTCTACGTTGATTTTATTACCATCGGCAAAAAACCCTTGAGCTTGGCGTAAGCGGATATCAAAATCATTTTGGCCAATTTTATAGGAGAGGCGGACGCCTTTAATTTCTTGCTTCTTTTGCTTGGCTTTTATTTTCTGTTCTTTTTTATTAACTTCATATTGGAATTGGCCGTAATTCATAATCCGACAAACGGGCGGGTTGGCGGCGGGATCAACTTCCACCAAATCTAATTCTCGTTCTTGGGCTAAAGCCAGCGCTTCTGAAAGTTTTAAAACTCCCGCGTGATTGCCTTCATCGTCTATAACCCTTACTTCCGCGGCGCGAATAAAACCATTGGCGCGCGCGCGCGGAGCAATTTGTACCCGTGGTTTATGGTGGCGATGGCGATGACGTCGTATGGACATAAAAAAATACTAGCAGATTCGCCAGCATTTTTCAATCTAATGGTTTATTTGTCTTCGCGCTGTTGTTCTATAGAAATTCCATGAGCAGTCGTTCCATGTTCATTTGGATGAATAATCTTGGTTACTTTATCTGTATCAATTGGGGTATAATGTTCGCTGGTTTTTTTTGATTCTTCTTTCAGATTTAATTCTAATTGTTCTTCTTTTTTTTCTCGTTTATATATATTAGCTATTTCTTTCGCAATATTTATATCTTCAAGACTTGAGGGATTATAAGTGGCATTTTCCTGATTGAGAGTTTCTTTAGTCCACTTTGAAATTCGTTCTAGGGATTCTTTAGCCGCATCTATATCTTCTGGGGTTGATTTAGAATTATTAATAGTACTAAAACAGTCTGTAGTTGCTTTGATTTTCCATAAATTTGATGACATAATTAAAATTAAATAAAAAAAGGTTCTTTCAAATTTGTGCCTGCACTGCGAAGTTTTAACGAAGCAGTGGTGGAGATGGCGGGGATTTCACCCGCGTACACTCAAAGAAATAGTTTTGGGAGATTCACTAGAGTTAGTTTGTTTGGAAATTCACTTCAATCTAATAACAAACAAAACGATTAAAGCTAGAAGTGGTTTATTGTCCTGTGTTCAACCTCCACTTCGGTTAGATTGGCACAGTCAGCCTGTGAAAAAGGTTGTTTAACTGCCAGGCCAGTTAAAAACCGGTGACGCTATTAGGCGACCACCAGAGCGGGACGCAACGCTAAAGCGTTGGCCACGCGTGAAAATGCGTTGGCATTTTTTTTGGTGAGCTAAATTTTAACGGACGTAAGCTCCGGCCGCTCTAGCCAAAAACTATAAACATTAAAGTGGCTATTTAAAACATCCCCATATAAAAGAACGTTTGTTTATTTTGCCTTAAAAATGATATTTAGTCAAGTTTTTAGCCACGCAGGACTTTTTTTAGTCTGCGTTTGACCTCTTTTTCTTTAATATCTTTCCTTTTATCATAGTTTTTCTTTTTTAAGACTAAGGCCAATTCGCACTTAATTAGCCCCCCTTTGGTATAAAGATTAGCTGGCACCAGTAAATAATGTTTATTTTGACCTAAAATTTGACCAATTTTAAAAATTTCCGATTTAGTTAAAAGCAGTCGGCGGGGACGAGTTGGGTTCATTTCTTGCACGCGACTTTTGGCATAGGGCTTAATAAAGAGATTAGTTAGGTTTAGGCCGGTGGAGACGACGGTGGCCACGCTGTCTTTTAGACTGGCTCCGCCCAGACGTAGACTCTTAACTTCCCAGCCAGATAATTTTAACCCGGCCTGGAATTTATCCAGGATTTGATAATGGTGTGTTAAGTTCTTCGCTAGGGCTAGTATTGCCATAATTTATACTCTATAATGTTTTCTATTCTATGGAAATAGTAAAACAAATTATTCAAAAAGATCTGTGGGAAGCTTTAACCCTAGAGGGTTTGCCTTCAGTGGACGATTTATTGAGTCAACCAACACAGCTTGAGCTCGCGGATTTTACATCCAATATTGCTTTTAAGGTGGCCCGAGAGCTAAAAAAGTCACCACAAGAGGTCGCCTTGCGGTTAGCCTCTGCTTTAAAAGAAAAGTATAAAAATAGTGAACAGTTGCCATATGAAGTTGAAGCAGTGGCTGGTTATATCAACTTTAAAGTTGTAGATGAGGCAAGACTAGCTTGGATAAGTGAACTTCTTGAGGGCGGCGCGGCAGCTAAAATTGAAAAAATAACCGAACCTAAAAAGATACTTTTGGAATTTATTTCCGCTAATCCAACTGGTCCTTTAACTTTGGCCAATGGACGCGCCGGTTTTTTTGGCGATGCTTTGGCAAATTTATGGGAAGTTTTTGGACATAAGGTGCACAGGGAATATTATGTTAATGACGCTGGTAATCAGATTAAAATTTTGGGACAATCCGCGAAGGCTTTCCTGGGTTTAATAAAAGCCGAGGAAGGTCATTATAAGGGCGAATATATTGGCGATTTAGCAAAAAAATTTAAAGAGCAGGCGAATTTAGAAGATGAGGAATTCGGCCAAGTTTTAGCCGGCTATTTATTGGAACAAGAAATTAAACCCGTAATAAATAAGACTATGGGGGTTAAAATAAATTCATGGATTTCAGAATTTAAAGATATTCGGACGAGTGGTAAATTAGAAATCGTTTTAGATAAATTAAAAAAAAGCGGTCAAACTTTTGAAGAGGGGGGAGCGCTCTGGCTCAAAACTACAAATTTTGGCGATGATAAAGACCGAGTCTTAATTAAAGCTGATGGTGAAATGACCTACTTTTTAATAGATATTGCTTATCATTTATATAAATTGGACAGGGGGTTTAATAAGCTGGTAACAGTCCTAGGCGCTGATCACTTTGGGTATACAGTTCGTTTAGGCGCCTCTTTAGAGGTTTTGGGCTACCCAAAAACGATTTTAGAAATTATTATTTTACAATTAATTAGACTTCAGCAAGACGGTCAGGAAGTTAAAATGAGCAAGCGATCAGGGAATTTTGTTTTAATGACAGAGGCCTTGCAATCTGTGCCGGTCGATCTGTTAAGGTTTTACCTATTATCATTTTCACCGACTTCTCAAGTCGAAATTAATTTAGACTTGCTTGGACAAAACAACCAAGACAACCCTGTCTATTTAGTTCAATATGCTCATGCCAGAATCGCGTCTATTTTAGAAAAAATTGAGGGCCTGGCTGTTGAAAAAAATTCAGGTAAGTTCTCTAATGAGGGGCTGATTTTATTTCGACAGGCGTATTATTTTTTTGAAGTTATAAAACAGGCCTCTCTAACCAATCAACCGCATTTGATTGCCAACGCAGTTTTGGCCATAGCCGCCTCGTTTCATAAGTTTTATGAGCATGAAAGAGTTTTGGATTCTGGAGTAGTTGTAGCGACAAGATTGAGTTTAGTTAAGGCAACTAAAGAAGTGATAAATTTTGGTCTTACAATTTTAGGTATAACAGCTCCGGAGAAGATGATAAAATAATGAAATTATCAGGTAAACCCCGTTAGAGAACTCACACGGGGCATTAAACCCCGTGTTCGTCTGAAGAAAATGCACCCCGCGGCAAGCCGACGGGGCATTCTCTAACGGGGTAAATTTTATCCGATAATAAGTTATCCACATCCGATATCTTGCCGATATTTAAATTATAAGCGATAATTAACCCATCGTTTATTTTTTATAAAATTCTATGGAAGAAGTTAGTCGTAAAGAACCAAGTATGCATATCGGAAAAAGTAAGGGAGGTGTTAAAATTATCTCGATAATTGTAATTATCTTGATAGCTTTAGTCCTTATTTTTGGCGCGCTTGATAAGTTTTTAGGTTGGGGTATTTTGGGTCGCGCGCAACAGCCCTGGAATGCCGTATTTTTGACCAATGGGCAGGTTTATTTTGGTCATATTAAGCGTTCTAGCGCGAGTGAGTTGATAATGGCTGATATTTATTATCTTCAAGCCAATCAGAATATACAAAACAATCAGCCAGCTGATGCTAATCCTAACCAACAGCCAAATTTAAGTTTGGTTAAGCTTGGCAACGAGCTTCATGGTCCAGTTGATCTGATGCGCATAAATAAGGATCATGTCTTGTTTACGGAGGAGATGAAAGAGGATTCCCAGGTGGTTAAATCAATATACGAATTTCTAAAAAATAAGAAGTAAGTCAATTTAATTTTTAGAAGGGCTTGACTGTATTGTCAAGCCTTTTTCTTATAGGTCGTTGAGAAACCCCCAATTAGCCATCGCGAGCGAACCGTGGTGGGTGGCGATCTCTAGCTTGACAGGGTAGGGATTGCTTCGCCAAGCCTCGCAATGACGAGAAGATGTCATCGCGAGGGAGTGAAACGACCGTGGCGATCCAGGTACCCTATGTCATCGCGAGGGAGTGAAACGACCGTGGCGATCTCTAGCTTGAGACATTCAGGATAGGGATTGCCGCGTTGCCGCTTCGCGTCTCCTCGCAATGACGAGAAGAAGAGAGCCTCGCCATGACGAAAAGTGAGTTTCGGGAACGGGCTATTTTTTTGCCGATATTGTTTTCCACATCTAAATATATACGATATCGGATAAAATATACATTACTATATGGTCCAGTTGGGTTCCAACAATGGCATTGATAAAACCTATGAAGGTTATGATTTTATTACTCTAACTGATGCCTCTAAATATTGTGATTATTCTCAAGAATATTTATCGCTTTTAGCGCGGCAGAAAAAATTAAAGGCGAAAAAAATTGGTCGTAATTGGTATACAAAAAAAGAGTGGCTAGCGGAGTATATTATTGACCATCCGGCTGACACCGGTTCCTTGCTTCATAAGGGTTCCTGGAAAGGCAGTGAGCCCTTAGAAAATTTTAAAACCAAGAGAGTGGTGGATTTTAATAAAGAGATAGTAGGTGATGCTATATCGGAAGATGAAGCAACTGGTTTAGATAATAAATTTGAAGAATATGCAGGTGGGCAAGTCACTACGACCAAGCAAGTTCCAGTTAGTTTCGAGTCGAGGCTAACGTTTCACCCTAAAATTTCTAGGTTAGTTAATAAATTTCATGATCAGAATATTTTTTCTGGTCAAACCTTACCAAGGCAAAGAAGATTAGCCATCGCGACTTTGATAGTTTTTTTAGCCGCTAGCCATTTAGTTTATGTGACGCCGTCCTCGCTCTCGTTAATTAAGGATGATTTTTCTCGGTTGGCTCAAGCGACCACGAATTTAGGCCGTGCGATTAAGCAACCATTTGAATTAGTCTTGAACATTCCTAAAAAAAATACTTTAGTGAATCAAGCAATTATTTATGAACCAACTTTAAATGAAGTTATTTTAGAGGCGCCGGAGGCAACTTTAAAGATACTTGAAACAAGTGGTCAAGTTCTAACTAGCTTATTGGCAGATTTTACAAAACAATCACAAATTGTAGCCAGTGGCGTCAGAGCTTCTTTGGGGGTGGGTTCAGATTATTTAGCGACAGCTACAAATGAAGCCGTGAACAAAGGCATAGCCGGAGATATTATCGATCCGATGGCTAAACAATTTTCAGAAGCTGGTTTAAATTTGACTCGTAATTTACAAACTTACAATCGTAATTTATTGGAATTGGCCGTAGGTGATTTAAGCCAAACTGCTCAAGAGACGACAGCTTTAGGAGTGGATACAAAACTACTGGATAAACTTAATCAAAGTACTTTAGTGGCGATTGGCGCAAGTGGCGAGTTGGTTAATTTTAATTCTGGAGAAATATATCCTTTTGTTTCATTAACAACGGTCAGTAATAATTTATTATTGCAACCAGCTTCAGGTTATGTCGTCGCGGTTGGACAAGGAGCAACTAAATATTTAAGCGATTCCGAAGAGGGTGAAACGAGATCGCTTTTAGTGACTGGCCGTTTGGAAGTTCAAAAAACTGCTTTTGTCGATGTCACCTCAACGGAAGCGGCGATAGTTTTAATGCAACAAGGCGCGGGTAATTTGCTTGAAGGTAAAAATAAAAATGAAAAAATAATTTTTAGTGTTTCTAATCAAGGCGCGGTTAAAGCCACGAGTTTAGCCGCCTCGAGTCTTCAGGGTGGCGTTATTTCTGGTGGCAATTTAAATTTGACGGGCCAAGCTAAAGTTAAAGAAACTTTAACAGCGGGACGGCTAGTGGTATCGGGCGCGAGTGAGTTGAAAGATTTTTTAACAGTGGCCCGTGACGCGACTTTTGCCGCTAATGCCATCATCAATGGTAATTTAATGACTCAAGGACTCGCGACTTTTGCTTCAGGCGCGAGCGTGGGTGGTGCTTTACAAGTGACCGGAGAAATTAGCACGGGTGTTTTAAAAGTAGCTGGTCCAATGTCTGCCACCTCCGGTAGTTTTTCTGAAGATTTAAGAGCCCAAAATTTAATTACGACTGGCAATGTCATAGCCGGCGGCAGTTTGACCGGACAGACTTTAAACATTGCTGGCACCGCGATTTTTACCAATTTAGGCGTGGCTAGTATGTTGTCAGTAGGCCAAGGTTTTTCGGTTGGGGGTAGCACGATTCTTTCTGGCGATACGACTACTATTGGCGTGGATGCTGGCGATATTTTTATTGTTAATAGTTTGGCGCAGTTGAAAGAACCGGTGACGATAACAAAAACGCTCAATGTCACTGGTGCCACAACTTTGACTAACTTATCAGTTTCCGGCACGACCAGTTTTACACAATTAACCACGCCGTATCAGCAAGTTAAAACAGTCGCTCTAGCCGGTGGTGATTATGCTACCATAACTGCCGCTTTAACCGCGATTACTGATGCCACTGCTTCTAAAAGATATTTGGTGCGTGTGATGCCGGGAATTTATACTGAAACTGTCGCGATGAAAGAGTATGTGGATATTGTTGGCGCGAGCGGAGCGGAAAATGTGACCATCAAGCAAGTTGATGCCAATGTGGTCACCGCCAGCGATAATGCTATTTTAAGCGGCGTGACTGTGTCGGTGACAGCGGCCACGGCGGCGCGAACAGCTATTATCGTGGCTGATAAAAGTCCCAGTATAAAAAATGTAGACATTGTTTATAGTGGCGGCACGGCCGGCACAGGGGTTAGCGTGACAACTGGTTCACCAATTTTGGAAGAAGTGGTTATGTCTGGCGCGTCTTTAGCGACTGGCTTGTCGCAAACTGGCGCGGGTGGCGCGACTTTGAGACGTTCAACTTTAACTGCAACTGCCAATGATGTAAGCGTGACCGGTGGCACATTTTATTCTAGTTATAACCGCTACTTGGGTACGGCCAATAATTTAAGCAATGGCGCGGGCGCGACCATTCAAAGCGCCGATGATATTTATAAGACAACGAGTTTAGCCGGCACATTTTTACCTTATTCATTTGGATCAACACCTTTGGGTAAAGCGCCAGCTTTGTTGCTTCAACCGCAAGGCACAACTTCTTGGGAGACAACCACGGCAACTTATTTGGGCGTGAATGCCGCGCTTGGTTTTACCGGTAATTTAGTTGACGCGCAATTGGCCGGAGTTTCAAAATTCAAAATTGATTATCAGGGCAATGTCACTTTAGTTGGCGCGACTTTGGCGGCGGGTAATATTTTGCCAAGCACTGACAACACTTACAGTTTAGGCACGAGCGCGTTGCGTTGGAAAGATTTAGCTTTAGGGCCAGCCAGTCTGAAAATTTATTCCACAACTGGAGTGGCTGGCGCGGGCGCCAATTACACTTTGGGGAATTTTGGTTTTACGGGCGATGCTTTGACGATTGCGACAACCAATACTGGCACTGGAGTTGGCGGGCAAATAAATTTGACATCAGCTTATCCAATTGGCAACGCGACAAATTCGGCTTTTAATTTAACGAGCACGGTGGATTTGGGTGTGGCTGATGAAATTTTACAAGTTGGCGATAGCGCGGGAACATTTGTGACAATTTTGGGCAATGGCAATGTGGGGATCAATACCGTTAGCCCTGATCGCAAGCTAGATGTCTTTGACGCGTCCAATCCTCAACTGCGTTTAACTTATACTGATGGCAGTGTCTATACTGACCTTCAAACAACTTCAGGTGGCGGTTTGACCATTACTCCCACTGCTACTGCCTCGGGTGTCAATATAACTTCAGCCAATACTTCTGGTACAGGTGCCACGGCCTCACTTTCAGTGACCGGAAATTCTTTAACAACCGGAGCTGGATTTTCAGTGGCTTCATCATCATTAACTTCAGGCAGTTTAGTTGCTTTAACTGCCACTTCCACTGCCGCCGCTTCTAATACTCAAACAGTTTTAAATGTAGCTACATCTGGTACCAACGGCACTGCCGGTCAAACTACTTACGGCGGTTATTTTACAAACACTCACGCTGGAGCCACTTCAACTAATGTTGGGTTGTATGCTTCGGCCAGTGGGGGAACGAATAACTACGCCGCGATTTTTGAAAATGGTAATGTTGGCATCGGGACGAGCAGTCCACGAACTCGATTAGAATTGGGAAATGACGGCGCTATGTTAGCGATTGGGACTTTTGGTTCAGGTTGGACTGAACCCGATCTTGGCGCTGGCGCAAGAATGTTATGGTATCCACGCAAAGCTGCTTTTAGAGCTGGGAATGTAGATGGAACTCAATGGAATAATGCTAATATCGGTAATTATTCAACCGCGATGGGAAGAAACACAATAGCCAGCGGTAATTATTCATTTGCAGTGGGTGATTCCACAACTGCCAGTGGTAGCCGCTCAACCGCAATGAGTGGGAATACAACTGCCAGTGGTAGCAATTCAGTCGCAATGGGTGAGAATACAATTGCCAGCGGCTATGCTTCAGCTGCATCAGGATCTACTTCAACCGCTAGCGGTGATTATTCATTTGCAATGGGCATCAGCACAACCGCCAGTGGTAGTCGCTCAATCGCAATGGGAGACAGTACAATTGCCGCAAGTTATAATTCATTTGTATTAGGCAGATATAATATAGGTGGTGGAACAGCTGGAAGTTGGGTGGCAACAGACGCTTTGTTTGAAATAGGTATTGGAACATCTGGAGTCGCTAAAGCTAATGCTTTGACTGTTTTGAAAAATGGCAATGTTGGCATCGGTACAACTGGCCCTGACCGCAAACTTGATGTCCTTGACGCTTCCAATCCGCAAATTCGTTTAACTCAAGCTGACGGCACGGTTTATACTGACCTCCAAAACACTACTACTTCAGGTTTGATTTTAACTGGTTCTAACTTAACTTCAACTTCTGGGACAGATTTAGGGTATTCCGCTACTCGCTCCTTTGTGGCTGATGGCGGAGCTGGTGGTAATACCGCGACTCCAGTTTTTTTGAATCTGGCCCCAACAGTTAACCTCGCCGCTACTGGTGGCGCTAACACTTCTGGTTATACTGGGATTAAATTAAATGTGACAGAAACTGCCATTGGTTCTGGCACCAAGAATCTTTTAGATTTACAAGTTGCCACAGCTTCTAAGTTTAGTGTGTCTAATACTGGAGCCATTGTTGGTGTCGGTCTGAATGCTGGTTCTGGTTTAATTCAAGGCACGGGTGGTTTAACCATTACCGGTACTGCCAATCTTAATGCCACTGGCACGGCCGCTACTAACCTTGGCAACTCTACTGGCGTCTTAGTCATAGCTTCAGGCGGGACTTCAAGCTGGACTAATACTTCTGGTAATTTAACTATCCAAACCGCTACTTCCGGCACTACCACTTTAGATTCTGCTGGTATCTTAAACCTAGGCACAGTTAACTCTACCGCTACTAACCTTGGCAAAGCGGCTACGACTTTAACCGTTAACCCAACTGCTTGGACCGCTACTCCCACCATCTCTGGTTTGATTACCGCGACAAGTGGCTTAACCTCTAATGGTACTTTAACTGTGCAAAATAATTCTGCTTTCACGCAAACTGGTGTGGGTACTTTTGGCACGGGCACGGGGGCGGTTTCCCTTAATGGCGACACTACGATTGCCGCAGGCAAGAATTTAGCTTTAGCTTCTGGCGCTGGTACTTTCACTCAAACCTTTACTGGCACCACCACTACGGCCGCCACTATTACCGGCAACTCTCTAACTACTGGCTCACTCCTTAATTTAACTTCGTCTAATAATTCAGGCGCCAACACGGCTTGGTCGGCTAATCAATTTAATGTGACTAATCTTCAAGGCACGACAGCCGTCTCCACTGGTTCTATTGCTGGCTTAGATCTGCAATTTAATCAAAACACTTCCATTGCTGGCAACACTGAAACTGCCGCTAGAATTGCCGTCAAACAAAATGATTCAATCACAACTGATCAAACCGTAGCTTCGCTTTTATCTTTAGAAAATAATGATACGGCGACCGGCAACCAAATTACGGTGACAGATGGTCTTAAAATTACTGGTACCAACTTAACTAATGGTCTTAATCTTTCTGGCACCTTTGGTACGAACTTAATTACTTCCTCCAACTTTACGGTGAGTCAAGCTGGTGCCATAGTTGGTGTCGGTTTAAATGCCGGTGTTGGTTTAATTCAAGGCACAGGTGGTTTCACTTTAACTGGTACAACAAATATTAACGCGACAGGCACCGCCGCTACTAACTTAGGTAATTCCACGGGCGCTTTAGTCATAGCTTCAGGTGGCACCTCAAGCTGGACCAACACTTCTGGCAACTTAACCATTCAAACCGCTACCTCTGGCACCACTACTTTAGATTCTGCTGGCATCTTAAACCTCGGCACAGTGAATTCTACCGCTACTAACCTTGGTAAAGCCGCCACCACTTTAACCATTAACCCGACTGCTTGGACCGCCACGCCAACTATTTCTGGTTTGATTACCGCTAATGCAGGGGTGACTCTAGCCGCTAATCAGAACCTAACTTTGAATAGTGGCACTGGACAATACAGTCAGACTTATACTGGTACGGCTGATGCTTTCACTCTCGCCTCTTCTGCCACTGGCGCTAGCAACAAAGCTTTTAATGTTAGCCAAACTGGAGCCACTGTTGGTACGGATTACGGCGCGTACATTTCCAACACCGGCGCCGCTACCACTAATGTTGGTTTATATGCCACAGCTTCTGGTGGTACTAATAACTACGCGGCGATATTTGAAAGTGGCAATGTGGGGATAGGGACGACGGGGCCATCAGAGTTGTTACATATTTATAGTAGTGACAGTATTAATAACAACGCAACCAGAACACTTATGAGAATTGAACGATTGTATTCAGGTGGTGTACCATTGAGTGGATTTGGCACAGCAATTGATTTATATAATGAAAGGGCAAGTAGTGGCACTGATTACGGACGAATTGAAGCCTACACTGGTGCTAGTTCTTATCAACATTTAGCTCTTGGTGTTAGTGGAACACGCTATCTTGATTTGGCTGGGAATGGGTCATCACTTACTGGCGGAGTTGACGCGGGAATTAGCTTGTCGCTTACATCTACATCCAACGCAACAAAAGGGAATATTTTGTTTGCCGGTGGCGGTTTTATATTTGATGAGACCAACCTTCAGCAAACTATCGGTAGCACTGGTAGTTATTATAGTAATCCTCTTGTTCTAAAACGGCGATTCTTTAATGCCTCACCAACATTTGAGCAAATGATAAGTATGCAGTTAAATTATGACCAATCAGGTGTTGGTCAGGGTCAGGGTATAGGCTTTAAGTTTGGTACCGTGAGTTTTGCTGAAATAGGGGCTGTTGCCGAAGATTTCACTGGTGGTAGTGAAGATGGTGCAGTTGTGTTTCGTACGATTCAAAATGGCGGGACAATGACCGAAAGAGTCCGAATAAATTCTGCAGGCAATTTAGGTATCGGCACGACGACACCAACTGCCAATCTACAAGTCGCTCAAGGCACAGCTGGTGTAGGCACAGTTTCTACTCCTGGAAGTTCTACTACTTTAACTGGCGTAGGAACACAATTTACAAATACTTTTAAGGTGGGAGATACTCTTACAGTAACAGGAGAAACGGTCAGAACGATTGCCACCATTACAAGTGATACAGTCTTAGATGTTACCGTCGCTTTTTCAGTCACTGCTCGTTCCGCGGTAACCTACACGCTAACGGGTGGAACAAGATTTTCTGTTCTTGGTAACGGCAACGTCGGTATCGGGACGACAGGGCCTGACCGCAAGCTTGATGTTCTTGATGCTTCCAATCCCCAAATTCGTTTAACCCAAGCTGACGGTACGGTTTATACAGACCTCCAAAACACTACTACTACTGGACTGGCTTTAACAGGTTCTAACTTAACTTCAACTTCTGGGATTGATTTGGGCTATTCTGCTACTCGTTCCTTTGTGGCTGATGGCGGAGCTGGTGGTAACACCGCGACTCCAGTCTTTTTGAATTTAGCTCCAACAGTTAACCTCGCCGCTACCGGTGGTGCTAATACTTCTGGTTATACTGGGATTAAATTAAATGTGACAGAAACTGCCATTGGTTCTGGCACCAAGAATCTAATTGATTTACAAGTTGCGACCGCATCAAAGTTTTCAGTTTCAAATACAGGAGCCATTACTTCTACGGGCGCTATTGTCGGAGTTGGTTTAAACGCTGGTTCTGGTTTAATTCAAGGCACCGGAGGAATCACGGTTACTGGCACAGCTAACCTTAACGCCACAGGTACCGCCGCTACTAATCTTGGCAATTCCACTGGCGCCTTAGTCATAGCTTCAGGTGGAACTTCTTCTTGGACTAACACTTCTGGTAATTTAACTATTCAAACCGCTACTTCCGGCACTACCACTTTAGATTCTGCTGGTATCTTAAACCTAGGCACAGTTAATTCCACCGCGACTAACTTAGGCAAAGCCGCCACCACTTTAACAGTCAACCCCACGGCTTGGACCGCCACTCCCACTATTTCAGGATTGATTACTGCTAATGCAGGGGTGACTCTAGCTGCTAATCAAAACTTGACTATGTCTAGTGGCACTGGACAATACAGCCAAACCTATACTGGCACTGGTACTAACGCTTTTACAATCACCGGCAACTCTTTAACTACTGGTAATGCCTTGAATGTGTCTTCCAGCTCAATCACAGGAGGTTCTTTGGTGAATTTAGCATCAACTGCGACCAGCGTTGCGTTTGACGGTCAAAAGATTTTGAACATTAGCTCATCTGGTACAGGTTCTAGCTATGGGCCAACGACTTATGGCGTATATGTTGATAATGGTAATGGCGGTAGTGGCTCTGTTTCTATTGGCGGTTACTTTAAAGCTTCAGGCGGTGTGACAAGATACGCCGGAATATTTAATGGTGGCTGGGTGGGTATTGGCACGGACACACCTTCTGCTGCTTTGGAAACAGTCGCAAATGTTGTAACGCCAGGTTATGGCCAGACGACCTACGCTGCAAAATTTATTGATAATTTAGCTGCAAGCGGTCCGGATACAAATATTGCTGCCTATTTTAGCGCCACCGGCGCCGATACAAATTACGCTGGTATTTTTGAGAACGGTAATGTCGGCATCGGGACGGTGGCACCCGGAGCGAAGTTAGAAGTTGTTCAAACAGCGACCGCGACAGGAGCGTTGAAAGGAATAATATATACCGGAGCGGTCAATACCAATCAAACACTCTCCACTGAAATTCCTTCTTTGACTTTGACAACGGCTGGCAGGCAATGGGCCACGGGAGCCTTGACAGCTCAAAGAGAAGTTTTAATTACCCAACCCACTTATTCATTTGTAGGAGCTTCCACTATTACTGATGCGGCCACTGTCGGTATTGCTGGAGCTCCGATAGCAGGAACTTTTGCCACTCTCACAAACTCTCATGGACTCTTGATTCAAGCTGGAGCAGTGGCGGCAGGCACACTCAATTCTTACGGCTTAACTGTGAACACTCAAACTGGTGGTACCAATAATTATGCGGCGGCTTTCTTGGGCGGCAACGTCGGCATCGGGACGACAGCCCCGCATGGTAATTTGGATGTCTCAGGCTATGTGAGAGTTCAGGGTGCTACTAACGAAACGGGTGCTATCGCTTTGGGTAATCGTGCGAATACTGCTGGTTATTACGATACGGGAATATATCGGGGAGCAATTGGTTCTCTTTCCAATGGTAATTATCTTAATCTTGGCAGTTATGCGGGTATGGCGTTTAATAGTTCGGCCGCAGTTTTTGGTAGCCAAACAACACGTATGTTTATTGATGGTAGTAACGGCAACGTCGGCATCGGGACGACGGGACCAGATCGAAAGTTAGATGTCCTTGATGCTTCTAATCCTCAAATTCGTTTAACCCAAGCTGACGGCACGGTTTATACGGATCTCCAAAACACCACCACTTCAGGTTTGATTTTAACCGGCTCTAACCTAACTTCAACTTCTGGGACGGATTTAGGTTATTCCGCTACTCGTTCTTTTGTGGCTGATGGCGGAGCTGGTGGTAACACCGCGACTCCAGTCTTTTTAAACTTGGCTCCAACTATGAACTTAGCGGCTACCGGTGGTGCTAACACTTCTGGTTATACTGGGATTAAATTAAATGTGACAGAAACTGCCATTGGTTCTGGCACGAAGAATCTAATTGATTTACAAGTTGCGACCGCATCAAAGTTTTCAGTTTCAAATACAGGAGCCATTACTTCTACGGGCGCTATTGTCGGAGTTGGTTTAAACGCTGGTTCTGGTTTAATTCAAGGCACCGGAGGAATCACGGTTACTGGCACAGCTAACCTTAACGCCACAGGTACCGCCGCTACTAATCTTGGCAATTCCACTGGCGCCTTAGTCATAGCTTCAGGTGGAACTTCTTCTTGGACTAACACTTCTGGTAATTTAACTATTCAAACCGCTACTTCCGGCACTACCACTTTAGATTCTGCTGGTATCTTAAACCTAGGCACAGTTAATTCCACCGCGACTAACTTAGGCAAAGCCGCCACCACTTTAACAGTCAACCCCACGGCTTGGACCGCCACTCCCACTATTTCAGGATTGATTACTGCTAATGCAGGGGTGACTCTAGCTGCTAATCAAAACTTGACTATGTCTAGTGGCACTGGACAATACAGCCAAACCTATACTGGCACTGGTACTAACGCTTTTACAATCACCGGCAACTCTTTAACTACTGGTAATGCCTTGAATGTGTCTTCCAGCTCAATCACAGGAGGTTCTTTGGTGAATTTAGCATCAACTGCGACCAGCGTTGCGTTTGACGGTCAAAAGATTTTGAACATTAGCTCATCTGGTACAGGTTCTAGCTATGGGCCAACGACTTATGGCGTATATGTTGATAATGGTAATGGCGGTAGTGGCTCTGTTTCTATTGGCGGTTACTTTAAAGCTTCAGGCGGTGTGACAAGATACGCCGGAATATTTAATGGTGGCTGGGTGGGTATTGGCACGGACACACCTTCTGCTGCTTTGGAAACAGTCGCAAATGTTGTAACGCCAGGTTATGGCCAGACGACCTACGCTGCAAAATTTATTGATAATTTAGCTGCAAGCGGTCCGGATACAAATATTGCTGCCTATTTTAGCGCCACCGGCGCCGATACAAATTACGCTGGTATTTTTGAGAACGGTAATGTCGGCATCGGGACGGTGGCACCCGGAGCGAAGTTAGAAGTTGTTCAAACAGCGACCGCGACAGGAGCGTTGAAAGGAATAATATATACCGGAGCGGTCAATACCAATCAAACACTCTCCACTGAAATTCCTTCTTTGACTTTGACAACGGCTGGCAGGCAATGGGCCACGGGAGCCTTGACAGCTCAAAGAGAAGTTTTAATTACCCAACCCACTTATTCATTTGTAGGAGCTTCCACTATTACTGATGCGGCCACTGTCGGTATTGCTGGAGCTCCGATAGCAGGAACTTTTGCCACTCTCACAAATTCTCACGGCCTACTTGTGCAAGCTGGAGCCGTGGCGGCAGGCACCATTAATTCCTACGGCTTAACCGTGAATACACAGACTGGCGCCACCAACAACTACGCGGCGGCTTTCATGGGTGGAAGCGTTGGGGTAGGGACGAAGAGTCCGACAACTGGTCAATTAGTAGTAACTCAAACCGACGCGGCCAATTTGGAAGCAGTTTATATTGACACCGAAGAGTCCACGAACACTCAAGCGGTTTTTTCCATTGAAACGGACAGCATTGTTGGTTCTGGCGCGGACACTTTGCATTTTAAAATAACAGCTGATGGCAGTGTGTACAGCGACGCCAATGTTTATTCCACGCCCGCTGACATCGCTGAAATGTATAATTTTGTTGGACAGTTGGAAGAAGGCGATGTCGTGGAAGCAGTTAGTATAAGCGACGCTTTAAATGGCGATACTTTTGCCGTGCAAAAAGCGGTGCTGGGTTCTGGCCGTAAACTAATGGGTGTAATTTCCAGTAAACCGGGTCCAGTTCTGGGTTACGATTGGAAACGCCCAGATATTTTAGCGCAACAAAAACCAGTGGCTTTGGCCGGACGTGTACCGGTAAAAATTGATCCGGGTTCAGAGAGCATTGAAGTTGGTGATTATTTAACAGCTTCCATAATGACTGGTCGCGCCGCTAAAGCGACTGCCAAAGGTTGGGTGGTTGGCAAGGCCTTGGAAAATTGGCAACCGGGGATGAGCGTGGATAAAATAATAGTTTTAATGAATCTGACTTTTTATGACCCAGAAAATAACAGCGTACAAATTGTTCAAAATTTGGGCGTGCAGGGAGTTTTGAACGTGACCGGACAATTGCAAATTAACGGTCAAGATATAAATAGCGCCGGCGCGCTTTCCAATGTGGCTTATCTTTCCGCTAACAATCAATTTTGGGGGCAAAATAATTTCAAAAGTTTGTTTCAAGTGTCAAATGAATCTGGCCAAGTGATTTTGTCAGCGGGCGGACAAGACAACAAGGTTAAAGTTGGTACAGATTTAGAAATTAGTGGTTCAATTTTAGCCAAGGTTTCACTGGGTACGGCTTTAACCGTGGCGCAAGACGGTGATGGTGATTTGCTAAAAATGTTAGGTGGCGGCGAGGAAGTGGTCAGTATAAATAAAAATGGTTCAGCTGGTTTTGTTGGAAATTTATCAGTTGGGCAATTACATAATGCCGATGCTAAAAAAGGCGATCTGTTTGTGACAAGGGGTATTACGATTTTAGCTGAAGAAAGTTATGTGGACACTTTGGGTTTGCTTCAAAAGAAAAATTTGGATAAAGCTATTGCTCAAGTTTTTGACGCGCTATCCGATATACCAGCTGGGAGTGTTGTGGCTTTAGATAATACTGATTTTGGTTTAGTTTTACCGGCATCCGATATCGGTTCCGATAGACTGGTTGGCGTGGTAACCAATGCCGCTGGTATAGAGTTTGGCTCCGATGTCATTGCGAGCGAAGCGCGGCAATCTGAAACTAGTGGGATCGCCACGGCCTCTGGCCTCGCGATGACGGGAAGCAAACAAGTTAAAGTCGCGACTAGCGGCATCGTCAAAGTAAAGGTGACTTCAGCTGGCGGAGAGATCAAACCTGGTGATGTTTTAACTTCTTCAACGTCAGTTGGTCTGGCACAAAAAGCCTCGGTTGGTGTTATAAATACTTTAGGCATTGCACTAAAACCTTTCGCCTGCTCTGCGGCGCAACAACCAACAAACAACAGCCAACAAACAACTCAAAACTCCACCAGTTCTTGTGTTGGTGAAGTACCTTTACTTTTACAAGTTAAATCTGTTAAACCCACGCCATATACTTTGGTGGAGGGTTCGGTCGATAGTTTGTTGTCTAGTTTTGGTGAAGTGGTCGTGGTTTCGGCGCCAAGCGTTAATTCTGTAATGACAACTGAAGCTACAGTTGTTCCATCATCGGTTAAAGTTGCCGTAGAAGAATGGGTTAAGTTTTCGGGCAAGGTGGCTATTGCCGATCAGTTGGTCGTAGGGAAGTTGGCTATTTTAAATGAAGTTAGAGTTTTGAAAAATTTGCGAGTGGAAGGCGATATTTCAGTGCGGGGAGATTTAGCCATTGAAGGCGCTATTACTTTAAATTTCTGGGAAGCGGAAGCGAATACTTTACAAGTGGGTGACGCGGTGGCGGTCGCGGGTGAAAAACTTGTTCGTCGTACTGGCAGTAATGATACATCTTATAAACCAGCTTTGGGCTTGGTCGCGAGTATTTCTCCAGCCCTCCCCATGGCCGAGGGGGAGGCAGGAGGGGGTGGCAGACGGCAAATACGAGTAGCAATTTCTGGCGTAGTTAAAAATTTGAAAGATTTGCAAGCTGGCGCGGTTTATTTCTTGGCGCAAAACGACGCCACGATTTCAACTTCAACTATTGACCAGCTTTTGGCGCAAGTGGAGGCGATGGCTAACGCCAACCAACAACCACCAACAGACAACACACAACTCAATACATCAGGTCCATTAATTGAAAATGGAAATACAGCGCGTGGTTTAACACCGCAATCGCCAACCGAAACAGGACAAATGGTTCAGGTCTTGGGTGTGGCGAGAAGCCAAAGTGAATTTGTCATAATGCCAAGTTTGCAAGTTTCTATGGTTGGCTCGAATAATAATACTTTAGTAAATTCCGAGTATTGGAATACCATTTCAACTGGTAGCACAACTTCAACCGCGCCAATTCTAGATACTCAAACTGCGATCGTGACAATACCCGATTCAACAAGCCAAGTTTTAAATGAAACGAATCCCTTAACAAATATTATGGTTGACACCAGTGTGGTTGAAACTTCCGTAATTAGCGAGCAACCTGTTGTGTCTGTTGAGCCAACACCTGACACGAGTAGTCCAGCGCCAGTTGAACCGGCGCCACTAACTTCAACTGCGCCAACTCCAGATACTTCTACCACAACTCCACCCGCTTCGTAAGAGTTTGTTAAGTATAACTATATTCCAGGTGGCTTGGTTGCGCGTTTTTTTGATTAAGATTTAAGGTTAAGATTTGGATTATTTTAGCACTTTTTTCGCGACCGCGAAAAAAGTGCTAAAATAATTTAAGGGTTATTATAAAACTGTACAAATATAAAACTGTACAAAAAATACAAGTTGGTAAATTTTTTTTAAATCTGCCAGAAAAGCAGTGTAGCCGTTTCTATAATGCGGTAAATAGTACATACAAATTTTACACGGTCGTGAATAATTTGTATGTTGATAAATTTCTCGGCCGAGAAATTTATCAACAAAAAATACAAGGTGGTAAACCCCGTTAGAGAACTCACACGGGGCATTCTCTAACGGGGTAAATTATAAGAAATTAGTTTAGTTAAAGAAAATTTTTGGTCTTGATGGCATAAATAATTATTTGGACTTGAATTATTAACTCTAAACAGTTATACTCGGGAGATGTCAATTCGCAATGTCGCGATTATCGCTCACGTTGACCACGGTAAAACAACCTTGGTTGACGCGCTTTTGAAATTTAGCCAGGTCAAATTAAAAAGCGGTGATAGCGGTGAACTAATTATGGATAGTAATGACTTAGAGCGCGAACGTGGTATTACAATTTTTTCTAAAAACGCTTCTATAAATTATGGTGAATGTAAAATAAATATTATCGACACGCCCGGCCACGCGGATTTTGGCGGTGAAGTGGAACGGGTTTTAAAAATGGCTGACGGCTGTTTACTTTTAGTTGACGCTCAAGAAGGGCCTATGCCGCAAACTTTATTCGTTCTAAAAAAAGCTTTGCTTTTAGGACATAAAATAATCGTGGTCATAAATAAAATTGACAAACGTGACGCGCGACCGAATTGGGCGCTGGAAAAAACTTATGAATTATTTTTTGAACTTGGCGCGAATAACGAACAAATAGAATTCCCTGTTATTTACGCGGCGGGTTCAATGGGGGTGGCTGGGGAAGATAAAGTTTTGGAAAAAATGACAAGCATTGAACCAATTTTAGAAGCGATTGTTAAATATATTCCGGCACCACAACACAACGAAGATGGGCCGTTACAAATGTTGGTCGTGAGTTTAGCCAAAGATAATTTTCGCGGTAAAATTGGCATCGGTCGTGTTTATCAAGGCAAAATTAGCGCTGGTCAAACTGTGGCGCATATCGATCGTGTGGGACAAGTTAAACAATCTCGCCTGACGGCCTTGATGTCCTATGAAGGTTTGCAGATGAAAGATGCAACAGAAGTTAGCGCGGGTGATATCGCGGCCATTGCCGGTATTGAAGATATTACGATAGGGGAAACTATCGCCGATAAAGATAATCCCATCGCTTTACCGCTTTTAGAAATTGAAAAGCCCACGGTCAAAATGGATTTGTCGGTTAACACGAGCCCGTTTGCTGGTCGTGAAGGTAAGTATTGCACCAGCAGAAATTTGCGTGAAAGATTATATAAGGAGCTGGAAACAGATGTGGCTTTACAAGTTGAAGATAGCGACACCACCGATACTTTAGTGGTGTCTGGTCGAGGCGAACTCCACTTGTCTATTTTAATTGAAAGAATGAGGCGGGAAGGTTATGAATTACAAGTCGGCAATCCTCGCGTGATTACGCAAGAAATTAATGGTAAAGTTTTGGTGCCCTATGAACAACTTTTTGTGGAAGTGCCAACGGCTTATAGCGGCGTGGTTATAGAAAAAATGGGACATCGCCGCGGTGAAATGAAAAATATGCACACTGAAGGCAATCATGTTTATTTAGATTTTATTATTCCAACGCAAGGACTCTTTGGTTATCGTCGAGAATTTTTAACAGATACGAAAGGTACGGGAATTATGAATACTTTGTTTGAATGTTATAAAGAAAATCCCGGTACCATCGACGCCAACCGCCATGGCTCGTTAATCGCGTCTGAATCGGGCTTGTCTAATTCTTATGGTTTGTTGAACGTAGCCGACCGAGGTGTATTTTTTATCGAGCCAGGGGTGGAAGTTTATTTGGGACAAATTGTCGGTCAAAATAATAAAGATGAAGATATCGAAGTCAATGTTTGTAAAACTAAAAGATTATCTAATATGCGGTCCAAAGGCGAGGGCAATAAAGATTCTTTGGAAACCGCGCGCGTGTTGTCATTGGAAGAAGCAATAGAATACATTAGCGATGATGAAGTTTTAGAAGTGACACCAAAAAGTTTGCGTTTACGAAAAAAGTATTTATCAAGTTTAGACCGCAAACGGAATAAATAATTTAAAGTTTGAGATTAGCCCGCTAATTTAATAATACACTTTTCCCGCAGGGGCGAATTTTTGTATTATTTATTTAAAAGAATTAAGTACGTATAATGCCAACTCAAAGATAAATTTCTTGTACTTTTAAAATATAATATATTCGCTATAATAATTTTATGCATCATTATGAACATCATAGCAATGGTTCGAAATTATCGGATTTTATTTTGGGCGCTCAAGATGGTTTGGTCAATGTCTTAGGGGTAGTTTTAGGGGTAGCGGCGGCTTCGAATGAAACTCGTTTAGTCATCGCGGCTGGTTTGGCGGCGGCCATCGCGGAAAGCGTGTCCATGGCAGCGGTCGCTTATACTTCAACCCGGGCGCGCGCCGATTATTATTCAGCCGAAAGAAAACGTGAAGAATATGAGGTTGAAACGATTCCAGAAATGGAACGAAAAGAGATTAAATATATTTATGAAAAACAAGGTTTATCTGGACAACTTTTGGAAGATATGGTCGCTCATACAACAGCCGATAAAAAAAGGTGGATAGATTTTATGATGGCTGAAGAATTAAAATTAGCGCCAGTTTCAAAAAATAGCGCCCTGCAATCGTCTCTGGTGGTGGGGCTATCGGCTATTTTTGGCTCCAGTGTGCCCTTGGTTGGATTTTTCTTTTTCCCCATTCAGGTTTCGATTATTTTAGCGTTAATTTTAGCGGGGATATTTTTATTTGGTATGGGTATGTACCAAGCCATTACTTTAGTTGGTTCCTGGTGGCGGCGGGGTTTGGAATTAACTATAATTGGTCTGGTTTCAGCTTTGGCTGGTTATGGAGTAGGATTACTTTTCAGCTAGACTTTATTTTAATCAAACGTTTCTTATCTCTAACGGCATGAAAAAAATTATTATTATTGGTTCGGGACCGGCTGGCTACACGGCGGCAATTTACGCGGCGCGCGCGCATTATCAGCCGTTGGTTATTACTGGGAAAGAACCTGGCGGGCAACTGACTTGGACGACGATCGTGGAAAATTATCCGGGTTTTACGGAAGGGATAGACGGACCAGAATTAACTCGTATTATGCGAGCGCAGGCAGAAAAGTTCGGCGCGGAAATCATTGACGATATTGTGACGTCAGTGGATTTTAGCCAAAAACCTTTTAAAGTTATAACTGATAAAGGTCTGACCGAAACAGCTGAAGCGGTAATAATCGCGACCGGCGCGGCCGCCAATTGGCTGGGTTTACCCAACGAACAACGGCTTATTGGTCACGGCGTTTCTTCTTGCGCGACTTGCGACGGATTTTTCTTTAAAGGAAAAAAAGTGGCAGTGGTCGGCGGTGGTGACGCGGCTATGGAAGAAGCAAGATATTTGGCAAAAATTTGCAGCGAAGTGCATATGATTGTTCGTTCTACGGAAAATGAAATGAAAGCCAGTCAAATTATGCGCTCGGAAGTAAAATCTTTTAGCAATGTCAAATGGTATTTTGAAAGCGACGTCAGTGATGTTTTAGGCCAAGATAAAGTGGCGGGCATTAAGATAAAAAATAATACCACAAAGGTTGAATCGGAGTTAAGTTTAGACGGTATTTTTGTGGCGATTGGCCATAGTCCGGCCACGGAATTTTTGAAAGGGCAAGTGGAACTGAATGAGGGAGGTTATATTAAAACTGAAGCCGGTAGCGCGAAAACCAAACAAGCAGGAATTTTCGCTGGTGGTGATTGCGTGGATTGGCTGTATCGGCAAGCGGTGACGGCGGCTGGCGATGGTTGTCGCGCCGCTTTGGACGCGGAAAGATATTTAGGACATAAGAGTTAGAATTTAGAATTTAGAATTTAGTCCGTCAGCTGACGGATAGAATAGTTCCCATTAAGAAAATCGCTGTGTAACAATTTGTGTAAATAAAAAAAGAGCAGGTGATAGATATCATCCTGCTCTTTACCCGCCCAGCGGGGGTAGCGAACCAGTCGGACTAAAATCAATTGGTGCCAGTGATCATACTAGTGAAAGCTTCTAGAATTTCTGGTCGGAATGTGATGACCAGCCCTGCACAAATCAATGAATCTTCTTTGCAGAAACCGTATTTTTCGTGAAAATATTGAGCGATCATTTCAGTCAATAGAATTGCTGAAGCTTTTTCCTTTTGACTCATTTTGAATTACTCCTTTGTAAAATTGGTACAATATTTTTTGTGTCTTATGTTAATAGTATTATAGCATATATCCAAAAATTTGTCAAGAGGCATAATACTCAATGAATATAGGGGTTTTTAACCCCCACCAGCCCTCCCCCTTTAAAAGGGGGAGAATTAAGGAGGGGGTAAAATAGTTCATTTATAACTGGATATTTTGATGGTTTTTCCGTATAATTACAAAGGTTTTAATTAGTAATTATATAACTCATAACTCATAACTCAGAATTTATTCAAGTATGTCAGGTAGTGAAAATTCGCCAAAATCATACTTGTCAAGTTTAAAAAATAGCTTTTATGGAAAATGAGCTTTATACTATGTTTAGTTATAATATGATTTTAATTATAAATTTTTTAAACTGGCGAATTTCTACTACCTGATATGTCAGGTAGTGAAAATTCGTCAAAATCATACTTGTCGAGTTTAAAAAATAGCTTTTATGGAAAATGAGCTTTATACTATGTTTAATTATAATATGATTTTAATTATAAATTTTTTAAACTGGCGAATTTCTACTACCTGATATGCCTTTAAATTATAATGATTTAGAAAAACAAGTTTTAGAGCGTTGGCGCGTTTCTAAAGTTTTGGATAAATTGCTGGCGCGAGATGCCGATAAACTAAAAGATCCAAAGACGTCAAAATTTATTTTTTGGGAAGGTCCACCGACTGCCAATGGCGCGCCCGGCTTGCATCATTTATTATCACGAACTTTTAAAGACGCGGTTTTGCGTTTTTGGAGTTTGCGTGGGTTTGCCATTCCACGTCAGGCCGGTTGGGATTGCCATGGTTTACCGGTCGAGCTTCAAGTTGAAAAAGAATTAGGTTTGGCTGGTAAAAAAGACATTGAAAAATTAAAAGATACAGCAGAAGCTAGTATTGCTTATTTTAATGAGGAGTGTCGTCAGAGTGTTTTTACTTATTTGGAAAAGTGGGAAGAGGCCACCGAACGAATGGGTTATTGGATCGACCAAAAACATCCTTACCGCACCTTGGATAGTTCTTACATTGAAAGTGTGTGGTGGGTTTTGTTTCGCGCGTGGGCGGCCGGATATTTATTTGCCAAGAAAAAAATCGTGCCACATTGTCCGCGTTGTGTCTCAACTTTATCTTCACATGAACTCGCGCAAGGGTATAAAGAAAACACCAGAGATCCAAGTGTCTTTGTTATTTTACCATTGTTGGAAAAACCAACAGAAGCATTAGTCGTGTGGACGACAACTCCCTGGACACTGCCGGCCAATGTCGCCGTAGCTGTAAATGAAAAAGCAACTTATGTACGAATAAAATTATTCCAGCCAAAAAATATAGTGGAGTCGGTTTGGGTCGCCAAAGAATTGATTGCAAGTTTAGCTAAATATGGCGAAGAAATTTTGGAAGAAAAAAATGGTGTGGATTTGCTTGGTTTAAAATATGCGCCATTATTCCAAAATAAAGAAATTAATTCTGGAATTCCATATACTATTGTTTCTGCCGATTTTGTTAGTTTGGCCGAAGGTACTGGCTTTGTTCATATCGCGCCAGCTTATGGTGAAGACGATAATATTCTGGGCGAACAGCTTGGTCTACCTGCCATTGAAAGCGTCACTTTAACCGGTGAAATTTTGGAAGGTTTGCCGGGCGCGGGAAAATTTTTTAAAGAAGGCGATAAAGATATTTTGAAAGATTTAAAAGAGCGGGGATTATTGTTGAACGAAACCACTGAACAAATTAAACACACTTATCCCTTTTGCTGGCGTTGTGACACGCCCTTAATTTATGTGGCGAAAGATAGTTGGTTTTTAAAAGTGAGCGAACCAAAAATAAAAAATTTGATGATAGAAAAAAATCAAAAGATTCGTTGGGAACCAGAACATATTAAAGAGGGCCGTTTTGGTGAGTGGTTGTCTGGCGCGCGTGATTGGGCGATTTCACGAGAAAGATATTGGGGCACACCTTTGCCTTTATGGCAAAATGAAGCTGGTGAGATAAGATTTTTTAATATTAGTGAAGCGCAAGTTAAGACTGGAGAAAATTTAGACGAAATTTTTAAGCAAGGTTTAAACTGGCTTAAAGGTGAACTAAAAGAAAATGATTATCATCGGCCGTTTATAGATCGGGTAGTTTTTGATGACTTTAAACGTCTGCCTTATGTTTCTGATGTGTGGTTGGATTCTGGTTGTATGCCGTATGCTCAAAGTGGCTTTGTTGGTTCGGGTGAAATTTTTTATCCGGCCGATTATATTGCTGAAGCAATCGATCAAACACGCGGCTGGTTTTATACGCTGTTGGCGGTCGCGAGTTTATTGGAAGCAAGTGGTGTCAAATTATGTGAAAACGAACCACCATATAAAAGCGTAATTTGTTTGGGGCATATCAATGACGCTAAAGGACAAAAAATGTCCAAGTCTAAAGGTAATGTTTTAGACCCAATGGTAGTGATGGAAAAATTTGGTGCCGACACAGTGCGGTTAGCTTTAGTTTCTATGAACGCGGCCGGTGAGCCAAAAAAGTTTGACGAAAAAGTTTTAGAAACTACCCAGCGCAATACTTTAAATTTATTGCTCAATATGGCGCAATTTTATGACCAGTATTATGAATTAACACAACTTAAAACTTCTCCGTCAGCTGACGGATTAAAACTTAAAACTAGTCTAATGGATCAATGGATGTTAGCCTATAGCGCGAAAAAATATAGTGAGTGGTTTAGTTATTTTTCAAATAATAAATTAACAGAGGCCTCTCGTTTGGCCATTGATTACGTGACCGAGGCGAGCACGTGGTACTTGCGCCTGTCGCGCGAACGTTTTAAGAGCGATGAAAAAGCGAGCGCGGTTTTTGGTTTAAAAGAGGTTTTAAAAACAGCCAGTATTATGTTGGCGCCATTTTGTCCTTTTATAACTGATAGTCTATGGCAAAAAGTCGGCGAGGGTGAATTATTTTTAAATGAAAAAATTTTAGTCAGAGAACCGGTGGAATTATTGGAAGGAGAAGTCATAGTCTTGGCTGAAATGTCTTTGGTACGCGCCTTAATAGAAACTGGTCGAGCTTTGCGCGAAGCTAATGGTCTTAAAATTAGACAACCGCTAGCGGAGATTAAGTTCTGGAAAATTAATTTATCAGAAAATTATTTTAAATTAATCGCGGCTGAATTAAATATATTAAAAATAAGTATTGGCGAAAGTGCTTGGCCAAAAGCAGAAGTGGCTGGCGGAGAAATTTATTTGGATATTACTTTGTCGCCCGAACTTAAAAAAATGGGCTTAGCGCGAGAATTAAAACGCGCCTTGTCCGATTGGCGTAAACAGCAAAAATTAAAAGTGGGCGAAGTGGCTCAAGTTTTAGTTTGGACAGATAATAAAAATACACGAGAGCTTTTGTTGGAACAGGCCAAGTGGCAAGAAATCTGGCTCGAGATTGAAGTTAAAGAAAATAATGGTGAAAAAATTCTAATTGCGGAGTATGAAATAATTGTAGCCCTAAAGTAAAATTTTTTATCATAAGTTAATGCAATCTTTAACCACCGAAGCGATAATTTTGGCGCAATGGCCAGCCCGAGAAAAGGATCGGTGGGTGCGTTTTGTCAGTCCGCACTTGGGTTTAACAGAAGGGCGAGTTATTTCTGGACTTTTAACAAAAAGCAAATTGGCGCCGCATCTTTTAACTTATTCGCTCGCGCGCTTGACCGTTATTTCTGGACGAACGAGTCGTAGAATAATTGGCGCGCGTGTCTTGCCTTATAAATTTAAGAGAGAACATTTAGCTATTTATGCTTTATGGTGTTTGGTTTTGGAACGACTGTCTCCCCGTCAACCCCGAGATGAAAAATTATTTGAGATTCTAAGAGATCTTTATAAAGAGTTAGAAGATGATGAAATAAATGCCAAGAACGTTGCTTTAAACGGTTTGGCACAACTTTTTGTGTATTTTGGTTATTTACCAGTCGAAAACGCGTCTATAAAAAATACAGATTTAACGTGGGCAGAGGATAATTTATTTGCTATAATAGAAAGACCATTGCCGGCGTGGGAATACTTTAAAAAATCCGTAGGATTTTTTAATTAGAAATTCTAAATTCTAAATTAAATAATTTATGTTTAAAAAGCATAAAAATAATCAAAAGCATGAAAAAGAAATTGATGCGGAAGTTGAAGCTATCGAACGTGACAGCACCGAGGCCTTGGCGGACTTATATCATGAAGACAATCATCATGATAAAAAAAATATTTCGAGCGAGCTCGATAATTTTAAACCCAAGACGAAAACTTTTTGGCAAAGAATTCAAACTGCTTCCAGTATCTTGGTGGTGCTTTTAATTATTTCGGCGGTGGCTGGTTGGTTCTTTTTTCAAAGAGGCCGAACCCCCTTTACCGGTCAAGGCCTGAATTTATCTTGGCAAACCAGTGAAAATATTGCTTCAGGTGAATTGACGACTTTAATCTTGTCGGCCGAAAATAAAGAACAAGTAGATTTACAAAAGATAGTCGTGGATATTACTCTGCCAGCTGATTTTGTAGTTTCCAAAACACAACCAGAATTAAAAGAAGGAGTTTTGCTAAGATGGCGTTTGGATGAACTGAAAGCGGGTGAAAAAGTTGAAGCAAGTATCGAGGGAGCTTTTACTGGTTCAGCTGAAAAAATTGTTTTACGCGCCTATAGCACCTATACACCACAAGGCCTGACCGCTAATTTTTCTAGCCAAACTGAAAAAGAAATCACTATTTTGCAGTCCGATTACACGGTAGTGTTGTCTCCGGTTGCGACTTTTAAAATTGGACAAAAGCAACCTTTAACTCTTGAAGTGACCAGTAAAAATGTTATTAGTAATTCGGTTATTCAGGTGCTTTTGCCTGAAGCTGTAGCTGTTTCAGATATTAATCCGGCGCGCGATAAAGACACGACCGAGGACAGATTACTGCAATGGAGTGTTGGAGACTTGCCGCAGAATGAAAAAAAAGCTTTTAAATTTACCGTGACGCCAAGCGCGCAGACGCCTGCCAACAGCAATGTGGTAATCATTATTGGCGTTAAACAGGATCAAATTATGAAGGTGCTCTCGACTATTATTAAACCCTTTGGGCTTAATTCTTCTGCCTTAGATATAAAAATATCTCCAAGTAATAATGAAAAAATATTAGATTGGGGCAGTGAAGTTTCTTTGCAGGTGGTTTTAAAATCCTTGGCCACAGGCACCTTTAAAGACGCTAAAGTGACAGTTAATTTATCTGGACCAGTGCGTTGGGGCGGAATTAAGGGCGAGATAAAACCGCAAGACGGGTTTGGGCAAAATATGTTTTGGACCGAACGAGAATTTTCTGATCTAAAAAATATTACCGCGACAGCAATAGTTTTACCATTTAGTGTGCCTTTGGAAAATTCTAGCCAAACTGAAACCGCGCTTTCGGGCAAGGTTGTTTTTAGCGGCACTTTAACCACAGAAACAGACAAAGGGGGCTATCCAGTAGTGGTGGAATATAATTTACCGTCCATTCCTCTGAAGGCGGCACTGGCCTTTAGTTCTAAGGCGCAATATTTTGACGAAAATCTTCAGCCAGTAGGCGCCGGGCCTTTACCACCAGTAGCTGGACAAGAAACGACTTATGCTATGGTTTGGAATATTTCTTCGGCCAATAGCAATTTAAATAATGTTGAAATAAGAGCCGTATTACCGGAGAGAGTAAATTTTGCGTCGGCTTTAACTTCGGCTATTTCTTATGATGCTAGCACGCGCACTGTCACTTGGCGCTTGGGAGATTTAAGCAAAGGCGGAAATAACAGAGGGGAATTTTCTATAAATTTAAAGCCAGAGAGTGTGGATGTCGGAAAAGTTTTGGGTTTGCTGGGTAAGTCGAAAGCCATAGGTTTAGACGAACAAAATCAAAGTATAAGTCAAACAACAGAAGCGCTCTCTACAGCCGACGCGGTTTCAGGCAAAGGGGTAGTGCAAGCGCAGTAGCAGAGAAGAATATAGAATGTAGAATATAGTAATGTAGTATGAGCAATTTGCAAGGAATTCAGTTAGTTGATATAAGATAAGAATGTTTAAGGTTTTGAAAACGAGCAAAATATCTAAAGCGCGAGTGGGTGAAATAATTACGGCTCATGGTGTTGTCAAAACGCCGTGTTTTATGCCTGTTGGTACGAGGGGTTTGGTTAAGGGTTTAGCGAGCGCTGATTTAGAACAGCTTGGCGCCGATATTATGCTCGCCAATACTTATCATTTGAAACTTGAAGCGGAAAATTTATTACAAGAAAAAAGATTGCGCGAATTGAACGGTTGGACCAAGCCAATTTTAACAGACTCGGGCGGGTTTCAAGTATTTAGTTTGGCGCAATGGCGAAAAATAACGGACGAGGGCGTGGAGTTTAGGCATCCTTTAAGTGGTTTAAAAATTTTCTTAACACCGGAATCATGTCTGGATTTTCAGTTGAATAAAATTGGTTCAGACATGGCGATGGTTTTAGATGTGTGTCCGCCTTCAGAAGCTGGTTTAAATGAATTACGAGAGGCCTGTGCTTTAACTACGGCTTGGGCGGAAAGGGCATTATTGGTCAAAAAAGATTCAGGGCAATTGGTTTTTGCGATTTGCCAAGGCGGGACAGATGAAGCTTTGCGTCGTCAACACGCGCAAATTATCGGTCAAATGTCTTTTGACGGTTTTGCCATCGGCGGTGTAGCGGTGGGGGAATCACCAGATAAAATAAAGCAAGCGTTATCTTGGGCGCTAGAATATTTACCTAAAGATAAACCGCGTTATGCCATGGGTGTAGGTGATTTAGCGCAAATGTATGAGGCCATAAATTTGGGCGTGGATATGTTTGACTGCGTGGTGCCAACGCGCGAGGCGCGCCATGGTCGAATTTATTTATGGCAAAATGGAAAGCAGGGAATTTTTGGGGATTTGAATTTAGAACTACAAGTAATAGATATTAAAAAGTCGTCTTTTCAAAATAATTTTGATTTAATTTGTTCGGCGCATCCTTTGCCAGAAGTAGCTGGATGCAGTTATGGCTGGTTGTCGTATTTGTTTAAAATTAATGAAGTGGTGGGAGCAAAAATTGCCACATCTATAAATTTATGGACTTACTTAACTTTTTTTGAAAAAGTCAGAGAGAAAATACTGAAAGAGACAAACTAAATCTCCTCGGGTCCTTGGTTGGTGATTTTATTACTAGTGGTATCTTTTTTTACTGGCGGAGGTTGGTTAGATTTTTCTAAATTTTCTTGAAGTCTGCGTAATTTTTCTTCTTCAGGACTGCCTGCTAGAGGTATTTCGTGAGAATTTTCTAAAGATATTGATGGTTGTTCCGGACTTAACCCTGTGTTGTCTGGAGGGTTAGCATATTGCTCCATACCGCTTAGATCGTTTTCTACATAAGCTATAGCTGAAGCCGAGCCGCCTTGGGTAGGTTTAACTGGGGGGGTGTTAATTACTGTCGAGTCAGTCTTTTTCGTATCATTTGCTGGTTCCTCTAATTCATTTTTAACTAATAGTCCGATTACACTGATAATTGCAAGTGTTCCTAGAGTCAGGATAATTTTTTGAGCAACACGCTCTAGTCGAGGGTCTTTCTTTTTTTGCGCAGTAGTAATTTTTTTACTGGCCTCAAGATCTTTTTCAAGCTTTTTTTTAAGTAATTCTAATTCAGCTACTTCTTTTTTTAATTCCGTAGTTTCTGTTTCTAATTTTGTTTGAGACTTTTTTACTTTTTCTTTCAGAATTTTTAACACTGATTTATAAACTGAAGCAGTTGTGACAGCTTTAGACTTTTTTTCTGGATCAACTTCAACAATTATCGGAACGTCTGCAAAGGGTGCATTGTCAGGCGCCGGGCCAGTAGCAGCTACTGGGTCTATGTTTATTTTTGAGTCTGGTGCAATTTCTTTAAATTCATCTTGTATATCTTGAGTAGAAGGTGTTGCTGATTCTGATACGGGTTCACTTTGTATGGCGTCTGATCCAGATTGAATTTTTTGTTGTTCAAATTTTTCTTGTAATTTTTTAGTGGCAATATTTATTTTTTCAAAGTCAGTAGAATTTAAGAATTTTTCTGAAGCTTTTAGAAAAATAACACTATCATATGTAAATTTGTCTTCCAATTTTTTTATTTTAGCAACAAGCTCACTTTTATCAGTAGAAGAGAGGTTTAGTTTAGCACTTAATTCACTTAATTCTTTTTCCGTTTTTTCCAAAAATAAATTATATCTGGTCGTGGTCTCGCTAATCTCGGTACGATATTTCGAGGGAGTTTTTGTGGCCACAATATCTTTAGTAGTTTCAGGGATTTCTAATTTAGTAATAACTTCTGTAATTTGCGCTACTAAATTTTTAGCTAATTCAATGGAATCGTATTTAATGCGGGGATATTTAGTATATTTTTCAGCTTCACCTAATCTGCTAGTTAATTCTTCAAGCAGGGCTTTAGCTTGGAGTAAAAAAGTCTCTTTTTTACTGTCATCCCAAATTTCTTTTTGAGAAATAAAATTATTATATTTGTCCTTCCAATATTTTTCAACTTCGTCTATATTATATTCCGAGCTATAGAAAAGCATTTTTTCTGGAGTCATTACTGGTTTTTGGATGACGGCTTCATCTTTTTGAACAACTTCTGGTTCATCTTTATCAAAATCAAATTTTTCCGCAAGTTCTACAAGTTGTTCATCAGCTTGCTCCATTTTATCTTGAATTTTTTGATAAAGATCGCGAACACCATTAGTATCTTGATAATTAATTTCTTCAGAATCATCGGCAAATTTTAAAAATTCTTTTTCTTTAGATATTAAATGAACCCTTATATAATCTAAGTTCGCAATTAATGTAGAAATTTCTTTAGCCGTTAGGTTAGGATTTATTTTGTTTATAATATGTTCAGAAAGATCATTTTCGATAAATGAAAGAATTTTTTTGAGCTGGAGTTCTTTATTGATTAATTCAAATTCTTTTTCAAGACGGTTTTTAAGGGACATTAAAGAACTTTCCGTAATCTCTATATTGGTTATTTTATCAATAATATTTTTATTATTTTCAAGATAGTTGCCAAATAGTTGTTGCCAGAACTGAATTTTTTTAAGAGCTTCTTGTATTTTCTCAACATTACTTAAATCTAGCGAGGGTTTAAAATTTTCATCTAAAAATTTTTGTAAATTCTCTAGGCAGTTTTTAAATTCCTCTGGCAAGCAATTATTATTAGCTAAATATTTTTTAATTTCAAGCTCCTTTTTAATTTCAAGCTCCTTTTTAATAAATTCTAACTCTTGACGTGTTTTTTCAAAATCAGCAGTAGTTTCTTCTTTAGCTGAATCGTCCCCTGTTTTTTCAAGAACTCCTTTATAGTTATTTGTAATATCACCATTAAATAACCGTTGCCATTTTTCAACTTTCTCAATTGCTTCTTGTATTTTTTCAACACTGCTTAAATCTAGCGAGGGTTTAAAATTTTCATCTAAATAGCCGCGGAGATCTCGCAAGCGAGTTTTTAATTGTTCGACCGTAGTTTCATATTTTTCAGGATTTTCAGAATTTAGGCCAATATCAAGATTTTTCTTCTTTACATGCTTTGCATAGAAGCTAGTATGAAAAGATTCTTCTTTGTATGGATTTTCTTCTTCATTCATATTATTTATTAACTTCAGCGGTTAGTTCTTTCATATAGCTGGTGATTTCATCGTTCATTATTTTTTGGAGATCAGGAATGGCCTTGTTTAGAATTTCCATCATTTCTAAGCTATCATTTTTTTGAAAGGCAGTCGCGAGTTTATCGGCCGTATTCAAATCTAGACGATCAAGTAATTTTTCCAAAAGACGATTAGAAATTACTTCCTCAATTTGTTTTAAGATTTCCACCTGTTCTTTGGGCGTCAGGTTATTTAGCCCTAAAAAGCTAAAAAGCTGGGCGGGCAGTTCAGGTAAATTCAGTATAGCCATAAGGTCATTTTATAGGTTTTGGGTCTTTATCTGAAGTGTAAAACTAGACCCAAGGCATAAAAAAAATTATAATAAAAGCATGGCAAAGCGTTCTAAAAAGTTTTGGTTTTTTACCATAGTTTTAATATTTTTTGGGCTTTTTTTAGCTTCTAGTTTAAGTTTTGGTCTGTATTTATGGCCGGCTTATCAGGGTTTAAAACTAACGGGTGATAAAAACTTACAAACAGAGGCCAGTATTCTTTTTGATTTGGCTGGCTTTCACGGTCCTAAAAGGCATTTAATTCTCTTTCAAAATCCCAATGAGCTCCGTTCCACGGGTGGCTTTTGGGGGAGTTTGGCGGTAGCGCGAGTAGATAATGGTAAAATTTCAAGTCTTAAAACCGCCGATGTTTATACTTTAGATGGTCCTTTTGAAAAAGAGCCAAAGATTTTACCGCCCTTGCCGATCGCTCGTTATTTAAACGACAGCTGGTATTTGCGCGATGCTAATTGGTCGCCAGATTTTCCGACCTCGGCTAAAACCGCTTTATATTTTTATGATCGTGAAGGCGGTTTGGCTGGAGAAGAAAGCCCTATTTTTGACTCGGTCATAGTTATCACTCCAGCGGTGGTTACCGATTTACTTGAATTGACTGGCCCCGTTGTCATTGATGGTATTGTTTTTGATTCCGCGAAATTTTTGGATCGTTTGCAATATGAAACTGGTGCCGGTTTTAGAGAACGCAATGTGCCATATTTTTCTCGCAAGGACTTGATTGGGCAAATCGCCAAAGTTTTATTGGGTCGAATTCAAAACAATATTTTAGGCAAGGCGTTTGGTCTTTATGGAATTGTTCAAAAAAGACTCGCGACAAAAGATATTATGATTTATAGCACCGAGGAAAAATTGCAAGAAACTTTTAGAAGGTTTGGTTGGGCGGGTGAGCTTAAAAAAACCAGCGGTGATTATTTAATGGTGGTCGATAGCAATATGGCCGCTTTTAAAACCAACAAGTTCGTCACCCGTCGCGTGGAAGTAAGGGTTTTAGAAATTAAAACAAAAATTTTGCGCCATGAAGTGACGGTGAGTTATAAAAATGACGCGCCAGGTTTTACCGAGTTCACCACGCGCTACCGCACATACACGAGGTTGTATTTACCAGTTTCGGCCGAGTTTGTTTCGGCGACAGGTTTTATGAGCGAAGCAAAAAATAAGACACCGGGCAAAGCTGATGTTTATAAAGAAAACGAATTTCGAGTGGTGGGTGGATTTTTTAGCGTGGAGCCAATGTCGAGTGGCTCATTTAAAATAGTTTATGATGTGCCGATTACTAAAGACACGGTTTATTTCAATTATCAAAAACAAGTGGGGGCAAAAGATTTAGTGGCGGTGTCGGCGAGCGCCCCTTGGTATGTTCAAACAGTGACAGGTGAGACCAGTTTTAAAGATAAAATGACATTTATTCCAGAAATCGACAAAACCCTTGTTTTTGTTAAGAAAAAATAATGTTAAAAGAGGTAAAAGTTTAAAGGACTTGACAAAAGAACCGCCATTTGCTAAAATGGTCTCAACTTTCGTTTATCCTTGTTTTTATATATTTTATGCAACATTTAGAGTCTTTATTGCGTCAAATTGGTTTAACCGAAAAGGAGTCAGTCGTTTATGTGACTTTATTGTCTTTAGGTGAAACAACCGCTCAAGAGGTGGCTAAAAAGGCGCGCATTAATCGACCAACTGCTTATGCAGTTATGATTACTCTTGAAAAAAAGGGTTTAGTCGCGCAAGTTGATAGAGAACGGGTGAAGTTATTTGTGGCACAACCGCCGCGAAATTTGATCAAATTAGTGGAAGGCCGAGAGAGCGATTTGGCTGTCGCCAAAGATTCTATTGGCAAACTTTTGCCAAGTTTAGAAGAAATGGTTTATCAGCAAGATGATCCTAGTCGTCCCAAGGTTCGTTTTTTGGAAGGTAAAGATGGCGTGATGCGCGCTGTTAGAGATCAGGCCGAAACGGCTGAAGGCGATAAAGTTTACGTGATTTCGCCACGCGATTTAGTAGAATCAATAATGACTAAAGACGATGTGGAATATGTTAAGCATCATCGCAATGTTAGAAAGTATTTTGTGCATCATATTTATACTCGTAAAGCCGGTCCTTTGGGTGAGCATAGAATGTCTGAGCGCTATCATATTACTGACGACAAAAATTATCCAATTTTGGCCGAGATCGACGCTTATGGTGAAAAAGTTTCTTTAATGACTTTAAAAGATAAATTGATGGCAGTTGTCATTGAAAATAAAGATATTGCTGAAACTATTAAAACTTTGCATAAGTTAGCAATGTTGGGAGCAAAAACTTTGCAAGCAAAAAAATCTGCCTAGTAAAGATTTTAGGGATATAGAAAACCCCGTTCATTGTGAACGGGATTTTTCTTATCATGACTTTGTCATGATGTAAATTCTATATAGTATCAATAATCAAGCATATTCTTATCCGCCTTTTTTATTCTGTTATTTTGAAAAAGTTGTTTTAAAATTTTATTCAGGTACCATTTGACCTCCTTGTTGAAATTTTGTTATTTGAAAGAGCATTCTTACGGTAACATAAATTTAAAAAAAACGCAAGAGGGGTAGTAGAAAATTTTAAAATAATCAGTTATTATCAATAAAATGAGCTATTTTAGCATTTTTGTTAATATTTGTATTCAATTTCATAAAATTTTTCACTACCCCTCGAGGGGTTTATTAATTCTCTATAAAATCATTAAAACCGCGCTGACAAGCATTATAATAACCGCCAAACTCGAGAAGATAAGGTCAAATTTAGTGGCAAAATTACCCTTCATAATCTTTTTATGACAGACAAAATAAATCATAAAGAGAATTAAGATTGGTGCTAAGAGGCCATTGATAATTTGGGAAACGATTACGATTTTAAGAGCGTTAAATCCAAGCATCGCGATAATTAATCCCAAAAAATAAGCGGCGCTGATAAGCGCGTAAAAGCGCGGAGATTCATTGGCAGTAGTATTTAAGCTCGTGCGCCAACCTAAGAGCTGTCCAAAACCAAAACCGCTGGAAGCCGCGAGCGCGGGCAAGGCCACCAAACAAACAGCGATTAGCCCAAAGGAAAAAAGATATTTAGCATAAACTCCCGCTAGTGGTTCTAATCCACGCGCCGCGTCGAGGACGCTCGTAATACCACCACTGCCGAAAACCGTGTAAGCCATGGCGATGACAATAAAAATTGAAGTGATGTTGGAAAATAACATTCCCGGCGCCAATAATTTATCTTCGCTTTTAGCTTGCGCGCGTGGAGAATTTTCCGCGATTTCTTCTTCAGTTTGCCACAGCATAACATAAGGCGTAATGGTCGTACCCAAAACAGCCAGTGCAATTTGCGCGTAACCGCGAGAAAATTCCCATTGAGGACTGAAGGCAGTTTTAATTATTTCCAACCAATTTAAATCCAAAAAAAATGTAGAAATAATATAAGAGATCATTAAGAGCGAAAAGATAAATAAAAATTTACGCAAAGTGAAATATTTTTTTTGAACCAAAATATACCAGCTTAACGAGCTAAAAGCGAGAAGCCAAAATAAACGAGGCAAGCCAAATATTTCGGTCGCGACTTCGCTCATTAAAATAAGGTCGGCGGCCAAGGTCAAAGTGTTGGCGGCAAATAAGCCCAAGCACATCAGCCACGCCAAGACTGGACTAAAATGTATGGCAATAAGCTTGGTCACGCCAGTTTTGGCAGCGTCCCCGATTTTGGCCGCGAGACTTTGAACGGCGATGAGCATTGGTGTCGCCAAAATTATGAGCCAGATTTGGCTTAGACCATACAAGGCGCCAGATATAGCGTAAGTAAAAACGCCTGTGCCGTCATTATCAGCGACACCTGAAATAATACCCGGGACTCTTTTATAAAACCAACCTTTTTTGTGAGGGGGAGTATTTTTATGCCAAAAAAGATGAGATTTCATAAACTAGCTGTTAGCTGATAGCTTTTAGGGGTTAGGTTAGAGAATCAAGTTAAATTTAGTATATCAGATGAGAGTTGTAATTTTGGGGATAAAAAGAACCCCACAATCCGCATTGTGAGGTTTAAAGAGGTGACGGGGTGGGTTGCCGTCCGTTGAGTGAGGATAGAGCTCAAGGCTCGGTGGGAGATGGAAGTAGGGGTGATTGAGGAATTTTTGTTACGCGGCTTTTTTTCCACTATGGAATGTTTCGCCGATCGTATAACCGTCGCTGTTGTTTCGTGTGTATTTTTTTTGAAAAAATTCTGTGGTGAGAGTCATCGCTTTGCCTTTGGAATATACCAATACCCGGGTGTTAATCGTACCGCCAATTTTTGTTCTGACAATAGATTCCCGGCGACTTGTCGAAATTTCGATTTGGACAACCTCATTAAGAACTTCACAATAGCATTGAGCCCTTGCGGTAAAGCCATTTGTGATATCGATAAGTCCGTCGAAAGACATCTCGTAGTTTGGTTCTGTAACCAAAATTTTTTCATTTGGCATCAAAGTAATGCCGTTGTCCACGAGATTTTCGATGAATCTTCCAACTTGATTCGTGAAATATTTCAAGAAGCTATCTCTTCTTGAAAAATGATGAATGAATTCAACGTCTTGGCCTTCAGTCTCCTCCCATGATGTCATTTGTTTTGATTTTTCAACTTCAAATGAATGAATGAGCGAGAAAATAATTCTGAAAAGCCAGTTTTTTTCATGTTGACGACGGTTTTTATGAGCATATACATTTGTCATGAGGGCTTCTCCTTTATTAAGTATGTAAGGTGAAATGAACAGTTATTTGATTGTGTTAAACATATTATAGCATATAACTAAATATTTGTCAAGGGCTGAAATACCCATATAAAATAAGGGTTAAAATTAGCCATTAAATATAGTCTATCCATAAAATATTACGTCAACCCATTGACAAATGAGACCAAATATGTTAAGTTTCTAATATGTCAGGTAGTGAAAATTCGCCAAAATCTACATTTCCTGACATAGTTGAAACTAATCTATAATTATTATTTAAACCTATGTCAGGTAGTGAAAATTCGCCAAAATCATACTTGTCAAGTTTAAAAAATAGCTTTTATGGAAAATGAGCTTTATACTATGTTTAATTATAATATGATTTTAATTATAAATTTTTTAAACTGGCGAATTTCTACTACCTGATATGTCAGGTAGTGAAAATTCGCCAAAATCATACTTGTCAAGTTTAAAAAATAGC
>Ga0080064_1000281_pt1 | contig 147085 bp, 137 predicted proteins | sample Subgrocontami54m_FD_69260 | JGI IMG/M metagenome (GOLD analysis project Ga0080064, IMG submission 69260) | Subsurface groundwater microbial communities from S. Glens Falls, New York, USA - GMW46 contaminated, 5.4 m (SPADES assembly) (version 2) ...
GCTCGGCTTCGCCAGCGTGACGTCGGTTCGCTCCGGCAAGTACATGGAGGTCCGGCTCGACGCGCCGACGCGAGCCGACGCCGAGGCGCAGGTCAGCGAGATGTGCCGCAAGCTCCTGGCCAACCCGGTCATCGAGGACTTCCGCTTCGAGCTTGACGAGGCGCCCGCCGCCTCCTGAACGCCGCGCTCCCCTACCCGCCTCTCACAGGTATCTCAATTCCGCAATGATCCTTTTGGGTGAGTGCGCGCCGCACTCCGGCGGCGTAAGAATGCCGTGGGAGAGGGGGCGCCAATGACTTGCAGCGGAGCTCAAGGGGAGTACATCGAGGCGGTCGATGACCTCGGCCGCATGGCGAGATTCCTGGGCGCGGCCTGCGACGAATACGTCGCGGCGCTCCGCGGACAGTCGGCCGACGCGCGCGATGCAAAGATTGCGGAGTGGGAAGCCTACGTGGAGACGCTCGATCGCCTGATCGGCGCCCAGCGCCGCGCGCTCACCGCCTATCGCCGGTGCCTGGGCGACCCGCACGACGCGATGGCCCAACATTCAACCTCTGAGGCGCAAAGGTGACGCGGCGCTCTTAGCCGATCCTGCCCTTGGTGCTCGGCACCTGGCCCTGCAGCCGCGGCTCGATGCGCGTGGCCGCGGCCAGCGCCCGCCCCAGCGCCTTGCACATGGCCTCGGCGCGGTGGTGGTCGTTTTCGCCTTTGAGCACGCGCGCGTGGAGCGTGAGCTTCGCCTCGGCGGCGATGGAGCACAGCAGGTGCTCCACCAGCGAAGCCGGCAGCTCGCCGACGCGCTCCAGCGTCCACGTGACGTCGACCGAGCAGAACGGGCGCCCGCTCACATCCACCGCCACCGACGCCAGCGCCTCGTCGAGCGGCACGAGCGCATCGGCCATGCGCACGATGCCGCGGCGCTCGCCGAGCGCCTGGTCCAGCGCCTGCCCCAGCGCGATGCCCACGTCCTCCACCGTGTGGTGCTCGTCGACGTGGAGATCGCCCGTCGCCGTCACCGACAGGTCGAACAGCCCGTGCTTGCCGATCTGCTCGACCAGGTGGTCGAGCATGCCGATGCCCGTCTTCGCGGACGCCCGGCCGCTGCCGTCGAGATCGAGCGTCACCTCGACGCGCGTCTCCTTCGTCTCGCGCACAACCGTCGCGGCGCGGCGTACCGGTGCTCCGTCGTTAGCGGCCAAGCTCTGCTCCTATCTCGCGCAGCGCGCGCACGAGCGGCTCGTTGTGCTCCTGAAGCCCGGCGCTGATGCGCAGGTGGTTTCGGAGCATTGCCGTGTCGAAATATCGCACGAAGATGCCCCGGCTGGCGAGGCGGTCCTTGACTTCGAGCGCATCCACGCCATCCAGCCGGCAGAGGATGAAGTTCGCCTCCGACGGATACGGCGTGATCCAGGGCAGACCGGCGAGCATTTCCGCCAGCCGGTCGCGCGTCCCCGCGATCTTGCACGCGCGCTCGTCGAGCAGCACTCGATCCTCAAGCGACGCCAGCATCGCCACGCCGGCGGCGACGTTGAGGTTATACGGCTGCTTGATGGTCATCAGCACCGAGGACAGCACTGTGGCCATCACGCCGTAGCCGGCGCGGAGGCCGGCGAGCCCGGCCCACTTGCTGAACGTCCGCAGCACGACCAGGTTCTCGTACTGCTCCACGAGCTTCACGGACGAGTGCTCGCGTCCGGCGAAGTCGATGTACGCCTCGTCCACCACGACGATCAGATCGGTCGCCAGCAGCCGCTCCAACTCCTGAGGCGAAAGCCGGTTGCCCGTCGGGTTGTTCGGCGACGCGAGGAAGATCAGCTTCGCCTGCGGCGCCGCCTTCTCGATGGCCGCCACGTCGAGCGCGAAGTTCTCCAGCCGCGGCACGTCGATGACGCGTCCGCCGTTGATCTCGGTCGAAAACGGGTACATGCCGAACGTCGGCGGACAGTTGATGACGCCGTCGCCCGGCGCGATCACGGCGCGCATCACCAGGTCGATCAGGTCGTCGCTGCCCAGCCCGCAGACGATGCGCTCCGCGTCGACGTTGAGGAACGCAGCCAGCGCGCCGCGCACGCGCTGCTGGTCCGGGTCCGGGTAGATGTGATACGCGCGTTCGTGTGCGATGGCTTCGAGCGCGCGCGGCGACGGGCCGAACGGGTTCTCGTTGCCGTCCAGCTTGATCACGTCCTCCGGCTTGATGCCGAGGCGCTCCGCCAGCACGTCGGTGGGCGTGATGGCCACGTAGCCGGGCAGTTCCAACAGGTCCGGCCGGATCATCGCGCGCATGTCGAACGGTGGCTTCTTCACTTCGGCGTGCCGCCCGGCTCGCCGCCCTGCAGGCGCAATTCGATCGACCGCGCGTGCGCGGTGAACCCCTCCGCACGCGCGATGAGCGCCGCGGCCGGCCCCGCCTCGCGCAGGCGCGCCAGATCGACGGCGACGACGCTCGTCACCTTCAGGAAGTCGTGCACACCAAGCGGCGATGCATATCGCGCCGCGCCTGCTGTCGGCATCACGTGACTCGGGCCGGCGGTATAGTCGCCGAGCGATTCCGGCGCGTCGTCGCCGACGAAGATGCCGCCGGCGTTCCGCACGGTCTTGGCCACGGCGGCGGCGTCCCTCACCAGCAGACACATGTGCTCCGGGGCGTACTCGCTGCCGAGTTCCACCGCCTCCTCGATGCTGGCGACGATCACCGCGCCGCCGCGCGCATCGAACGACGTGCGCGCGATCTGCTCGCGGTCCAGCAGCTTGAGCTGGCGCTCCACCTCGCGGCCGACGGCCTCGGCCATCGCCTCCGAGGTGGTGATCAGGATCGGCGTCGCCAGCTCGTCGTGCTCCGCCTGCGCCAGCAGGTCCGCGGCGGCGAACATCGGGTCGGCCGAGTCGTCGGCGATGACGATGGTCTCGCTGGGCCCGTAGAGCGCGTCGATGCCAACGCTGCCGAACACCTCGCGCTTGGCCACGGTCACGAAGATGTTGCCGGGCCCGACGATCTTGTCCACCGCCGGGATCGTCTGCGTCCCGTAGGCCAGCGCGGCGATGCCTTCGGCGCCGCCGGCCGCGAACACACGGTCGACGCCGGCAATGTCGGCGGCGACGAGCTTCAGCGGCGATACGACGCCATCGCGACCGGCCGGGCTCATCATGATCAGCTCCGAGACACCGGCCACCTTCGCGGGAATGCCAGTCATCAGGACGGACGACGGGTACACGGCGCCAGGGCTCGTGGGCACGTACATGCCGACGCGCTCGATCGCCCGCACCTGCATGCCGACGCCGTGCTCGCTGAAGGAGCGCGACGAGTACTGCCGCTGCATCTTGTGATACGCCGAGATGTGGTCCGCCGCCTCGCGCAGCGCCTCCACCAGCGACGGCTCGACGTGGCGGTATGAATCCTCGATCTCGGCGCGGCCGATCTCGAACGACGTGCGCTCGACGCCGGTGAACGCCTTCGAGTACCGCGCGACCGCCGCGTCGCCCTCGCGCCGCACGTCGTCGAGGATCCGCCGCACCTGCTGCTCAACCGGCAGGTCCTCGCCGAAGATCCCGGCGTTCTTCTTGCGGATCGATTCAGGCAGCTCCGTCTCGCCCAGCGGCTGACGGCGCAGCAGCGTCCTCCGCCCCTCCTCGGCTCCCCGCACGATCCTCAAGACAGGTACTCCTTCATCGTCCGGCGCGCCTGCGCCTTCGCGCTGTCCAGGTACTCGCGGATGCGCTCCGGGCCGACGCGTTCGATCGTTGACTCTAGGAGAACGGGCACCTGTTCCATGAACGTCGCCAGTTCGTCATCGCCGTGGATGCCGGCGGCGATCAGGTGCCGCCCCGCCATCCGTCCGAACCGCTCCCACGTCGGCGGGTGGCTCATGACATCGACCGAGATCCGCCGCCACTCCAGCAGCGTCTCGCGGGCAACGAAGTCCACGCTCACCTCGACGGCGGTCTCGATCAACGCACGCAGGATCTCCGCGACCTTGTCGGGGTCTTCGCGGTCGCGGCGGTCCAGCTCGTACTGCAGCACCCGGTCCATCAGGTTCGCCATGATGTCACCGCCGAGTTGCGACTGGTCGCCGAACACGGGACGGTAGATCTGGCAGATGTACGACTCGTCCATCACCAGGTGCGAGATGTAGCCCGCCATGAACGCCGCCGTCGGCGCGTCGAGCGCGCGTGCGTCGCGCAACGCAGGCTCCTGCTCGAAGAGCCGGTGCACGCCGTTCTGCTCGTCGAACTCATTGAGGTCGAAGAAGTGCGTCCGCGCGCGGTCCCAGCGCGTGAGGACGCGGATGTCCGGTGTCGTCGCGCCCAGGTAGTACGCGCCGAGGTCAGCGTCGATGACCGGCGACGCCAGGTCGCCGGCGAGGTCGCGCGCGATGGTCATGTGCAACCCGAGCGGCGGCATGGCTCACGCTCCTCCGCCCGCGGCAACGGGCGCGGCCGCGCCGCTGCGCAGCCGTTCGACGAGCGCATCGAACACGGGACGCAACGCGCCTTCAGGCCGCTGCTTGTTGGCGATGACGCAATTCGTCGACTCGTAGAACCGTTCCAGCACCGTCAGCTTGTTCGCCCGCACGCTCGACCCCGTATCGATGCCCTCAATCAGGATTTCGGCGTCGTCCGGGACGAAGCCCTCCGACGCGCCGGCGATGGGGATCACGCTGTAGCGGCCGAAGTGGCGCTCGCGCGCGAAGTGGTCGGCGATGTTCGGGTACTCGCTGGCGACGCGAATCGGCGCATCGGAGCGCGCGCGCCATTCCTTGAGCGCGCCGCCGACGGTGTCCGCCTGCACGTCCTTCACGATCGCCGCCAGCCCGTATATCGAACGCCGCAGATCGATGATCTCCTCGACCGGGCTCGACGGAAACTGCACCAGGTGGTCGAAGAGCCAGTCGCGGCCCGTCACCGCCAGGTCAAACTGGCCGATGGCCACCTGCTGCGGCATGTCCTGCGGCCGGATCACCTTCACGTCCACACCATCGACCTCGATGCGAGGCCGGCGGACGACGGTGCCTTCGTCATAGCCGGGCACGCGCAGTCCCGCCGCCTGCAACGATGCTATCGTGTGCGATTGCGCGTGGCCGTCCGGCAGCGCCAGCCGCAGCCGCGTGCGCTCCGGCCTCGGCCGGGACTCGCGTAGCCCAAGCGTCGCGGGCACGGAGATCGCCGGGGCGGCGGATGCGGCGCCGCCCGTCGCGAGCAACCGCGACAGCAGCGGCGCCAGGTCCTTCGTCGCCAGGCTCTGCCGGTTGACGATCAGCCACGCCGACGTCTCCAGCACGCGAGCCAGCGGGCGCAAACCGTGCGCCTCGACGGCAGCGGCATCGGCAGCCGCGATCAGCGCGACGTCGGCGTCCTCCGGCGGGTACGCTTCGGCCGCGCCCCACACCGGGAACACGCGATAGCGTCGCAAACGCAGCCGTCGCGCGACGGTCTCCGCGATCTGCGAGTACTCGCTGACGATCCGCAATGAGGCGTCTGCCTCGTCACCCGCCGACGCCAGCCAGAGTCCGTGGCCGCCGTAGCCCAGGTTGCGCACGCGCACCACCTCGTGGCCGGGGTAGCGCTGCGTCAGTTCTTCGATCCAGCTCAGGCTGCAGATGCCGGCGTCGTAGTTGCCGAGCGCCACCTGCACCGGGATGTCTCTCTCGCGAAAGACGCGCGCAACGCCGGCGCCGTCGAGCATCGGAAATCGCAGCGCGCGCGATCCCGTGGTGTAATCATCGATGCCGATGCCGGCAGCGTCGAGCAGCGCGGCCGTGTCCTTGCGCAGATCGCCCGTGGGTAGCGCGATGCGGATCACCGTTCCGGCTCCAGCACGCGCGCGACGTCATCGATGCGCTCGAAGTGCTCCTGGCTGTCGGGCCACACCAGCGTGAACGCGGGTGAGCCTTCGCGGCAGATCAGGCGGTGGGTGGGCACCGAATCCATCCCCTCCACCGATTCGACGCACAGCCCCGCCGAACGGAGCCGCTCCGCCGTCTCGTACATCGATGCCAGCAACGCGGCACTTTCGCCCTCCGGCTGCAGCACGATGCGCCGCTCGGCCGCGTTGCGCGTGGGCGGCGGCAGCAGGTCGAGCAGCGGCGCCAGGTACGTTGCGAACCCGGACGCCGGCACGCGCTTGCCGCCCACCAGCCCGATGAGGTCGTCGTAGCGGCCGCCGGCGATGACGCGCCCGCCGCCGGCTTCGATCTTCATCACCATGCCGGAGTAGTACTCGAAGCGGCGCGCGAGCACCGCTTGCACGGCCGGCGTCACGCCGCGCGCCTCCAGCGCCGCCACGACGAACGCCAGCTCATCGAGCGCGGGCGCGAGGGCCGGCATGGCCGCCGTCAACGGGCCGCGCAGGTTGGCGATGTAGGCGCTGCCCTTCCCCTCGACCTCGAACAGCAGACGCAGCGGCGCGTTGAGCTGAGGCAGGCGCGCCTCGACCTCGTCGACGACGGTCATGTCGCCGTCCAGCAAGCGGTTGTAGGCGGACGACTGCTCGTTTGGGGCGAGCCCGGCTGCAGCCAGCACGCTCCGCACGATGCCGGCGTGCGACAGTCGCACCGTTATGTCACTGAGCCGCAGCGGCTTCAGCGTTTCGAGCGCCAGCAGCACCAGTTCGACATCGCCCGCCGCGCCGGTGTCGCCGATCAGCTCGACGCCGCACTGCCACTCCTCGCGCGAGGAGCCGTCGTCGGTGAAGTGAAAGATGTTCTGGTTGTAGAAGAGCTTCGCGACGCGGCCGCCGTCGAGACGCTCGGCGTAGAGCCGCGCCGCCGGGATCGTCGAATCCGGCCGCAGCACGACGCGCTCGCCGCTCCAGCCATCCCAGTCCAGGAACGAGTACACGCGGTCCAGCGTCTGCGGCGAGAGCGTCCCGGCCGATGTGAACAGGTGCAGCGGCTCGATGACCGGCGTGCGGACCTCGCGGTAGCCCCACCCGCGGCAGGCCGCCGCGAAAGCGTCCTCCACCGTGCGCATGCGGTCCATCTCGTCGGGCAGCAGATCCCGCATGCCGCGCGAGCGCTGCGTCGTTGAAGCCTCGGCCATCGGACTCCCCATGACTGACAAATCCCTGCCCGATTGGGCAGGGACGGACGCCGCATTCTATCGAACCCGCCGATGCGCGGACAACCGAAGCCGCCGCATGATCCTGCCGGGTGGGTAGCGGCGATGCAATCACCCGGCCGCTCCGCCCTAACGCATGGCTCTCGATACAATCCCCGCATGCCACCGCGCCGCTCCCCCTCCGACCGCCTGCAAGCGGCCGTCCGCGCCCCCTTCGGCGATGTGCCGGGCCCGTTCCGCAGCCGCCGCGCCACCTCACTCGACGACCAGCCGACGCCCGAACAGGACCGCGGCATGCGCGCGTTCTGGTGGGACGGCTTCTGGGCGAACATCCCGGAGACGATCCTCGTCAACTACCTGGGCCTGTACATCATTGCCTTCGGCGCCAGCACATCGAAGGTGGGGCTCCTCGCCTCGCTCAGCAGCCTGTTCGCCGCGCTCGCGTTCTTCCCGGGCGCGCGCTTCGTCGAGACGTTTGGCCATCGCAAGCGCCTGGTTCTGGCGTCGGGCGGCGGGTTGGCGCGCATCGCGCTGTTCGGCCTCGTGTTCGTGCCGTTCGTGGCGGACGGCGACGCGGCGGTGTGGATCGTGATCGCGCTGGTGTCGCTGCGGGGGTTCGCAGGCTACTTCGCCGTGCCTGCGTGGACCTCGATCACGGCCGACGTGGTGCCGCTCGGCATGCGGGGGCGATTCTTCGCCTCGCGCAGCTTCGGCATGACCCTGGCGGCGCTGGCCACCGCACCGGTCGCCGGGCTGATACTGGACCGCTTCAGCGGCCTCGCCGGCTGGCAGATCGTCTGGGTTGTGGCATTCGTGACGGGCGCGCTCTCGACATGGTGCTTCGCGCAGATCCCCGACCCCGCGCCGCACGCCGACGTCGTGGCGCGGGAGCAGACCTCCGATCAGCGCAGCGTCATCGCCGATATCCTGGCGGACCGCAACTTCGTGATGTACCTCGCTGGATCAGCCGTGTGGAATGTCGCCCTGCACGCCTCGGGCCCGTTCTTCAACATCTACCTTGCCGAGAATCTCCAGGCGTCGGCGTTGATGATCGGGATTCTTTCGGCGCTGATGTCCGTCACGGGACTTGTGGGGCTGGTGTACTTCGGCCGCATGATGGACGTCCGCGGCACGAAGTGGCTGATGGTCACGACCGGCCTGCTGATCCCGCTGCTTCCGGCCGCGTGGCTCTTCGTCAGCGAGCCGTGGCACGTGGTGTTCATCAACGGCCCGGGCGGCGTGCTCTGGGCCGGCTACCAGCTGGCTATGCTGAACATGGTGATGGTGATGGCGCCCGCCGAGAAGCGGGCGCGCTACGCCGCCGCGTACCAGACCGTGAGCTTCGCGGGCGCGTTCGCCGGGCCGCTGATCGGCGGGCAGATCATCGGGATGGCCGGCTACAAGGCCCTGTTCGGGTTCTCGGCCATCGGCCGCCTCGCGGGCACGCTGGTCATCCTGCGCTTCGTCCACTCGGGGGAGGCGGCGCCCACGGGCACGCCGCTACCCACTCGGCTGCCTCGAAGCTGACGCGGCGCGCCACTCCGCGCCGAGCGCGGCGACGCGATCGTACACCCCGCGCAACTCGCCGGACACCGCGCCCTTGTGATGGCGAAGGTCGCGCCGGACGCCGCCGGCGTCGAGCCTGCGCCCTACGAAGCGCTCGATCGGGGCGATCGCCCCCGCCGGATCGTCGAACAGCGCGCTGTACTCGATGCTGATCGCCTCCAGCTCGTACTCTGCGATGACGTCGAGCAGCCGCTCGTACTGCGCGCGCCAGGTGTGCTCGACAGCTCGCGTAGGCTCGTCGCCGCTCAGCCCGTAGTACCGCAGCGTCGAAGCGACAACCTCTGCGGGACTGCGGAGGCAGACGATGACGCGCGGCCTCTCCGGCAGCACCTCCATCCACGCCTCCAGCGTCCACGAGAAGCGCGGGTCCTTCCACGCCGGCGTCGCCTGCGCCGCAAGCTCCCGCATGCCTTCGCCGCGGGCGCGCGCCGCAGCGAGGATCTCCTGCCGGCTGGCGGTGGCGAACCAGGTGTGCAGCTTCACGTCATTAAGCAGCGCGTCGTTCATCTTCACGACGCCCCGCTCCTCGAAATATCCCTCGGCGTTGAACTCGTCGGGCTCGATGAGGTCGTGGCCCATGCCGATCCCCGCCTCGTGCAGCAGCCGCGCCACGGCGCTGGTGCCCGAACGGCCGCTCCCGCAGATCAGAATCATTTGACGATCTCCAATGAATTACTCTTTACGAGTACGCATCACAGGGCTTACACTCGCGCTCGAAGTACCGCCCGCGCTACCGAAAGGGATATGACATGCGCCCGTTGCCGAGCCGCCGTTTCGCCGGTCTGGCCCTGTTCGTGATCCTCGGACTGGCGGCCAGCGCCGCCAAGTGCATCGAGAACGACAACATGTTTGTCGACTCCGAGGGCTACACGCACGTCGTCGGACACATGACCAACGAGACCGACGTCTCGGCCAGCTCGGTCACGCTGTCCGCGAAGCTCTTCGACGCCGCCGACAACGTCATCGCCGAAACCACCGGCGCGCTCTGCCCCGAGACAGTCCAGCCGCACAGTCAGAACGCTTTCGATCTCAAGTTTCCGAATCCAAACATCCAGAATGTTGTCCGGTACGAGGTGCGCCCCATCGCCGGCAATACGGTCGCGAACCCGCTCCCGGAGTCGCATATCTTCCTCATCCGGTTCTCCGCGGCCCGCATTGGCCCCGGCGTGTTCGTGGCCGGGCAGGTCCGCAATGACGGGGCGGTGACCTATTCCAACACGGGACTCTGCGCCGCGGTCTACAACAACAAGGGCAAAGTGATCCGTACGCTGTCCAAGCCCATCGAGGGAGACCTCACGCCGGGCCACGCGCTGATCTTCGTCGGCGCACTGCCAGACGTCCCCGACGAGGCCGTCCAGTTCCGCCTCTGGTTCACCACGGGCACCACCCAGTGGGTTGCCTCGGACAAGGTGACCATCCAGTAGCCCTCCGCTACCAGCGGTTGCGGCGGACATATTCATCGATCGGCAGGCGTGCCGCTTCGGGCACGTGCTTCGGCGCGCGCGCGCGATAGCCGAAACCGATGACCGTGCTGACGTGAAACTCGTCCGAAAGCCCGAGCGCCTCCCGCGCGCACTCCACGTGATGCATCGACGTCGGGCACGAGGCGATGCCGTCGCCCCACGCCGCCAGCATCATGTTCTGCGCGGTGCGGCCGGCGTCGAACTCCGCGCGAGTGCTGCGGTTCGATACCGCGACCGCGATCAGCAGCGGCGCCGCCGGGATCCATGCTGCGAAATCGCCGCATTTCGCGATCTCGCTCTTCACGGCCGGGTCGTCGATGACGATGAACCGGCACGGCTGGACATTTTTCGAACTGCCGGCCATCCGCCCGGCCTGCAGGATGCGGCGCAGCGCCTCCTCCGGCACCGGCTGGTCGAGGAAGACGCGGCTGTCGCGCTTCGAGACAATCGCCCTGTAGCTGTCCAATCATCCCTCCCGCAACGCGCCGCGCGGCTACCGTGCCACGCCGAGGCTGTGCACGCTCGAACGCAGTATGCCGCGCCGCGTCGGGTGTCGCCACGCACCACCGCCGCCGCGCTGGATCACAACACCGCGCTCCGCGATCATGCCCGCATGGCACGATTCGGATTCACCTTCCCCTTCGATGGCATGGCGCTGCACGAGCACAAGGACGCGCTGCAAGAGGCCGAGCGCCTGGGTTACACCGACGCGTGGTCGTACGAGATCGACGGCGTCGACTGCTTCACGCCGCTGGCGCTGGCCGCCGCGTGGACCGAGAAGCTGTTCCTCGGCACCGCCATCGCGAACGTCTACACGCGGGCGCCGCTGACACTGGCGATGTCCGCCAACGCCATCGCCGAGGCCGCGCCGGGGCGATTCGCGCTCGGCATCGGCGCCGGCTCGTCGGTGATCGTCGAGCAGTGGAACGGCATCGCCTTCGACTATCCCTACCGCAAGGTGCGCGACGTGGCCGCCGTCCTGCGCCAGGCGCTCGCGGGCGAGAAGGTCACCGCGGATCTCGACGCAGTGAAGGTCACGAACCTGCGCCTGTCGCGCCAGCTTGCACCGCCGCCGCCGATCTACATCGCGGCGCTGCGCGAGCGCATGCTGCAGCTCGCTGGCGGACAGGCCGACGGCGCGATCATCAACTGGCTGGGCGCGGTTGACGTGCCGCAATGCGTCGCTGCCGCGCGAGAGGGCGCGCGCCGCGCCGGCCGCGACCCCGCGAAGGTCGAGATCGTCTGCCGCATCTTCGTCTGCATGACCGACGAGGAGCCCGTGATCGACTTCCTCGGGCGCCGCGCCATCGCCGCGTATCTCAATGTGCCGGTCTACGCGAAGTTCCACGAGTGGCTGGGCCGCGGCGACGCGCTGCGGCCGATGTGGGAGGCGTGGGGCGCGGGCGACCGCAAGGCCGCGACGGCCGCGATTCCGCGGCAGGCCATCGAGGACCTGCTGGTCTTCGGAGATGCGGACACGTGCCGCCGCAAGATCCAGGCGTACGTCGATGCGGGTGTCACCGTGCCGGTGCTCAACTTCATGCCCGCGGCGATCGAGCCAGAAGCCCGCGCCGAGCACTCGCTGGCGATGCTGCGCGCTCTGGCGCCGCGCTAGATCGGCGCTACTCAGACGGCCGCGGGCGCGCGTTCGAGGTCGAACCGTACCAGCAGCGACTTGGGGCCGCCCGCCCGCAGCATGTTGCCCGCCTCCGCGTCCATCAGCTGGATGCGCTTGATGCGCGGCAAGAGCGTGCGCATGACGATGCCGCCCTCGAGCCGCGCCAGCGGTGCGCCCAGGCAGTAGTGGATGCCCATGCCGAAGGCGACGTGCCGGTTCGGGTCACGGTCGACGAGGAACTCATCGGCGCGCTCGAACTGCGTCTCGTCGCGATTCGCCGATGCCAGCAGCGGCAGCACCTGCGCGTCTTTCGGGATGGTGACGCCGGCGACCTCTACGTCGCGCGTTGCCTGGCGGAACGTCGCCGGGAACGGCGAGTAGAAGCGCAAGACCTCCTCAACAGCCGACGGCACCAGATCGAGGTCCTCCTTCACGCGCCGCATCTGGTCCGGGTACTCGGAGAACGCGCGCGCCGTGTTGACGATGAGCCCGGTGGTCGTCTCGTTGCCGGCGACGAGCAGGACGCGGCAGACCACCAGCAGGTCTTCCTGGCTGAGCTTGCCGTCCTCGCCATCGGCGTGGACGAGCGCGCTCAGCAGGTTGTCCTCCGGCTCGCGCCGCAGCTTGTCCAGCCGCTCGCTGAAGTACGCGTCGAACTCCTTGTTGACTTCCTCCAGCGCGGAGTTGTCTCCCGTCAGCAGCGACGCGCCGATGTTCTCGATGATCGCGTCCGACCAGCGCTTGAACGTCGCCATGTCGCCGTCCTGCACCCCCAGCATCGCGGCGATCACCATCACGGGCAGCGGGTACGCCAGCTCGGCGACGAAGTCCGCCGTCTTCTTGGCGCACATATCGTCGATCATCCGCGCGCAGTTCTCCTCGATCGACGGACGCTGCAACTCGATCGTCCGCGGCGTGAACGCGCGCGTGAGCAGGCCGCGCATGCGCGTGTGCACCGGCGGGTCATCGAACAAGATCGACGGGGACCGCTTCTCGCCGGCGGCGCGGCGGGCGCCCACGGCCGACGAGAAGGTCTCGTGATCGTGCAGAATGCGCGTCACGTCGTCGTAGCGCGACACGATCCACAGGCCCAGCGGGCCGAACTGCGCCACCGGCGTGTTCTGCCGCATCCCCGCGAAGAAGGGATACGGATCGGCGGCGACCGCGGGGTTGTCGAAGAAGCCCACGCGCGACTGCGGCTGCTCCTGCGTCATGTGTGAGCTCCCTTCGTGCATGGCATGTGCTTCGCCTCAGACACTATCGATCACTCCAGAGTGAAGTCAACGGCTAACCGCGCGCTCGTCCCGCCTCGCGCTCGTCGAACCGGTCGACGATCTCCCGCATCTTCCGCATCTGCGTCAGGCGCTGCTGCTGCGCCTCGGGCAGCTTCGACGCGTCGATCTCGGCGATGTTGTAGCCGTATGCCGGATACGCGGGGATCTCGTCGTCTTTCATCTCGGCCATGCGCTCTTTGCGCTTCATCGCGGCCTCGACGTACGGCGCCAGTTCCTCGTCCTTCCGGCGGAGCCGCGCTTCCTCTTCGGCCTTGAACTCCGGCATGACGTCGCTCGCGAAGAGCGACAGGTCCTCGCAGATGTCCTCGTGCCGGTTGTTGCCGCCCTGCTGGATGAACACCGCCTGATCGACGCCGGCGTCGGCGAACTTCCGCAGGTGCTCGCGCAGCTGCTTCGGCGTGCCGATGCCGCCGGCACCGCCACCGAGCGCCTCCAGGCCGATCTCGTCGCGCACGGCGGTGTAGCGCTCCCAGATGTTCGTCCGCCCCGGCCTGTGCTTGCCGAACCCGTAGAAGTGCCCGAGCGCGAACTGGAAGAAGCGGAAGCCATCGGTTCCGCGGCGCAGCGCCTCCTGCTCGTCCGGGTGGCACGAGAAGCTCGACACCATGGCGATGTTGGGATTCACCGCATGCCCGATCGGCACGCACTCGCGCTTGAACGTCTCGTAGTAGTCGGTCACCCAGTGCCGCGCCTCGGCCGGGTCGACGAACGCGAACGTCAGCGCGCCGAGCCCGAGCTGCGCGGCCAGGTGGATGGTGTCGCGGTTCGAGCAGGCGACCCACATCGGCGGGTGCGGCTTCTGCACGGGCTTGGGCACGACGTTGCGCACCGGCATCGAGAAGTACTTGCCCTGGAAGCCGGGGTACGGGGCCATCGCCATCATGTTGGCGACCTGCTCGACCGTCTCGCGCCACATGGCGCGCCGCTCGGCCGGGTTGATGTTGAAGCCTTCAAGCTCGGAGCGGCTGGCCGACTCGCCGGTGCCGAAATCGACGCGGCCATTCGAGACGAGGTCCAGCGTGGCGATGCGCTCGGCGATGCGGGCCGGGTGGTTGTACCCCGGCGGCATCAGCACGATGCCGTGGCCGAGCCGGATGGTCTTCGTGCGCTGCGACGCCGCCGCCAGGAAGACCTCCGGCGCGGACGAGTGCGAGTACTCCTCGAGGAAGTGATGCTCCACCTCCCACGCGTGGTCGATGCCGAGCCGGTCGGCGAGTTCCACCTGGTCGAGCGCGTCCTGGAACAGCTTGAGCTCGCGGCCCTCATCCCACGGCCGCGGAAGCTGGTGCTCGTAGAAGATGCCGAACTTCATCTCATGCCTCTCGCCGCCGTCCGCGGGCGCCGCCATCGTTCCGAGGGACGCGCGCGCATCAGGAGCCGTTGAAAAGACGATGGCGCATCGACTATACTTCTGCCGATTCCTTTTGTAAAGGGCAAATGTTGCAAGACGGGCAAGTAACAGATGGTCCAGCACAGAACCCGTGATGCCACCGACACCGACATTGATTCCGCGCGGCTGGAGCGGCTGCGCCACGTCGCCATCATGTACGGCGACGCCGTAGGGATCATCGACGCGCTGCGGATCCAGGGCTGGTCCGAGGACGGACTGACCATCCCCCAGATGCGCCTGCTGTGGGCGCTGCGCGACGAGGACGGCTTGCCGGTCGGCGTGCTGGCCGAGCATCTCGGCGTCAACCCGTCGACCATCACCGGCCACGTCGACCGGCTCGTGCGCCAGGGATTGGTGCGGCGCGTCGAAGACCCCGCTGACCGCCGCATCGTGCGGAACTTCCTGACGGATGAAGGCGACGCGACGGTGGGCGCGCTGCGCCGGATCGCCGGCACGTTCATCGTCAACATCCTCAAGCGGCTCGACGACATGCAGCTCGCGCGGCTGGAGGCGGCGCTGGGCGACCTCAACCGCGCGGCGGAAGAGGCGCGCCGGGCCTAGGGAGTCGCGCTGTACAGGCTGCCGGGCTTAGCCGGCGCGTTCCAGCGGCGGAGAGGCTTCCGTTGGCGCCGTACCATTGGCGGCCGGGGCCACGCTTGCGGCAAGTAAGGCTTCGGCTTCCGCGTCAACTGCTGAGTGCAGCGTGGTAACCGTGGGCGCTGCCGGAGCCGCCTTCGGCACGACGGGCGCTCCGTCCTCGAGCACGAGTGCCGCTTCCGGCGGCGGGACGTTCGCTGGCGACGCATCAGGGACGGCGGGGGACACGTCGCTCGTGCTTGCGGCCGCGGGGGCCGCATTCGCAGCTGCGGGCGCCGCGCTTTCAGATGCAGATGCAGCCGCCTCTGGCGCGGCCTTCGCAGCGGATGCGGCCGGCGCCGGGCTCGCAGCCGCTGCCCGGTGCGGGATCACATTTGCAGGCAGCGAGTCCGGTGTCGCGACGCCCGCTGGCGGCTTCGCGGCCGCCAGCGCCACCGCGGCGGCCAGCGCGACGAGCGCGCCCGCGGCCGCCACCCAGCGCGCGATCGACCACTTCATCGACAGTCCGAATACGCCTGCGCGGCGCGCCACCTGCACTTTGCCGCTCGCGGCCGTGCGCTCGCTCTGCTCCAGCTGTGCGTCGGGCGTGATGCGGACGGAGTCGTACCGCAAGTTGAACTCTCGTGAGTAGGTTTCATCCAGCCGCGCGCCCGCTGCCTCGCCGGCAAGCCGTACCACGGGGACGACGGTGAGGTCGTACCAACCCGACTTCGAGCCCGTTTCACGTTCCGCGCCGACGATCACGAGGCGTACCATGTCGAGGTCAACGGTGAACCACAACGTGACGTTCGGACCCGACACCGGCTGCGACGACTGCAGCACGATCGTCCGCTCCCAACCGTCCTCCGCCTTGACGCGTAAGGCGCTGCCGCCCACGCCGATGACGTTCAGCGGCTTCGGCGCGCGGAGCTCGTAGGTGTACCCGAAGTCGATCTTCGAAAGCACTGCCGAGAACAGCGGCGGTTGCTCACCTGTGCGGGCGACCGTCTCCGCGGACACCGGCGCGGCCATGCCATCCGGCATCACCACCGACGGTGCACCGCGCGCGACGTACCCGATGGAGCTGATGTGTTGGAGTTCTGCCGCGCGCGATTCCGTCGCCGGCTGCGCCATGGCGTACACGGCCCAAACGGCCAGCGCCAGGCCGATCAGCCCGTACGAGGCCGCCGCTCGCGGCAACCGCGCGATCGCCTCGACCGAGTCGGCCGCACGATGCCGATCGCGCGTGACAGCAACGGCCTCGTGCCGCAGGTCGCGCAGGCGTTTGGGCAGGCTGTCGACGAACGCCCGCATTTGGGGCCCGAAGCCGATCAGGACCGAACCCAGCAGCCCAACAACAAGGATCGCAATCAGCCAGCGCGTCGTCGTGGAATCCAGGAAGCCGGCGAGCAGTAGGTGCATCATCGTATCCCCATCGCCGCCGGTGCCACGAGCGATCGGGCGCGTGTGGCACGCCGGCAGGCCCCTGAAAACGCCGATGCCCGCCGTTGCGCTGGCGGACACCGACACCACCCCAAAGCCACCCCGCGGGCGGCAAAGCCCGCGCACAACCACAGGTGCTGTTTCAGCACCCTGCTAATACATCCTCGGCACGAAGCGAAAGGTCACACAGTGGGGGTCTGATTTCTTGGGTAGCCGGCGTGAGTTAACAATTCGCGGCGCACGGCTCACCTGGCCGCTCACGATTGGCGGCGAAGCCGCGGGCGTCCGCGGGAAGCGGGCCGTTCGGCAGCGCCGTCAGTCGCCGCCGGCGGCGGCTTCGGTGACGCCGTAGGCGTCCATCTGCGCCTGGAAGCCGTGCACGTCGTGCGAGTAGACGAGCAGGTCGTGCTTCTTGCCGTCGCGGTCCTTCACGTGGTCCAGCAGCAGCGCTTCCGGCTTGAAGCCGAGCTGCTCGAACGTGGCGATCGCGCCCTTCTGGTCGACGGTCATCTGCGCGACCATTTTCTCGATGCCGCGGCTGAGCGCCTGCGCGAAGATCGCTTCCGTGAGCGCGCGTCCGAGGCCCTTGCCCCGCATGCTGGCATCGATCAGCACGCGCAGCTCGCCGACGTGCTGCGACCACGGCGCCGTGTTCATGTGCAGGCTGCCGTAGCCAAGGATCGCGCCGTCGCGCTCGGCAACGATCGTGATGATGCGGTCGAGGTCGACGTTGTCGAGCCAGCCGTCGATCACGTCCGGGTTGGTGATATCGGTGCGGAGGAACAGCAGGTCGTGGGGCGGCCGTGACGTCGTGAACTTCAGGAACGCCTCGCGATCGAGACGGCCGAGCAGCCGCAGCGTGATCTCGCTGTCATCGGACAGCTTCACCCGGCGGGGAAACACCAGCGCGCGCATCTTCGTCATACCGACCGCACCGCTAGCCACTCGTTGACCTTCGGCCAGAGCCGCATGACGGCGTTCATGCCGGCTACCAGGCTCACATGCCCGCCTTTCAGCACCACGTCCTCCTTGTCCTCGCTGCCCACGAGCGTCGTCAGCTCGTGCGTGGAGTCGTACGGCGCGATGTGGTCGTGCTGCGCCATGGCGTTGAGCACGGGGCACGTGATCTGCTTCAGATCGACGGTGCGGCCGCCGATCTTCAGCTCGCCCTTCATCAGCTTGTTCTCCCACATCAGTTCCTTCGTCGTCTGCCGGAAGCATTCGCCGGGGAACGGGATCTGGTCGCTGGTCCACTTGTTGAACAGCCGGTAGTGCTTGACGTACTGGTCGTTCCACAGATTGTCCCACAGGCGGACGTACGCCACGAGGCGGTCGGCCGGCCGCAGCAGCTCGAACGAGCGGTACATCAGCTCCGGCGGGATGTTGCCGAGCGTGTCGACGATGCGGTCGACATCGAACCAGCGCTTGTCGCTCCACTGCTTGAACAGCCCCATGCCCTCGTAGTTCACGGGCGTGGCGATGGTCACCAGGTTGGTCATCGGCGCGTCGGCGATGAGGCCGCCGTAGATGAGGGCCAACAGACCGCCCATGCAGTAGCCAATGAGCGAGACGTCGGACTCGCCGGTGGCCTGCTGGACCTTTTCGACGCAAGCCGGGATGAAATCGAGCGTGTAGTCCTCGAGGCGGAGGACGGTGTCTTCGGGGCGCGGCACGCCCCAATCGATCATGAAGACGTCGAAACCCTGCTGGAGCATGAACTCGACGAAGCTCACGCCCGGCGTCAGGTCCAGGATGTAGGGCTTGCTGATCAGCGACATCACCAGGACGACCGGGACGCGGTACACCTCGTCGGACTGCGGGTGGTAGTGGTACAGGCGCAGCGTGCCGCGCTCGTAGAGCACGTCGCGCGGCGTCATGCCGACTTCCGGCTCATCGCGGTTGAGCAGGACATCGATGCCGCGAAGGGAGCGCGTGATCGTGCGCTCGACCTCCTTCTGGACGATCTCGGCGATGTTGGATTGCTGGCCGGCGGTCTGGGTGGTCATGCTGTGCCTCACTCAGGTGACGCCGCAGCGAGGGGGCGTCGTCACGCGTCCGCATTCGGACGCCGGTTAGCGCCAGTATGCCACTACGGATCAGGAATTGAATAGGTGCGAAACCCACGTAGCGATCTTCGCCCGCGCCCGGACCTACGCGACGCTGACGCCGTTCTGGCTCTTCGTAGCGACGGCAGCCGGCGGGCGCTTCGTGCGCGCGGGCTTCGGACGCGGCTTCGAGCGCTTGGCGGCAGCCTTCGGCGCTTTGCCGCCGAGCGAGGCCTCGATGCGCGCGAGCGTCTCTTCGATCGCCTTCATCCGCTCGCCGAGCGCCAACAGGTCCTGGTGGCTCGGGATGTTGAAGGTGCTGTAGTAACGTTCGAGGTTGTCAGCAAGCATGCGCTGCACGGTAAGGGCGCCTTCGACCCAGGTGTTCATGCTGCTCGACGCGGTGTCCGTGCCGAGCACTTCCTTGAAGAATCCGTTCCACTGGCGCTCCGAGTCCGTGATGAACTGCCGCCAGGTGTCCAGCGGGTTCTGTTGCGCTGTCTCAGCCATGTCGCACTCCTTCCAAGCTTTCCCTGCCTGCGGACCCGCCGTCAGCCGCGCGCGGTGCGGGTGCGTCCGTTCGGCTCGCCTGCGTTCTTCTTTGCCGCGGGCTCCAGCCCGACGATCGTCTTCTGCAACACGGCCTGGTAGCGGCCGAGTACGTCGATCCAACTCGATAGGAACAGCTCGCCGGCCTTCGTCAGCGAGTACATGCGGCGCGCCGGTCCGGACTCGGACGTGTCCCAGAACGAAGAGACGAGGCCGGTGCGCTCGAGCTGCCGCAGCGTGCGGTACACGGTGCCGGAGTCGAACGCCGGCAGCCCTGCTTCGGCGAGCTGCTGCGCGAGCTGGTAGCCGTAGGCGTTCCAATTGCGCAGGAGCGCCAGCAGCGTCGTCGTCAGCAGGTCGCCGTGCATCCGGAACCCCTGTTCCTTCGGCGCCTCTTGCTCCTGCTCTTTGCGTGCGGCCATGCTACCACGTCCCTCCACTGCTCGAACATCGGCGAATCGCACGTCGCCGCGTTCGTTATGTCAATTCTAAGATTTCGTCTCGCTGCGCCAGTATTGCACTTGACAGCACTCCGCCGCTAGGTGTACTTTACACATATCGGCGGGGCGATGCAAGCCCTCCACACCAGTATTTCACTTCAGGAGGAACACCCAATGGCAGAGAAGAACACCGCAGCGGACAAGTACTTTGAGGCGCTCACCGAGAGCTACGACGCCATCATCGAGGCCGTCAAGGCCGGCAACGAGCGCGGCTACCGCATCTCGAACAACCTGATCCAGGAGGCCCAGAAGGGCCAGCGCGAGGCGGTCGAGTTGGGCCGCAAGTTCGCGGACGACCCCACCGACATCGGCGGTTTCTACCGCGGGCTGATGGAGTCGGCGACGGCGGCCCAGGGCCGCGCGCTCGAACTCGCTCGCCAGATGTTCGACGAGCTGTCCGAGTCCCGCACTGAGTCGCGTGATGTGATCGAGAAGGTCGTCAAGGCGCAGCGCGTCGCCGGCGAGGCGGCGGTCGAAGCGGCCCGCGACGTTGCGAGCGTGACGGCCGACCGCGTGCGGACCGGCGTCACCCGCGTCACGAACCGCGGCGCCGCTGCGGAAGCGCCGGCCGCGCCGGCCACCAAGGAGAAGCGCACCGCGGCCGCGGCTGCGAACGGCGCCCCGGCCGAGTAGACTACAGGTAACAGGCGCCCGGAAGACGGCGGCATGTCGCAAGGAAGCGGCATCCGCCGTCTTTCCATGTCCGGCGCGCGCCGAGTTCTTCGGGTGGTGCGGTCAGGCACGGCGCGGCGTCGCGGGATTACGCGATGCCGGCGAGCAGGTTGGCGACGGTGCGGTAGACGTCGGGGTTGAAGGCCATGCCGATGTGGGTCGCGGTGACCTCGCGGTTGAGGTCGCCGTCCTCTTCGACGCAGGTGCGCCAGTCGACGACGCCATCGACCTTCGAGAAGATGGCGTTGTGCTGGAACGTCTGCGGCAGCGGCCGGTTGAGCAGCGTCTGGACGAAGCCGCAGCTGCACTCCGGCGTGAAGCAGCCGCTGGTCACTTCTTTCCGGTGCTTGCGCTCCCGGACGATGTTCGAGCGCACGAAGTTCGCCGCGCTCAGGACCAGCGGGTGCGCCCGGATGGTGCGGAACGGCGACCCCATGGTGATGACCTGCTTGACTTTGTCCTGCGCGCGATACGCCGCGGCGCGGGCGAGCATGCCGCCGAGGCTATGGCCGACGACGGTGACTTTCTGGCCGGTGTCCAGGTGCGCCTGCTCGATCGTCATGACCAGGCGCTGGGTCAGCAGCTCGGGGCAATCGACGTTGCGGCCGATGCCGCTGAAGTACGGCCGGTAGCCGATGCGGCGAAGCCAGAGGTGCATCTCGGTGAGGTAGCGGTCGTCACCCATGAAGCCGGGGACGAGTACGATCGGCTCGCCGTGGCCGCGGGGGACGCCGAAGCCGTAGTAAACGGGCGAAGCATGCAGGGCGATCCAGTCGAGGGGGAACAGCGCTTCGAGCCAGATGGGGCTGCCGGTCGGCTCGTAGCCTGCGAGGTCGGATGCTTCAGCGTGTCCGTTGGTCACACATCCCCCTGTGAAGAATCGGCGCCGATTGGCGGATCGGTGGCCAATAGCGCCGCGACAGCCTCATGATAGATAATCAGCCGTGGCCCCAAGCGTATCACGTATCAGGGAGGGCCCTCGCCGACTATCTTCCAAAATCGTCTCATTCCCTTAATACAGGGGGCGATTCCGGGGAGTATAATCTCCGCACGCAGTACCCGTCTACCATCGCGAGAGGGCGACGCTGGAGGCCTAGCCTATGCCGGCACCGAGTCTGAACAGGCGCATGAGCGCCGAAGATGCCTGGTTTCTTTACTTCGAGAAGCCGGACTCGCCGCTGCACATCGGCTCAGTCGGCATCTACGAGGGAACGATTCCCTTCGAGAAGATGTACGCCAGCATGGACGCGAGGATGCACCTCATCCCGCGCTACCGGCAGCGCGCGGTCATTCCACCCCTCTACGCGGGGCACCCGACGTGGGAAGACGACCCGGCGTTCTCGCTGGACCGGCATCTGCGCCTGGTGCGGATGCCGTCGCCCGGCACACGCGAGCAACTGATCGAGTTCAGCAGCCAGCTCTTCGAGGGCATGCTGCCGCGCGACCGCCCGCTCTGGGACATCACCGTCATCCACGGGCTCGAGGGCGACCGCACGGCGTACCTGAGCCGCGTGCACCACTGCCTCGTCGACGGCGTCTCCGGCATCGAGCTGTTGCTGGCGGTGCTGGACCTGGTGCCCGACCCGGAGCCGACGCCGCCGCCGCTCGAGCCGTGGCAGCCGAAAGCGCCGCCGAGCCCGATGGAAGCGTGGGCCGAAGCGACGACCGAGCAGTGGCGTGGCGGGATGCGCGCGTTCGCCGAATGGCAGCGCAGCCTCCTCGAACCCCGCGAGCAGGTGCGGCGCATGACCGATTTCGCGCGCGCGCTCGAAGTCGTGCTGCCGGCGGCGTTCAAGCAGCCGTACAAGGCGCCATGGAACAAGACGATCAGCGGCCAGCGCCGCGTCGCGTGGACGTCGATGTCGTTTCAGGAGGTGCGCCGCATCCGTGGCGCGCTCGGCGGCACCGTCAACGATGTGATGCTGACGATCCTCGGCGGAGCGCTCGGGCGCTACCTGAAAGAGCATGGCGTCAAGACGCCGGGGCTCGGCCTGCGGCTGCAGATCCCGGTCAACGTGCGCAAGGAAGACGAAAAAGGCGCGCTCGGTAACCGCGTGTCGATGATGCTGCCGGAAGTGCCTGTCGGCATCGACGACCCGGCGGAGCGGCTGACAGCGATACGCGGCGAGATGGAGCGGCTGAAGTCGCAGGACCAGGCCAACGCCTTCCAGGAACTCCTCAAGCTGTCCGAGAACCTGCCCGCAGCCGTGCACGCGCTCATCGGCATGGGCGGCGTGCCGCAGGGCGCGCTCAACCTCATCTGCACGAACGTGCCGGGGCCGATGATCCCGCTGTACTCCGTGGGACATCGCCTGCAGGAGCACTACCCGATGGTGCCGCTGGCGGCGGACCTCGGCATCGGCGTCGGCATCACGAGTTTCGACAAGGCGCTCTACATGGGGATCATGTGCGACCCGACGATCGTCGAAGACGTCGACACGATCGCGGAGTACGCGGCAGCGGAGTTCCGCGCGCTGCGCGAGGCCGCGGGCGTACCGGAGAGCGACCTGCCGGACATCGGCGCACCGCGCGCCCGCACCGGCAACGGCACGAACGGCGCGCACGCCGCATCGGACGGTGCCACCGAGCAGCCGTCCCCAGAACCCGAAAGCGCCCCCGAAGCGACCCCCGCGAGCTAACCGGCGTCGGCAACAGCCGATGCGGCCGAGCGGTCGCACGTTGAGCTTGTTACCCCGAGTAACGCCTTTCAGGGGATCGAAACGTCGAAGTCGAACGTCCCCGTGTTCTCAAACGTGAACCTTTTCTCCACCGAGAATCGGACGCGATTGATTGCGCTTGGGGCGTATCGCGTAGAGAGAAATACGGCGTACATATCCACCAGCGCCCCAGGCCGGATCGTTGCCTCGAGATCGCTCAATAGGAAGTCCGCATCGAGCTGTTCGTCATTCACGAGCCCCGTCGTACCGGTGAACGTATGGATCGATTGATCCTGCGGCGTTGGGTTCTTCGCCGAGAAGTAAACGACCACGACCGAGCTTGCCGTGCTCAGTTTGCTCGCGGCCGTGTTGGTCGATCCGCCCGAAAGTTTGACGAAGCCACTTGGCGCTCCGATCCCGATCTCGGTGAGCGTGAGCTCGAGTCCGTCAATCGTCTGTGTCTCATTCACTGTGGCTCCGCGGGAGAACGGGCTTGTGGGCGTCGGCGTTGCTGGCACCGTCGTCGACGTCGCTGAGGCTGCTAGGGTCGCGGTATTCGCCGCCTCGTTACTTCCACCGCAAGCGAACAGAGCGGCGGTTAACACCGTCACGATGATCCTCGATCTCATCGCGTCGCGACCTCCAACTTGGAGCACCGGCAGATGTATACGTCGAGCGCGCTCGGTGCTCGGTTCATGTCGGTCTCCTTCCCGTGATTCGCGACGGCGTAAGCGCGGGGAGCTTCATCCGTAAGCTCCTCATTCGCCAGATCGCGGCATTAGCGGCACTGGCTCCGCTGTTCCGGAGCGACGTGGTGCTCTAACTAGTTGCCACGCGAGAGACCCGGCGTAACCAACGGCAGCGAAGATTGTCAGATAAAGCCCGAAGCTGGCTGTTATCGCTTTGCCGAAGAGTTCGTTCTCTTCCTGATTGATGATGTCGACGAGAAACCAAACGGGCATAGATATCGTCACCATCGCGAGCAGGGCACCCGCGCCAAAATACAAGCCGTCGCGCAAGCCGCGAAACGCCCGGGCACCGCAAAGACCAGCCGCGGCCAATGCCGCGACGAGAGTTATTACGCCCCGGTCCGCATCCGTGCCAGCCAGAGGGATGATCAAGGCCCTCGCCCATGTCTGGGTTGTTCCGAGGGCGGTGAGCAACGCGAATCCGCCTGCGACAAATGGGGCGATTGGAGCCGGGCTGCGCGGCACCGCCCCCACGCCGCCACCGTCCCGCGCAGTACCGCAAGATCGGCAGTATGCGTCTTCAGCGGATTCGCGTAAGACGCCACACGTCGCACAGAACCCAGATGAGCTGATGTCGCCGTCCAATGGATCGCTCTTCCTTTAGGCTGAGGCCAACAGTAGCTTCGCCTCGTGGATTGGCACGATGAGGTCGATACTACAGCAGCGAGCGGTCGGCGTATACCTGGCGATCGGCCTGAATATCGTCTGTTAGCTACGCGTGCGCTTTCCGCTCATTGCGCGCCTGCCTGTCGAGCTTGCACCGAGATCCGTACGTAAGTGGGCGTCTCGCCTCTGTCCATCCCAATGTGAACCGATGGGATGCATTCCGGTCGGGTCGGCCCCTCACGACGGGGAGGGAGGCGGTGCCCCAGCACGGTGGCAGCGCCGGGCGAGTTGGGGTGACGGAACCACAAACAAGGGCGGAGCACTTGCTCCGCCCTTCGACTATCTCGCTGCACCCGCGCCTCAGTCGTTGAAGCCTTCGATGTCGTACGACATGATCAGCATGTCGTGCGTGCGGCCCTCGTTGTCGATGACGTGGTCAGCGAGCAGCGCCTCCGGCCGGAAGCCGATGCGCTCGAAGGTGGCCCGCGCGCCCTTCTGGTCGGATGTCATCTGCGCGGTGATCTTCTTGAGGCCGAGTTCCTTGGCGATGGCAAACATCTCCTCCGCCAGGCGCGCGCCCAGGCGGATGCCGCGGTAGCCGCTGCCGACGATGGTGCGGACCTCGCCGACGTGGCGCGTCCACAGCACCTCGTTGTGATGCAGGCTGGCATAGCCGGCGAGCTTCTCGCCGTCGTAGGCGAGCACGGTGATCGTGCGTCCCGCCTCGACGTTCTTGATCCACTCGTCGACGTTGCGCGGGTCGGTGATGTCCATGCGGAGGAAGAGAATGTCCTGGCGCGGCAGCTCGTGCGCGAAGGCGATCAGCTCGTCGCGATGGCCGGCGTCCATGAGCCGCAGCTCCAGCGTCTTCTTGTCGAGGCGCGCCTGGCGCGGGTAGGTGCGCTTGTAGCTCGCCGCCTGTACATCGGTTGCCATTTGCTCGTCCTTTCGTCACCCGGCCGGGGGCTCGATCGTAACACAGCTTCCGCGAAAAGGGCAGATGCCGTTTACAAGCACGCGACGGAGGGTGCGTGGCGCCACGGCGCCCGCGCGATTAGATTGCATCGAATCCGGCCGCATGGTGGAGGCAGCAGCGACATGGACACCCCGAACGACGCCGCCGGCATCTGGACCGAGCGGCTCCACAGCGTCATCGGCCAGGCGATCCCCATGCGCTTCGAGGAGGTCACGAAGGAGCGCATCGTGATGAGCATGGACGTCAACAGCCGCGTCCACCAGCCGATGGGACTCCTGCACGGAGGCGTCTCCGTGGTGCTGGCCGAGAGCGCGGCTTCGACGGGCGCGAACCTCAACTGCGCTCCGGGTATGGTGGCCGTCGGGCAGGAGATCAACGCCAACCACATCCGCTCGAAACGCGACGGCCTGCTGCGCGCCGTCGCGGAGCCGCTGCACGTCGGCCGCACGAGCCAGGTGTGGTCGATCGTCATCCGCGACGAAGAGGAGAAGCTGGTGTGCGTCTCGCGCTGCACGCTGGCGGTGATACCAGCACCTTGACTGGTCGCCTGGTCTCTGGTTACTGGTGACTGGTTGCCATGCCGTCGGTAGGGACAGGTCTTCAGACCTGTCCGCCTGCTGGTCTTGCTCGCTGGTCGCCGCTGTTCGGCGCCCGGTCGGCCGTACGATGCCGCGTAGCGAAGGAGCTTCAGCTCCGCCCACCCTCCGGCCGCCTCCACCAATAACCACCAACCACCGACCACCGACCAGCGACCAGCGACCAGCGACCAGTGGGCCAGCCTACGGCCACCACAGCGCGCGGGCCTGCGCGCGCAGGTCGTCGCGATGGTCCGGGTGAGCGACGGCGATCAACTCCTCGGCGCGCTGGCGGTGGTTCTTGCCCCAGAGGCGCGCGACACCGTACTCCGTGATCACCGTGTCGGCGTAGAAGCGCGGGATCGTCACGTAGGACCCGGCGTCCATCTGCGCGACGATGCGCGAGACCGCGCCGCCCATCGCGGTCGACGGCAGCAGCGTGATCGCGCGGCCCTTCGGCGAGAACGCGCCCGCGAGATGCATCTCAGGCTGGCCGCCGGTGCCGTTGATGATGCGGCCGCCGAACACCGTCTCCGCGTTGATCTGCCCCAGCAGGTCGACGGTGATCGCGTTATTGATGGCGATGAAGCGGTCGAACTTCGTGAGCGTGCGCGGGTGCAGCACGTAATCCGGATCGTACAGCTCGAAGTGCGGGTTGCCGTCGATGATATCGAGATCGTTCGGGTCGCAGCCGGTCCATGCGGTGGCGACGGACTTGCCGGCGTGGATCTCCTTGCGCGAGCCATCGACGATGCCGTCGCGCCACATGCGCGCGAGCCCGGGCCAGCCAAGCTCCGTGTGAATGCCCAGGTGCTTGCGGCCCTCGAACGCGCCGAGCCGCACCATGCCGCGCGAAGGATCGCCGACGCCGATCTGGATCGTGTCGCCATCCTGGATGAAGTCGCGCAGGTAGCGGGCGATCGGCTCCGCTTCGGGGGGCGGCTCGCCCATGAACAGCAGGCGGCGTACGTCGACGGGCGACAGCACGGGGATCAGCGCAGAGAGCGCGCCGATGATCTGCAGGTTGGGCAGCGTGTCGCCCAGCTCCTTCCAGCCCTGCAAGCGTGCGGGGTCCGTGATCGCCGTCAGCGCCTTATCGAACTCCTCGCGGCCAAACCGGGCCGGCGTGTGCTCGACGAACATGTCGATCTCGGACACGTGCATGAACACGTCGCCGTAGACGGGCGTGACGAAGTCGTTGACCTCGGCGATGACGACCGGGCAGCGCTTGGCGTAGGCGCGCTGCACCCAGTGGTGCGGCCCGAAGTGGACGAAGCCGGCGCGGTTGGGGCGGGAGACGGTGCAGAAGAGGACATCGGGCACGCGCACATCGTCCCGGCCGTGGTCGTACGCCTTCATGCCGAGCGAGAACAGGTTGGGCAGGTACGTGCCGCGCCGCTCGTCCGTAACGAAGCGGGCGAAGTCGCCGATGTACAGCTCGAACTCGAGCTTGAACGTCGATTCGTCGGGCATGCGCAACCAGCCAGGGTCGGACGTGGGGGCAAGCAGGCGAATGGTGACGTCGCTCAGTTCGTCCTTGCGCGCGGCCAGCGCCGGCGACAGCGTGGCGGGGGCGAAGATCGGCACCATGACGGTATCGCCTGACTTGACCGCTTTCACGGCTTCCGCCGGCGTCGTCAGCCGCTGCTTGTAGATCTCCTGCCAGTCCATGCACCCTCCAGGCCAATTGCGCCATCGCTGCTGTCAGCCGCGATTATGGGTGAGGCTCACGCAAGGCGGAAGGGGACGCCCGTAGCGGCGCCGATCGAAGCTGCACAAACAGCGGTCAGGATCCTGCGCGGACGCCCAGATCGGCCAGCTGCGACTCCAGGCTGTGTCCCTCGAAGACGAGGAAGAGGATGGCGTGCATGCCGGCTTCGCGCGCCGCATGCACGTTCGACTCCATGTCGTCGACGAAGACGCACTCCTCCGCTGGCAGCCCCAGTCGCGACGCGGCGAGGGTATAGATGCGCGGGTCCGGCTTTGCCATGCCCACATCGGCAGAGCAGACGACGTCGTCGAACAGGTCGATGATGCCGTGCGTCTCCTTGAGCCGGTACAGGAGCGTGTTGTCGGCGTTGCTGAGGACGCCGGTCTTGTACGGCGGCCGCAGCCTGCGGATGAGGTCGATGTTCGGGGCGATCAGGTGCTGCTGCTCGCGCCAGCGCTGGTGCAGCGGCGGTAGCTCGCGCCCCGCCACGCCCTCGAGCTCCCGATGCGCGCCCTGCAGCCACACCTCGCGGTCGCCGACGCCGACCTCGAGCTTGCGCCACGTGTCGGAGCCGTAGAGCGTCTCCGTGATAGCGCGTTCGCGCAGGCCGTGCTCCTGCTCCAGCGCGTGCGTGATATCCCAGCGCATGTCCCAGAGGACGCCGCCGTAATCGAAGATCAGTCCGCGGATCGTGGTCAAGTCGATGCTCCTGCTGTGCACGCGGGGAAGTGTTGCGCACTCATTGTGACATGGCGGGCACGCTGGCGGCATGCGGCGGGTCAGCTCGGGCGGTAGCGGTGGGCGATGGGGAGGCGGCGGTCGCGGCCGAAGGCGCGCGGCGTGATCTTGATGCCCGGCGCAGCCTGCCGCCGCTTGTACTCGTTGCGGTCGACCATCTTCACCACGCGCTGCACTAACTCCTCGTCAAAGCCGGCCGCCACGATCTCGCCGACGCTTCGGTCTTCCTCCACGTAGGCCTGCAGGATCGGGTCCAGCACGTCGTACGGCGGGAGCGAGTCGGAGTCGAGCTGGTCCGGGCGCAGCTCGGCGCTCGGCGGCTTCTCGATGACGGCGCGCGGTATCAACTCCGTGCCGGCGACGCGGTTGCGGTAGTGCGCCAGTTCATAGACCAGCGTCTTTGGCACGTCCTTGATCACGGCGAAGCCGCCGGCCATGTCGCCGTAGAGCGTCGAATAGCCGGTGGCGATCTCGCTCTTGTTGCCCGTGGTCAGCACGAGCCAGCCGAACTTGTTCGAGAGCGACATCAGGATGTTGCCGCGAATGCGGGCCTGCAGGTTCTCCTCCGCAACGCCGAACTCGGTATCGGCGAACGCATCCTTCAGCATGTCGAGCGATGCCGCGAAGGCGCCCTCGATCGGCACCGTCATGCAGCGGATGCCGAGCCGCTCGGCGAGCGCGTGCGCGTCGGTCTTGCTGCCCTCCGACGAGAAGCGCGACGGCATCGACACGCCGATGACGTGATCAGCGCCGAGCGCATCGACCGCGACCGCCGCGACGAGCGACGAATCGACGCCGCCGGAGAGGCCGATGAGCACCGTCGCGAAGCCGGTCTTGCCGATGTAGTCGCGCACGCCGACCACGAGCGCTTCCCACACTTCGGCGACGGGATCGAGCATCGGCGCGATCGCCGGCGAGAGCGGCGGCTTCTCCTCGATATACGGCCGCTCGGAGACGGCGATCTTCTTCCGCGTGCCGGCCTGGTGCATGGCCAGGCGCTCCTTGCGGTGGCGCGGGTCGTGCAGCCGCGTCTGCATCACGCCCTCGACGTCGACGTCATAGACGAGCATCTCTTCGCGGAACTGCGACGCGCGGGCGACGAGCTTGCCGGTCTCATCGAAGACCACACTGTGACCGTCGAACACCAGCTCGTCCTGGCCGCCGACCGCGTTGACGTAGCACAGGACGACGGCGTTGTCGTTCGCGCGAGTCGAGATCATGCCCTCGCGGAAAGCGCCCTTCGAGCGGTGGTACGGCGACGCGTTGATGTTGATGATGACATCGGCGCCCGCGTGCGCCTGGTCGCGCGTCGGCCCCTCCGTGTACCAGATGTCCTCGCAGATGTTGATGCCCACATCCACGCCCGCGATGACGAAGACCGGCGACTCGTAGCCGCGCTGAAAGTAGCGGTCCTCGTCGAAGACGCCGTAATTCGGCAGGTACTGCTTGTGGTAGCGGTGCACCAGGCGCCCGTCGGAGATGATGGCGGCGGCGTTGTAGATGTCGTCGTTGGCGTCAACGAAGCCGACGACCACGGTAATGCCCTTCGTCGCCCGCACGACATCGTCGAGCGCAGCCAGGTTGTCCTCGATGAAGGAGCGGCGCAGGACCAGATCCTCTGGCGGGTAGCCCGTGACGGCCAGCTCCGGGAACGCCACGATATCGGCGCCGGCGGCGCGCGCGCGGCCGATCCAATCGATGATCTTCGCCGTATTGGCGGGCATGTCGCCGACGGTCGTATCGATCTGCGCCAGGGCGACGCGCAGCGTGCGCATTCGGCCGCCTTTCTACTTAGTGTTCATCGTACACTAACCCGGCAAAGCGGGCGGAATCAATCGGGAGAAGGCCGAAAGCGTCACATACGGCCCGCCCACCCGTTTAGTGATGCGTGGGGTGGGCTCAAACCCGTAAGATGCACGCTGGTGGCGACGCCACCGGCCAAGGAGGCACCTCATGACGCTCGCAAGCGCCCCTCGACCGTCCTTCCTCTCCGAGCCGCTGACCGTAGCGAGCCTGGGGCTCGACCGCGGCGTGCTGCTCGACCTCGCCATGAAGACGCTGTTCTACCGCGGCCGGATGACGCGGAGCGAGCTGTCGGAGGAACTCAAGCTCTCCGGGGCCGTCATGCAGGAGGTCCTGCAGGCGCTCACACAGGACGGGCTGGCAGCTGTGATGGGCTCCGAGGGCAACGGCCCCGCCGCGTACATGTACGCGTTGACGCAGAAGGGTCTGGACCGCGCCGAATCAGCGTTCGCACGCAGCGGCTACGCCGGCCCGGCGCCCGTGCCGCTACGCGAATACGTCGCCCGCATCAACGAGCAGACCGTCGGCGAGACGACGGTGACGCGTGAGCAGGTGCTGCGCGCGCTCGGCGGCCTCGTGCTGGCGGAGCACACCGTGACCCGCATCGGCCGCGCGGCCGCATCGCGCAAGTCGACGCTCATCCACGGGCCGTCGGGCAACGGCAAGACGACCGTCGTGCGTGCGATCGGCGCGGCGGTGGAAGGCACGATGTACATCCCGTACGCGATCGAGATGGTCGGGCAGATCGTGCACCTCTACGACCCGAGCAAGCATCAGCTCGTGCCGGAAGATGCCGACCACTCCGGCGGGCTGCTGAAGGTGCGACCCGACCGCCGCTGGGTGCACATCCGCCGGCCGATGATCTGGGCCGGCGGCGAGCTGACGCGGCACAGCCTGGAGCTGGTGTACGACGACAACACGAAGGTGTACGAGGCGCCGCTGCAACTCAAGGCGAACGGCGGCACGCTGATCATCGACGACTTCGGGCGACAGCAGATGCCGGCGGTGCAGCTGCTCAACCGCTGGATCGTCGCGCTGGAGGGCGGCGTCGACCACCTGACGCTGCACACCGGCCAGACGATCGAAGTGCCATTCGACGTGCTGGTGCTGTTCTCGACGAACCTGCCGCCGGAGCGGCTCGCGGATGAGGCGTTCCTACGCCGCATCCGCTACAAGGTTGAGCTGCCGAACCCGACGCGCGACGAGTACCGGGAGATCTTCCGCCACGAGTGCGCGTCGCGCGACGTGGATTACAGCGACGACGCCGTGACGCACCTGTTCGCGCAGTGGTACGACGGGCATAACCGCGAACTGCGCGGCTGCCACCCGCGCGACATCGTGGAAGCGGTGGTCGATGCGGCGGAGTACGAGAAGGCCACGGCGCGCATCAACGACGCCTCGATCGACGAGGCATGCACGACGTACTTCCTGCGCCCGATGAACGCGCCGTCATAGCGACAGCCGCCGGCGAGAGCGGGTCTACTGCTGTGGCGCGGGCTTTTCAGCCCGCGCGAGATCGCTTCAACAGGCCGCGTTCCGCATGGAACGCGGCCTTGCTATGCTGATCGCGGCGATTCAGCCACTTCGATTTGGACATATTGACCACCACCCCCGCCGCCGGGGATGCCCGTCCCGCGGGCGCCGCGGCAGCCATCGAGATCCGTGACCTCTGCTATGCCTATGGCGAGCGGCGCGCGCTCGACGGCCTCACGCTCGACGTGCCGGCTGGCGCGATCTTCGGGCTGCTCGGGCCGAACGGCTCCGGCAAGAGCACGCTGCTGAGCCTGCTCATCGGCCGCCGCCAGCCGGCATCCGGCAGCGTGCGCGTGCTGGGGCAGCCGCTCACGGCCACGCTGCGCGCGCGCCTCGGCATCGTGTTCCAGGAGCCGTCGCTCGACGCCACGATGACCGTGCGGGAGACGATGCACCTGCAGGGGCGCCTGTTCGGCGTGCCGCGGGCGGAGATCGTGCGGCGCACGGACGCGCTGCTTGAGCGCGTCGGGCTGGCCGACCGGGCGCGGGCGATGACGCCGACGCTGTCGGGCGGCATGAAGCGCCGGCTCGAACTGGCGCGGGCGCTCGTCACCGCCCCTGATCTGATCCTGCTCGACGAGCCGACGCTGGCGCTCGACCTCGACTCGCGGCAGCGGCTCTGGCAGCATCTGCTCGAAGCGAACGCCGGCGGCTGCACGCTCCTCCTGGCGACGAACGACGTCCACGAGGCGGAGCGCTACTGCCAGCGCGTGGCGCTGCTCTCCGAGGGGCGGCTCGTGGCGCACGGGACGCCGGCGGAGTTGAAGCGCGACTTGCGGCGCGATGCCGTGCGCATCGAGTGGAAGCAGGCGCCGGCGGACGAGGCGGCGGCGATGCGGTCGTGGCCAGGGGTCGGCACGGTGCGCGTCGCCGGCAAGACGACGCACGTGACGGTCGATGAGGCGAGCCCGTTCCTGACGCGGCTGTTCCAGGGATCGGGCGACCGCATCCACGGCGTCCGCATCGAGGAGTCGACGCTCGAGGACGTGTACTTCCAGCTTGCCGGCAAGGGCATCGCGTCGCCGAGCGCCGACGCCACGGGGGACGCATCATGATGGCGATCGAGGCCGTGCTGGCGCTGCTGGCGCGCGACCTGCGCGCGTTCTCGCGATCGCGTTCACAGCTCTACTCGTCGGTCCTGTTCCCGCTGATGCTGCTGGCGATCCTCGGCACCGGCGTGTCGGAGGGGCTCGACCCGCGCAACATCCACGACTACGTGACCTTCCTGACGCCGGGCATGATCGTGATGACGGCGCTGTTCTCCTCGACGTTCTCCAGCGCGTCCTACTACCAGGACCGCGACTCCGGGATCCTCAAGGTCTTTCTCGCGTCGCCGCACTCGACGCGCGTGATCTTGCTCGGCAAGACGCTGAGCGGCGTGATCATCGGCGCGGCGCAGGCGCTGCTGGTGCTCGGCGTGGCGGCGATGATCCCCGCGATCGACTTCAGCTGGCAGTACGGCGTGCTGCCGAGCCTGGCGGTGACGGTCTTCGCGATCTTCTTCCTCAACCTGTTCCTCTCCGGCCTCGGACAGCTGCTCGCCTCGAAGATCAGCTCCATGCAGGGGTTCCACCTCGTGATGAACCTCGTGCTGATGCCGTTCCTGTTCTTCTCGGGCGCCTTCTTCCCGCTGGCGGACCTGCCGGTCTGGCTGAAGATGCTCGGGCGCGTCAACCCGCTGTCGTACGGCGTCGACATGATGCAATTGGCTCTCTACGCGGACGGCGGGCACGGCTACTTCGGGTTGCCGATCGATTTCGCGGTGGTGAGCGTGCTGGCGGCCGCGGTCTTCCACTTCGGCACCAGCCGCGGCGTCAGTCCGGACCGATGAGCCACTCCCACTTCCGCGCTCGCTGTGCGGCCGTCCTCGTCGTGACGCTGAGCGCGCTGTTGCTCGGCGCGTGCGGTGGGTCGTCGTCAGGCGATGACGACGACTTCCCGAAGGTGATCACGCTCGGCGCGGGCGAGTTCTTCCCCTCGATCACGAACCAGGCGCTCGGACTCGGCGACAACCGCGTGAGCTTCGGCCTGATGGACCGCGAGGACAACCGCGTGCTGGACGCGGCCGTGCACGTTCGATTCTACGACCTCAACGGCGACAAGCCGCGATTCCTCTCGGAAGCCGACGCGCGATTCATCCCGGTCGAGCTGTCGTATATCGACGAGCAGTCGCGCGGCGAGAAGACGGTGACGGGGAGCGACGGCTACTACGTTGTGCACGCGAACTTCGACGTGCCCGGCGACTGGGGCGCGAAGATCATCGTCACGCGCGACGGCCGCACCGCGAAGCCGCTGACATTCCGCTTCAACGTGCTGGAGGACACGCCGGAGCCCGGCCCCGGCGACGCCGCGCCACCGAGCCGCCAGGTGACGCTCGCCGTCGCGAACAGCATCGAAGACATCGACACGTCGTTCCCGCCGCGGCCGGAGATGCACCGCCTGACCGTCGCGGAGGCGGTGGCGAGCGGGCGGCCGGCGGTGATCGCCTTCGCCACGCCGGCCTTCTGCGAGAGCCGCACCTGCGCGCCGGTGATGGACACCGTCATGGACCCCCTGTACGCGAAGTACCGCGACCGGGCGGCCTTCGTCCACATTGAGCCGTACGAGTTGCCGCAGCTGCGGCAGGCGAACCAGAAAGAGCCCGTGCCGGCGATGCGCGAGTGGCGGCTGCAGACCGAGCCGTGGGTGTTCGTCGTCGACCGCGCCGGCCGCATCGCCGCCAAGTTCCAGGGCGTCATGGCCGAAGACGAGGTCGAGGCCGCGCTCGCGGCAGTGATCGAATAGTTCACAGCTCCCTACCGCAGCCCCCTAGCCCCTAATCCCTAGTCCCTAACCCCTACCCAAGGGCTAGTGCCAAATGGCCCGGCCAAGTAGCATATCTTTGGCTCCGAGACGTGCCGGTAGCGGAGTCCCCTTCGAACCCGGAGACCGGCACGCTGGAATCGCAGGTCAGGTGAACATGGAGTACGTACAGACGGTCATGGCTCGCATCGCCGCGACCCGGTCCGAGGAGGCCCTGCGCCCCGGCGGCCTGCTGGCCGCGCTCGAAGCCCAGCGCAGCGTCGTGGCTGCACAGCCGGGCTCGCATGGCATGAACATCACGCGCTCGGCGAACCCGGAAGGCGACGTACTGGTGGTCGTGGAGACGCGCTGGGCGAGCAACAACGCCCTGGCCGACTACTCGACCCGCGACCAGAACATCGCGGCCATCTTCGCCAGCCACGCCGATGTGCTGGTGCCGGACACCCTGCAGGTGCACCGGATGCAGGCCGACCAGGCAGGAGCGGCGCCCGCGCCGAACCGCGTGTACGATCGGCTGGCGCTGGCGCTGTTCGTGCCGACCGGCGTGCTCGCGTTCGCGGTGCTGGTCATCTACGCCGTCTCCCGCATCTACCTGGCGCTGCCCAGCGAGTGGGCGACGCCGCTCGCCGCCGGCATCGCGCTCGGCGTGCTGGGCGTCTCCTGGTACTTCGCGAGCCACCCTGCCGTGCCGCGCTGGCAGATCGCGAGCGTTGCGGTCGTCACGCTGGGGGTTCTGGCCGTCACCGGCACGGCCGCGGCCGTGTACGACGAGGATCACAAGGAAGTGAAGACGCACGTAGAGGCGACGCCCGCGCCCGGCACGACGCCATCGGCACCGGGGACGCCGCAGATCGACATGGAGGACAACTTCTTCACCGACGCCGCCGGCAAGAAGGACCCGGTGATTCCGATCAAGGCCGGCGCCGAGGTCACCATCGACGTCGTGAACAAGGGGCTGGCGCTGCACAACGTGCACGTGGCCGGGTTATCGGGTGAGTACACGCAGGTCATCTGCAAGACGGGCGGAGCGGAGTTCTGCTCGGACCCGGCGCAGGTGGCGGCCGGCAAGACCGCGAAGCTGGTCGTGAAGTTCGACAAGCCCGGCACCTACAACTTCCGCTGCGACTTCCACACCGCGCAGATGAACGGCAAGCTCGAAGTCCAGTAGCACATCGGCAGTTCGGCAGATCCAACAGCGGGCTACCTTCGGGTGGCCCGCTTTGCGTTGACGCGCCGCCGGGTTGACTTCCGTCCAGTGTGCCCATGCGGTGACGATACTATACATAGGACATAGTGCCCGAACCGGCCGACGAAGCCGGACTTGCGGCCTACGCCGCAGGTTACGTGAGCCAAGCAGTCTACGAGGCGGCGAATGGAAGCGTTCGTGAGCGGTGTGATCGGTGCCGTGGTGCTAAGTGCCAGCGCCTTCCTGGCAACACAGCCTCGACAAGCTGCCGACGCTATCGAGAATTACTATTCGCGCCTTGCTGAGCGAAAACGCACGTGGCCTAGGTTGCTAGCGTGGCAGCCGCGACCGGGTCGTGTTCAATCGTTGGTGATGGCGTGGTCCTTGATCATCGCCGGGTTCGCGACCGGTGCGTCATTCATTGCCGCCGGCTTCCTTGGCCGCTAACCGCTCAACAGCGCACAGGAGTTCACGCGTTGATTCTTTACGTCATTGCACGAAATGGGTGGTCCGATGCGCCGTGGTGAACGTGGTGAACTCATTCGTTCTTTCTTGTCGATAACCGCGTTTCTCATTGCGTGCGCCGCAGTGTTTGGATTCGTCAGGGGATTCTCAGCGCTAGAGTGGCTTGCCCTCATCGCGATCGCGGTCTTCTCCGGGCTTGTGCTGACGGCTGCGCAAGAAGCAGGCCGACGGCCCGATTCGGACGGAGGCGGTTCATCGTGATCGCGCAAGTCCGCCGGCTTCTGTTTGGCTCCAACGGTCCGCCAGCAGAGCTATCCATTGCACCGGATGAAATCGTGAAGTGCCTAGGCGTTGCCGCCATTACTCGCGGTCAATTCGGCGGGCGGTGGGGGCCGCTGATCCTTACCAATAGGCGGCTCACTTGGTACGAGACGGGCAGCACATGGCCTCTAAAGCGACAAGCCCGCGAGGTTGACCTGCGGGACATCCTCCGAATCGCCGAAGGTTGCTTCCTGGACGCTATATTCGGCGGCCGCCGGCTTCGGCTTCGGCTTCGCAACGGAAGGACACTCAAGTTCTTCGAGGGGGAGGGAAAGCTGCGCTGGTGGATCGCGCGACTCCAGAGTGCCCTCGATTGACTGATGCTAGCTGCGCCGAATCCGCCGGGACTCCGCGATGACGCCGTGCGCGTCGCGGCAGGCGCAGCATGGACTGGCGGATGCTACTGACGCGGCGTCAGCCCAATGCTTCGAGTTCTTCGGCCACTTCGTCCCACAGGGGCTCCGCGGCTTTCGGGGACCCGCTCTGCGTCGCGTCACGGGCCTCCCGAGTTGAATCCGTCCAGTGTGCCCATGCGGTGACGATACTATACATAGGACATAGTGCCCGAACCGGCCGACGAAGAGTGCCGCATCGTAAGGGAGATAGATGGACTTGGTGGTCCAACTTGGATTCGTACTGGTCGCCGGAACACTGGCGGTGGGCCTTGGTCGCGTTTCGTTGAAACAGCTCCAAAAGGCGTCCGGAAGCTGGCCGTATTATGTTGGCCTGATCTTCCTACCGGGCGTCGGCATAGCTTTGGTGGGGCTAATGCTCGCGTTGCTCATCGGCGGTGAGCGGGGCGTTCTAATGGGGATGGGCACGGCACTCATGGCGATGGCAGCCGCCGAAGCCTTCGCGTCAATCAGCTCGTGGCGGTTCGAGCGAACGCGCACTGGCCAAGCACGAACGGCACAGATGGTAGAGCGTAGAAGGACATTGCCGGAACTCGACTCGGCGTTGGCAGCGACCTCCAAAGGATCGCTTCGGTGGGTGCTTCTTTCGATTCAGAAGCGTCTCCTGAAACTCGTCACCGCGAGGTCCAGCTCCCGGACGTGACCACGAAGCGACCGCCGTCCAGAATAGCGGGCTAACCGGCCATTACCTCTACGGCGTGTGGTGACGCCTCGCGGCAGGCGTGTCGCCATGCAGACCATCGCGCTACTGCCGAGGCGTCAGCCCCATGGCTTCGAGTTCTTCGGCCACTTCGTCCCACAGGGGGTCCGCGGCGGCCGCCTCCTCGCGGGCGTACCACTTGAAGAAGACCCAGGTGATGAGGCCCCAGATGATGAGGCTGCCCATCAGCTTCATCACGCCGCCGCCGATCTGCTGGTCCTCCTGCGCCGTCAGCCCCCACGTCCGCGGCGCCTGCTCGTAGAACGTATACACGGCGCCCTCGGCGAACGTGATGAACGACGACAGCACCATCGGCAGCAGCGACTGCAGGAACAGGTACGCCATCTGCAGCGGCGCGGACAGGTGCGGCAGTTCGGGCACGTTGCTCAGCACCGGCCACCACATCAGCATCGCGGTGGAGAGCAGCGCGGCGTGCACGGCGAAATGGAACCAGTGGTGCCGCAGCGAGAGGTCGACCGCCGGCGGCAGGTGCGTCAGCAGCATGATCGCGTTGAATATCGAGAACGCCACGATGGGGTGCGTGAGCACGCGCGCCATCGGCAGGACGCCCCTGACGCGGAACAGCGCTTGCCACGCCCACACGGGGATGCCGCCGAGCAGCAGCGGCGCCGCGATCAGCGCGAACGTCGAGTGCTGGAACATGTGGAAGCTCAGCAGGTACTGCTCGCTGAGGTCGTGCACGGGCGTGCCGGCGACCGCCCAGATAGCGAAGACGCCGGCGCCGAAGAGCGCCACCTGGCTGCGGCGCACGCGCCCGGCATCGGACACCATGCCGCGGAGCTGCGTCACCATGTACACGTAGCCCACCATCAGCACGAAGCAGAGGAGGATGACGTCAGGGTGCAGCGCCCAGTGGAACTGGTAGGGACCAGAGGCGGTGTGCAGAAGCGGAAGCATACCCATCCCCATGACCGCTCAGATCCCGATGCTCGGCCGCCTCAGACCAGGTTGCCGCCGAGCGTTGCCAGCACCACCACGAAGACCGATGCAGCCAGCGCGAAGCCGGTGATGAACGCGATCGAGAACAGGCTGCTGTCGAACTTCAGGTGCATGAAGAACATCGTGACCAGCGCGAACTTCACCGCCGAAAGCCCCAGCAGGATCAGGATGAACACGGCGCGCTGGATATCGAAGTAGTAGACGATGACCTCGATCGCCGTAACGGCGGCCAGGATCAGGCCGATCTGCACGTACAGCTCCGGCGATGGGTGCGCGCCGTGCCGCACCGCCGGCGCCTTCACGCCGCCACCCGCCGTGGCGGGCGCCAGCAGGGCCATGCTCGCAACGGCGAGCCCCACCAGGCCCAGCACGAGCACCGGCCATGCCGTCAGCATCTCGGGGTTCTCGAAGAAGTTCTTCATCGCGCTCCCTGAACGACCCCTTGCCGGGCCTCCAAACAACCGTCCGTCAGCTTCAGAAGCTAGCTAAGGCGCGCCTCAGGCACAAGTCTGCCGCTACGGGAACGGCTCCGCCCGCTTACTGGACAAGGTATACGAGCGTGAAGATCACGATCCAGACGACGTCGACGAAGTGCCAGTAGAGGCCGGCAAGCTCAACGCCCAGCGCGCTCTCCTCAGTCACCTTCCCCTTCAACGAGAGGCCGAACATCGACATCAGAATCAGCACGCCGACCGTCACGTGCGCGCCGTGGAAGCCCGTCAGGACGAAGAACGTCGTCCCGAACATGTTGGTCTTGAGTGTCAGCCCCTCTCGGTAGAACTCCGTGAACTCGAAGGCCTGCCCGGAAAGGAACGTGAGGCCGAGCAGCGACGTCGCCAGCAGCCAGATGCGCATCTCGCGCAGGTTGCCGCGCTGGATCGCCGAGAGCGCCAGGACCATCGTCACGCTGCTCATCAGCAGCACGAAGGAACTGACGGACGTGAACGGGATGTCGTAGAGGTCCTTCGGGTACGGGCCGGTGACGCTGCGGTCGCGGTACAGCAAGTACGCGGCGATGAACGAGCCGAAGAACAGGCACTCGGAGCCCAGGAAGAGCCACATGAGCAGCTTCCGGTTGTCGAGCCCGGTGCTCGTTTCCATGTGGCCGACAGCCGCGTGTTGCACGTCGATCTCCTCCGCGGGCGCCCTATTCGGTCGCCGGCTCCAATATCCACCCGTACAGCCCGACAAGCAGCACCAGCGCGCCCGCGGCGACGATCGCCATGTCGTAGATGAGGCCGGTGGCGATCAGCGGCAGCCCCGCGGCGGCGATGAGCGGGAAATACGACGGCGACGGCATGTGGATGCCGTGTCCATCGGCGTGCTCGTCGTGGCTCGCGTGGTCCGAGGCACCGGCCGGCACCGGGATGGGCCGCCCCTTCGGGTCCTCCGCGTACTTGCGGTGCCAGAAGTCGTCGAGCGCGTGCACCTGCGGGATCTGCGCGAAGTTGTACGCGGGCGGCGGCGACGGGATGGTCCACTCGAGCGTGCGGCCGTCCCACGGGTCGTCGCCCGCGATCTCGCCCTTCTTCAGGCTGCGGACCACGTTGTACATGAACACCAGGATCGAGCTCGCGATCATGAACGCGCCGACCGTCGCCATCATGTTCCAGAAGCCGTAGCCGTAGCCGTCCGGGTAGGTCTGGATGCGGCGCGGCATGCCCATGAGGCCGAGGATCATCATCGGCTGGAACGTCAGGTTGAAGCCGATGAACATGATCCAGAAGTGCAGCTTGCCCCAGCCCTCGTGCATCATGCGGCCGGTGAACTTCGGGAACCAGTAGTAGATGCCGGCGAAGAGCCCGAACATCGCGCCGCCGAAGAGCACCTGGTGGAAGTGCGCGACGATGTAGTACGTGTCCTGCTGCTGGTAGTCCGAAGGCACGATGGAGTGCGTGACTCCCGTCAGCCCGCCGATGGTGAACATGGCGATGAAGCCGACGGAGAAGTAGAGCGGCGTCGTGAACTTGATCGAGCCGCCCCAGAGCGTCGCCATCCAGTTGAAGATCTTCACGCCCGTCGGGATCGATATCAGGATCGTCGAGACGCCGAACGCCGAGTTGGCCACCGAGCCGAGACCCGTCGTGTACATGTGGTGCGCCCACACGCCCCAGCTCATGAAGCCGATGGCGACGCCCGAGAACACGACGAACGGGTAGCCGAAGAGCGGCTTGCGCGAGAACGTCGGCAGCACTTCAGACACGATGCCCATCGCCGGCAGGATGAGGATGTAGACCTCCGGGTGGCCGAAGAGCCAGAACATGTGCTGCCAGAGCAGCGGCGTGCCGCCCTTTGCCGCGTTGAAGAAGTTGGCGTCGAACAGGCGGTCGAACGACAGCTCGAACAGCGCCACGGCGATCACCGGCATGGCGAAGATGATCAGGAACGACGTCACAAGCGTCATCCACACGAACAGCGGCATGCGGAAGAGCGTCATGCCCGGCGCGCGCATGTTCAGGATGGTGACGACGAAGTTGAAGCCACCGGCGAGCGACGCCACGCCGAGGATCTGCAATCCCAGCATCCAGAAGTCGATGCCGTTGCCGGGGGAGAATCGGTTGAGCGTCAGCGGCGCATAGCCGAACCAGCCGCCATCCGGCGCGCCCAGCTCGCCCCGCAGGATGTTGCCGCCCGTGAAGAAGCTGACGTTCAGGAAGATGCCGCCGAAGAGGAACGCCCAGTAGCTGAAGGCGTTCATGCGCGGGAACGCGACGTCGCGCGCGCCGATCATCAGCGGGATCACCATGTTGAAGAATGCGGCGCTGAGCGGCATGACGACGAGGAACACCATCGTCGTGCCGTGCATCGTGAAGATGCGGTTGTACTGGTCGGGGTTGAGCAGCGTGGCGTCCGGCGTCGCCAGCTGCAGGCGGATCAGCAGCGCCTCGATGCCGCCGACGAGGAAGAAGAAGAACGCCGTCAGGCCGTACAGCAGGCCAATGCGCTTGTGATCGACCGTGCCGATCCAGCTCCAGATGCCCTTGTACGTGCCCGCATTCTCGCGGGCCTGGCGCAGCGCGTCAGCCATGGTGACACGTTTCGGTGCGTAGCCGGCGCCTGCCATCAGTCACCCTCCGTGCGGGCCAGTGCGGGTTGGCCCGAGCCGTCCTGGGCCGCCGCCTGTTGCTTCAGCCAGCTCTGGTAATCCTCTTCCGATTCGACGACCACGGTGAACCGCATCCGTGCGTGGTCCAGGCCGCAGAACTCGGCGCACTGGCCGGAATACGTGCCGATCTCGGTTCCCTTGATCCACATGTGGTTCTCGCGGCCCGGGATCACGTCGGTCTTGCCGGCGAGCTTCGGCACCCAGAAGCTGTGGATGACGTCCGCGGAGTGCAGCCGGAACGTGATGTTCTTGTTGATGGGGATGTGCAGTTCGTCGGCCGACTGCACGGGCGTGCCGCCGTCGGCGGCGGGGTACTCGAACAGCCACTTCCACTGCAATCCGTTGACATCGACCACCACCGCGTCCTTCGGCGTCCTGCCGAGGTCGACGATGCCGCCGATGGTCGGCGGCACGAAGAACGCAAGCAGGAGCACCGGCGCGATGGTCCAGGCGATCTCGAGCTTGTTGTTGCCGTGCACCTGCTGCGGAAGCCCGTCGTCGCCTTCGCGGTGGCGGAAGCGGAGCAGGATGAACAACAGCAACCCCTCGACAAGCACGAGGATGGCGAGCGCGGGCCACATCGTCAGGAAGAAGATGTTCTTCTGGTCGCGCGCCACCTCGCCGGCGGGGGCGAAGGTGTTCTGCGGGCTATCGAAGATGCTGCAGCCGGAGAATGCCAGCGCGGCGACGAGGAACGCGGCGAGGGCCGCCAGTCGCGATAGATGCCTGTGTCGCACGTTCGCGAACCTCCTCGGGCGCCGCGAGGTGCGGCAATCGGGGCGGGCCGGAATCCCCCTGCTGAGCGGACGCCGCGCGTCCCTGCTCGCTGACCCACGGGATTATTCCGTCCGAGCGGGCTTCGGTCAAGTGATCCGGCTGCTTAGCGCAAGGGCCATATGGCCCTGTGTAATAGTGCCACCGGTAGTCTTGTGAGACGCAGCCAGTTCGGCTGTGGCAAACGCCCGGCGTTGGGGCGATCAGTGTGCAGTGAGGGGGAGTGGGCTGCTCAATCCCGCACATGAAGATGGAGGCGGGCGGGCGGAGTTTGGTAGGGGCACGGCGCGCCGTGCCCGCGGCAGCGCTAGCCGAGGATCATCTGGTCGGCGGCGACGGCGATGAAGACGAACGCCAGGTAGTAGATCGAGGCGCGGAAGACGCCCATCGCGGCGCCCGGTGCGTCATTCGACCGCAGGTGCCATGCTTCCCACACGAACAGGCCGCCCAGCACCAGCGCGGACCCCGCGTAGACCCATCCGACCGTGCCCGTAATCAGCAGCGACAGCGATACAGGCACGAGCAGGAGCGAATAGGCGAAGATCTGCCGCTTCGTGGAGGCTAGAGTGGCCACCACGGGCAGCATCGGCACGCCGGCGCGCGCGTAGTCGTCCTTGTACTTTATGGCAAGCGCCCAGAAGTGCGGCGGCGTCCAGAAGCAGATGACGGCGAAGAGGATCACCGCGGGCGCGCCGATCGTGCCGGTCACCGCCGCCCAGGCAACGAGCGGCGGCACCGCGCCCGCTGCCCCGCCGATCACGATGTTGTGCGGCGTCGTGCGCTTCAGCCACATCGTGTAGACGAAGACGTAGAACAGCGTCGCCGATAGCGCCAGGCAGGCGGCCAGCAGGTTCGACGACGCCGCCAACAGCGCGAAGGCAACGAGTTCCAGCGCCAGGCCGAACACGATGGCGCTGAGCGGCTCCATCTTGCCAAGCGGCAGCGGCCGGCCCTGTGTCCGGTGCATGATCTCGTCGATGTCGCGGTCGAGGTAGCAGTTGATGGCGTTCGCGCCGCCCGCGGCCAGCGTGCCGCCAATGAGCGTGGCGAACATCAGCCAGAGCGAGGGCACGCCCTCGTTGGCCAGCACCATCGTCGGGATAGTGGTGATGAGCAGGAGCGAGATGATCCGGGGCTTCGTCAGCGATACGTACGCCGACGCGGTCTCTCGCCAGGTGAGCGCTGGACGCCGCAGCGTCCCCTCTAGCGTGCCCATTGCGCGGCCTCCGCACCGTGCCGGCGGCGTTCGCCGGCGTCTGCTTCCACGTCGTCGCCTGGCAGGTAGTACGCCAGCGCGCTGATCAGCACCGTGGTGCACCAGAGCAGCGCCGCCAGCGACAGGTGCGCCACGATAACGGCCGCCGCCAGATTTGTCCAGATGTTAGCGGCGCCGACGACCACCTGCGCCGCGTAAGACGCGCCGGCGAACAGCGCCAGCGCGAGGAGCAGCGGCTGCCGGCGGCGCTCCTCGAAAGCGAGATAGATCAGCCCGAGGAGCAGGATGCCGAGCGTGCCGGCGACGAGCCGATGCAGGAAGTGCAGGGCGACGTCGCCCCCGCCGGTCGGCACCACGTCGCCGTTGCATAGGGGCCAGCTGTCGCACGCCAGCGCCGCGCCGGTGTTGCTGATGTAGGAGCCAAGCACGAGCGTGACCAGCGTCATGGCGGCGCTGAGCGTCGCCAGGCGCGTGAACGACGTGTCGGCCGACCACGCGAACGCCCGCAGGCCGCGCGATCTCATCAGCGAGATCGTTGCCGTTATGATCAGTACACCGATGAAGGCCATCGCCGTGCCCAGGTGCGTGGCGACGATGCTCGAAGGCAGCTCCGTCTTGACGGTGATGCCGCCGAGGATGACCTGGACGAGCAGGAGCAGACCGGCCGAAAACGCCAGCCAGAAGACAAGCGGGTTCTTGCGCTCGCTCTTGAACGTGAAGTAGGTGACGCCCAGGAACAGCAGGCCGACGACGAAGGCCGCCGTGCGGTGTGAGAACTCGATGAGCGTGGCCTTGTCGCTCTCCGGGACGAACTTGCCGTGGCACGTCGGCCAGTCGGGGCAGCCGAGGCCGGACCCCGTGGCGCGCACGGTGCCGCCAATGACCACCAGGACGAACGTGGCGGCGATCGTGATGAGGAGGAGGCGCTGGAACCAGGTCATATCAAGGTCGCGCGCCCTTCCGGGCGCGCGATAAGTCCGCTCCTGACTGACGGGTGCGCACGGCCGGATCCGGCCGCTCGTGACCTCTCCTTCACGAGTAACACGGGGCCGCCGACAGGTCAAGGCGGCCACGACTCCCGCCCGCGGTTTTCGTTGACACCGAACGGCCTCAGGCGAGGATGCGCGCCAGTTCAGGATCGCCCCGCGAACGAATTGTTGTCACGAAAGCGAGAGGCTGCGGAAGAGCGGCGGTTGGCCGCCTTCGCCCGTATTCCGAGCCGTGCGCGTGCCCTCAGGGTGCGGCAGTCGGCTCGGCGGCGGGTGCGGTGGCCGTGTCCTCCGGCCGGGCCGCCGGGTCGACCACGAACGACTCCACGCGATCGCCGTTCAGCAGCTCGAACAACTGCGTGCACTCGCGTTCGAGCCAGGTGATGCGGCCATTGGTCAGGTGCAGCGCCACGCCGGCGGGGGAGCCGTCGCCGCGCTTGCCGGTGGAGAGCACAGCCACGTACTGGGCGCCGAAGCCACCGCCAAACGTGTCAGGACCGTCGTTGGGCTTGTAAACGGCGAGAGCCGACACGAGGCCCGAGCCCAGCGCCGACCGGTAGGCTTGCGTCGCGAGTTCCGGCCGCACCCACGTTCGCTCGCAAGCGGACGACGCCAGCACCTCGACCTCATCGCCTGCCGATTCGTCCTCGCGGCAGGGCGGCGCGCCGCCGCCTTCCGACGCCTCGGCCTCGCACGCGATCCGCTGGTAGCCGGTCAACGCGGCCAGTTCGATCATGTCACCCGCGACGGCCGCATTGATAATGTGGTCGACTTCCGGGATGCCGGCGATCGCGGCCGGACTGGCCGAGGAAACGGGCACGATGCTGATCGTCGTGGTCGTGCCGTCATCGCCCGAGCAGGCGGCCGCGACGGCAACCACGGTGCACACCGCGAGCGCACCGGCGACGATGGCAGCGATCTTCGAGATCGGCGTCAGGTTCATCTCACTCCGTCGGCTGCGAGCCTTAGGGGGCTCGTCAGAGTATCGGCCCCACCGGCATGACCGGAAAGCCCCTCGATGTTCGAGGGGCCGCGATGCGTCAAAGATAAGGGTACTGCGTCAGCCGGCCGAGGCCTCGACAAGCTCCTTCGCCTGCTCTGGGTCGGCCTCTTCCTCCGGCCAGGCCCGCTTCTTCAGCAGCTCGCGCGGCGGATCGATGTAGATGGCGCCCCAGCCGCAGGCGTCCTCGCAGAGGCGGCAGCCGGTGCACTTCTTCTCGTTCAGCACGGCGATGCCGAAGAAATCGCCCGCGGTCCGCTCCGGCTCGCCCAGGCTCAGCGCCTCGAACGGGCAGATCTGGATGCAGAGTTCACAGCCGCTGCCGATGCAATTGTCCTCGATGACCACCGCCTTGGGCCACTCCTTACGCGCGAACGTCTTACAGGCGTCGCCCATCTCATCGATGATCGCCTCGGGCGGGCAGACGACGCCGCAGGCGCCGCAATCGATGCACAGGTGCGGGTCGATGACGTGCACCACGTTGCGCGAGCCCGTGATCGCGTTCGTCGGGCAGCGCTTGGTGCAAGCCGTGCAGCCGATGCAGGTGTCAACGATGGTATAGGCCACGGGCGACTCCTCGGAGCGCGAGCGGTGGCTCGCGCGGCGTATGTTTCGGCCTCTGGAGCGAATTTCGCAAGTGATTCCTTGTGAAATTTCGCACCTGAGTATAGGGCCGCCCCGCGCGGGCGGGCAAGCATTCCGCCGGCCCGCTCCGCCGCGCCGGTGCACCCCTACGGCGCTCCCCTGATTAGCGGGCCGCGGCCTCCCTCAGCCGCGGCGGCGCGCCGATACAACTGCGAGGAGTTGCCACATGATTCAACCCCAGGCCGAGCCGTCATCGATCATCCACATGCCGCAGATCGCGCCGGTGCGCTCCGCCTGGGAGGACGCGCGCGGCTTCCTCGCGCGCGCAGCGGCACACCTCGGGCTGGAGGACGACATCGTCATGCTCCTCCGCTCGCCGTTCCGGGAGATGCACGTCGAGGTGCCGGTGCGGATGGACGACGGACGGCTCGAAGTGTTCTCGGGTTACCGCGTGCAGCACAACGGCGCGCGCGGGCCCTACAAGGGCGGCATCCGCTTCCACCCGGACGTCGACCTCGACGACGTGCGGGCGCTGGCGGCGCTGATGACGTGGAAATGCGCGCTCGTCGACATCCCGTTCGGCGGCGCGAAGGGCGGAGTGGACTGCGACCCGACGAAGATGAGCGACGGCGAGTTGAACCGGCTGTCCCGCCGTTACATGCAGAACATCTCACACATCCTGGGTGTCACGCGCGACATCCCGGCGCCGGACATGGGCACGAACGCGCGCACGATGGCGTGGATGATGGACGCGTACGGCGCGTCGAACGGCCACACGCCGGGCATCGTCACCGGCAAGCCCGTCGAACTCGGCGGCTCCTACGGCCGCGAGTCGGCGACCGGCCGCGGCGTGGTCCTCGTGCTGCAGGAGATGTGCGCCGACGCCGGCATCGAGCCGCGCGACGTGTCGGTCGTCGTGCAGGGGTTCGGGAACGTCGGCTCGTGGGCCGCCCGGCTGGCGCACGAGGCGGGCTTTCGCGTCGTCGGCGCGGGAGACCTGCGCGGCGCCGTGTACGACCCGAAGGGCATCGACGTGCCGGCGTTCGCTTCCTGGATCGCTGGCGGCGCTACGGCGGCGGCGTTCGGCGACGCGCAGGCGGTCGACGCCCAGGAACTGCTCACGCTGCCCTGCGACGTGCTGATCCCGGCCGCGACCGGCGAAGTGATCGACGCCCAGAACGTCGAGCGCGTGCAGGCGCGATGGATTATCGAGGCGGCGAACCACCCAATCACAGCCGATGCGGACGCAGCCCTCGACGGCGCCGGCGTCACCATCGTGCCGGACATCATGGCGAACGCCGGCGGGGTCATCGTCTCCTACTTCGAGTGGTCGCAGAACATCCAGCAGTTCCGCTGGCCGGAGTCGCGCGTGAACGAAGAGCTTGCGGCACGCATGGTGCCGGCGTACCGCGAGGTGCGCGACGCAGCGGCCGCGCGCGGTGTGTCGATGCGGGACGCGGCGTTCGCGATCGCGGTCGCGCGCGTGGCCCAGGCGATCCGGCTGCGCGGATTCGTGTGAGTGCGAGTCTGTAGCCAGCAGCTCTTAGCTGGTAGTTTGTCGCCGTAAGACGATAGACGGAGGCATCAACATGATCATCAAGCGCACGCTCGTTGTCTTGGCGCTCGCCGCGTCGCTCGCGCTGTTCGCGGCGTGCAGCGCGGAAGTGAAGATCGGCACGTTCGGCGACGACCCGAAGGTCGACAACGTCGTCCTTTCGACGGAGATCGACGACACCACGGCCGAGCCGCAGAACGAGATGAGCGAGTTCCCATCCGATGTCTCGGTCATCTATGCGACGGTGGAGATCAAGAACCTCAAGAAGGGCGAGAAGTTCGAGTTCCGCTGGCTCAAGGGCGGCGAGGTCGGCATCTCGCGCGAGGTCGAGCTGCCCGACGACGCGGAGCATCGCTGGGTGTACGGCAGCCTGGAGCCGAAGAACGGCCTCGAGCCGGGCGACGACTACGAGGTCGAGGTGTACTACAACGGCGAGTTGTCATCGAGCGCGAAGTTCACCGTGACGGAGTAGCCGGTAGTTCGTGGCTGGCAGTTCGTAGTTGGTAGTTCGACCTCAGGCCGGCTGGACTTCAGCCTTCGGGAGATCGCGCAACGCCCGCGCGCGTGATGCGGCCCCTACCCTGACGGAGCGATCCGGGTCGCACACGGCGAACGGCAGCAGCGAGGCAACCGACCCCGTGCCGCACTCGACGGCGTGTGCCACTTCGTGCATCAGCGCCAGCCTCCGCTCCGGCTGCATCCGCATCGCGACGCAGCGGTAGATCGCCCAGAGCGTGTCCCGCGCCTGCCTCACGACAGCGTCGCGCCGTGCGACGCCGTCGATGCTCGCAACCGTGGCCGAGCACGTCGCGCCGAAGACCAGGCACTGATCGAACGCCAGCAACTCCAGCATGTCGAGCGGGATCTCGCGCCACGCCGGCGGGTCGCCCGCCAGGTTGGCCAGCTGGTATTGCGGCGCCGATCGCCAGCGGCCGTACAGCGCCCCCACCGGGGCCGGCTCGCGCGTGTCGAGGCGTGCGGTCTCCATGCAGCCTGCCGCTCCTCGCCGTGGCGGATATCGATGTCCGCACAGAGAAGAACGCAGGGCGAGGCAGCGGTATTGCGGCCACCGAGGCTGTACTGGGGAGCACCTGAGCCTTGACGACGGCGTCATCGCCGCCCTGGCGCCGCTCAGTACACGTCCCTGAGCTCAAACCGGGGGCCGTCTTTGCACACCAGCTTCATGGCGCGGCCGCCCCGCACCCGCACCTCGACGGCGCAGCCGTAGCAGATGCCGGTACCGCAGCCCATGCGCTCTTCGAGCAGCGCCTGCACGGAGCGGCGCACCCTCGCCTTGTGCGCCACCTCGGCCAGCGCGCGGAACATCGGCGTCGGGCCGCAGGTGAACGCCTGGTCGCACCACTCCAGTAACTCCGAGAACGGCTCTGTCACGAAGCCCTTGCGTCCGGCCGAGCCGTCGTCGGTCGTGACGACGACCTCGACCTGCGGCGGCAGCAGGCGCGCCGGGAAGAGGTGCTCGGCCGAGCGCGCGCCGATGATCATCGTGACGCTCAGGCCCTTCGCGATGGCGTCGTCGGCGAGCCAGACGAGCGGCGCGACGCCGATGCCGCCGCCGATGAGCAGCAGGTTGCGCGACGTGCGCCCGACCTTGAAGCCGTTGCCGAGCGGCCCCCAACCGTACACGCGGTCGCCCGGCTCGCGGCGCGACAGCCAGCCGGTACCGCGGCCGACGACGTCGTAGAGGATCGCCCACTCCGGCCCCTGCGCGCCCTGGCGGACACGGTAGTAGCTCATGGGGCGCGGCAGCAGCGGGTCGTCGGCGTGGCCGGCTCCGCCGTCGGCATAGGTGGCGTCGTCGGAGCAACGGAGCATCAGAAACTGGCCGGGGTAGGCACCGTGCGCGAGTTCCGGCGCGCGGAACCACATGACGTGCGTGTTCGCGTACAACCGCTCGTTCTCGACGACCTCCGCGTAGCCGACCTTCATGCCTGCATCCTGTATGTCAACCCAACTGCCCGATGGCGATGCCCGCCGCGCCTGCCACGGCGAGCGCCGGAAGCGGCCCGTAGCGCCACGCCAGCACGAGACCGGCCGACGCGATCGCCACCGCGCCGGCATCGGTGATGGCGTCGCGCGCGAGCTGCGCCGAAACGGCGGCGATTGAGCCGACGACCGCGGGCGCGACGCCCTGCAGGAACGCCGTGGCAATCTTCCACGAACGCACGCGCTGGAGGAAGCTGCCGGCGCCGATGGCGAAGACGAACGCCGGCGCGAAGACCGCGACCGTCGCGACGGCGGCGCCAGGCAGTCCGGCGGCAGCGTAGCCGACGAACGTCGCGGTGATGATGATCGGCCCCGGCGTCGCCTGTCCGAGCGCCACGCCATCGATGAACTGCTGCTGCGTCAGCCAGCCGTACTGCTTCGTGACCGCGTCCTGGATCAGCGGGATCAGCACGTAGCCGCCGCCGAAGAGCAGCCCCCCGGCGCGCAGAAAGACGATCGACAGGTCGCCGAGCGCGCCGGGCTTCCATGCAAGCAGCGCCGCTGCCAGCGGCAGGCCGAGCAGCGGCCAGGGTGCGATGGCGAGCATCGGCAGCCGGGGGTAGTCGGCGGGCCGGACGTACAGCGCGATGCCGGCGAGACCGGCCGCGATCAGGATCAGCGGCTCCCAGGCGGTGAACGCGTACGCCAGCGCACCGCCGGCGGCCATCAACCCGAGCTGCGGCACGTCCCGGACCGACGAGCGGAAGAGCCGCCACAGCGTGACGGCGAGAATGGCGATGACGGCCGGCTTGATGCCGTCGAAGACGTCGGTGATCGCAGCGACGCTGCTCCAGCGGAAGTACGCCCAGCTCAGCACCAGCATCATCAGGAACGACGGCGCGATGAACGCCACGCCCGCGAGGATGCCGCCCGGCACGCCGGCACGGCGATGGCCGACGTGGATCGCCATCTCCGTCGAGTTCGGGCCGGGCAAGATGTTCGTCGCGGCGAGCGCGTCGATGAACTCCTGTCGCGGCATCCAGCCGCGCTTCGCGACGATCTCGTCCTCGAAGAGCGAAATGTGCGCGGTCGGGCCGCCGAACCCGACGATGCCGAGCTTGCCGAAGAGCCGCAGGAGTTCGGCCATCGGCCGCTCCGGTCGCGCGACGCCGGGCGCGGACGATGTCACGGCGCGACGCCGTCGCGGTACTCGGGGAACGGGCGCACCTGGTATGCCTGTTCGCCCGCGTTGCGCAGGCTGGCGATCAGCGCCTCGACGGCGGCGCGCGCGGTATCGATGCTGGTGAAGCAAGGAATGCGCTTCTCCGTAGCGGCGCGGCGGATGTGGAAGCCGTCACGCAGCGTGCCGGTGTAGCGGCCCTCGGGCGTGTTGACGACGCAGACGACGGAGCCGGCGTTGATCACGTCGAGCACGTTGGGGTGGCCTTCCTTCAGGCGCTTCGTCACCTGTTCGACGGGCAAACCGAGCGCGGCGATCATGCCGGCCGTGCCCTCGGTCGCGAAGAGGCGGAATCCGGCGTCGTGCAGCTGGTGGATCACCGGCAGCATCTGCGTCTTGTGTCGGTCGGCGATGCTCAGCAGCACGCCGCCGCCGGGCGGCAGCGCCATGTCGGCCGAGATCAGCGCCTTGGCGAGCGCGGCCGGGAAGGTGGCGTCGATGCCCATCACTTCGCCGGTCGATTTCATCTCCGGGCCCAGGTAGGTGTCGACGCCGATCAGCTTCGACATGGAGAAGACGGGCGCTTTGACGGCCACGAGGTTCTGCCGCGGCCAGAGACCGCCCTCGTAGCCCTGGTCGCGCAGTGAGCGCCCAAGCATGACGTTCACGGCGACCTGCACCATCGGCACACCGGTGACCTTCGAGAGGAACGGCACCGTGCGCGAGCCGCGCGGGTTCACCTCCAGCACGTAGACATCGGACTCGCCCGCGCGGGCCGGATCGTCGGACGGCATGATCACGTACTGCACGTTGACGAGGCCGCGCGCATCCAGTGCGACGCCAATGCGGGTCGTGTACTCGACGATCGTGTCGACTTCAGCCGCCGTCAGGTGGATGCCGGGGTAGACGGCCATGGAGTCGCCCGAGTGGACGCCGGCGCGCTCGATGTGCTCCATGATGCCGGGAATGAGCACCTGCTCGCCGTCGCAGATCGCGTCGACTTCGACTTCCTTGCCTTCCATGTACTTGTCGATGAGGATCGGCCTGCCATCACTGATGTCGGCGGCCTGCTGCACGAAACGAGCAAGTTCCGTCGGATTTTGCACGATCTCCATCGCCCGGCCGCCGAGCACGTAGCTCGGGCGCACCAGCACCGGATAGCCGAGCGCCTCGGCCGTGTGAATCGCGTCCTCCACGCGCAGCACTGCCGCGCCCGGCGGCTGCGGGATACCGAGCCCGTTGAGGAACCCCTCGAAGCGGCGCCGGTCCTCCGCCAGGTCGATCGTCTCGGACGATGAGCCGATGATCGGCGAGCCGGCGTTGTGCAGCGGCCCGGCGAGGTTGATCGCCGTCTGGCCGCCGAACTGCACGATGGCCGGCGGCATCTCGCCGCCGCCCTCGCCGCCGTCGCCGGCTTCGTTCTCCAGGATGTCGCGGATGGATTCCTCATCGAGCGGCTCGAAGTAGAGGCGGTCGCTGGTGTCGAAGTCGGTCGAGACGGTCTCCGGGTTGGAGTTCGCCATAATCGACTTGTAGCCGGCCGCTTCGAGCGCCCAAGACGCGTGCACGGAGCAGTAATCGAACTCGATGCCCTGGCCGATGCGGATCGGGCCGCTCCCGATGACGAGCGCCTTCTTGCCCGGCTCGGGGATGGCCTCGTTCTCCTGCTCGTACGTGCTGTAGAAGTACGGCGTCGCGGCGTCGAACTCGGCCGCGCACGTGTCCACCATCTTGTAGACCGGGCGGATGTCCCACCGGTCGCGCAGCGCGCGCACCTGGTCGGTCAGGCGGTCGCTGAGCGTGCCGATCTGCTTGTCGGAGAACGACATGCGCTTCGCCGCGCGTAGCAGGTCCGGCGTCAGGTCCTCGGACAGCAGCCGCTTCTCCATCTCGATGATGTTGATGAGCTTGTGCAGGAACCACAGGTCGACGCCGGTGTTGCGAGACACGTCGAGCGGCATGACGCCGCGGCGCAGCGCCGACATGATCGACCAGAGTCGCTCGTCGGTGGCATGCAGCGGCCGCTCCTCGTAGTTGCCCTTCCACGTGGGGTCTTCCCACAGCAGCGACCGGCCGCCGATCTCGAGCGAGCGCACCGCCTTCTGCAACGCGCCCTCGAACGTGCGGTCGATCGCCATCACCTCGCCCGTGGCCTTCATCTGCGTGCCGAGCGTGCGGTCGCCGAACGGGAACTTGTCGAACGGCCAGCGCGGGATCTTGACGACGACGTAGTCGAGTGCGGGCTCGAAGGCGGCGGTCGTCCGCTGCGTCACGGCGTTGGGGATCTGGTCGAGCGTCTTGCCGATCGCGATCTTCGATGCGACGCGGGCGATCGGGTAACCGGTCGCCTTGCTGGCGAGCGCGGAGCTGCGCGAGACGCGGGGGTTCACCTCGATCACGTAGTACGGCAGCGGAGCGTCGCCGCGCGGCACGGCCCAGGGCGTCGTCTCGGGGTTCGGCGCCAGCGCCAGTTGCACGTTGCAGCCGCCCTCGATGCCGAGCGCCGAGATGATCTTGAGCGACGCCGTCCGGAGCATCTGGTACTCCTTGTCCGACAGCGTCTGGCTGGGCGCGACGACGATGCTGTCGCCGGTGTGCACGCCCATCGGGTCGAAGTTCTCCATATTGCAGACGGTGATGACGTTGCCCGCGCTGTCGCGCATGACCTCGTACTCGATCTCTTTCCAGCCGAGCAGGCACTGCTCGACCAGCACCTGGTGGATCGGGCTGGCGGCCATGCCGCCCGTGACGATGCGCTCGTACTCCTCGGGCGTGTGGGCGATGCCGCCGCCGGTGCCGCCGAGCGTGTACGCGGGTCGGATGACCGCCGGCAGGCCGATCTCGTCGAGCGCGCGGCGCGCCTGCTCCGGCGTGGTGACGATCATCGAACGCGGCGTCGGCTCGCCGATGCTGTCGAGCATCTTCCGGAACAGTTCGCGGTCCTCGGCGGTCTTCACCGCTTCGAGCGGCGTCCCGAGCAGGCGCACGTTGTACTTGTCGAGCACGCCCGCCTCGTGCAGCGCGACGGCCATGTTGAGACCAGTCTGCCCGCCGAGCGTCGGCAGCAGCCCGTCGGGGCGCTCGCGCTCGATGATGCGCGTGATGACATCGACCGTGATCGGCTCGATGTAGACGATGTCGGCGACGCCTTCGTCGGTCATGATCGTCGCGGGGTTCGAGTTGACCAGCACGGAGATGACGCCCTCTTCGCGCATCGCCTTGCAGGCCTGCGTGCCGGCGTAGTCGAATTCGGCGGCTTGCCCGATCACAATGGGGCCGGAGCCGATGATGAGGACCTTTGAGGGCTTGTTCACGCGCTGTGGGAATCCCGGACTGCGATCTTGCCGTTCTGCATCAGCGCCGCCTCGCGATGGCGCGCTGGCGCTCTTCTCGTTGTTCGGGCAGCACGCGCATGCCGCCGAGGTGCCCGGCGACAAGGCAACCGGCCGCGAACGCTGCCGTCATAGCCGCGGCGAATGACAGGTACACCGGCACTGGCGTCGACGTCAGCATGTAGGCGATCGCGGCGTTCGCGACGCCGGCGATGCCGAAGCCGACGGCGTAGCCCGGCCACTCTGTGATCCAGTCGCCCGACCAGCGCCACGCGACGAAGGCGAGCGCGACGCCCCCGGCGCCAACGCCGATTGCGAGCGCCCAGCCGCCGAGCCAGTAGAGCAGCGCCGCCCCCCGGTCATCGCCCCAGACGGCGAACGGGACGATGCAGGCGGTGACGAAGAGCACCGGCCCCGCGATCATCCCCATGGCGCCGACGCACTGGCCGCCAAACGCCAGGCGGCCGTATACGTCGATGCTCTTCATGACCGAGTCGAGACGCAGGTCGTTCATTCGCTCTCCGCGCCCCGCGGGCGCCGCCTGTCTCAGCGTTACACCAGGGGAAGCTCGAAGCGCGCTTCCGGGTTGTAGATGGGCACGAGCGCGCCGATGCTGCTGAGGAACGTCAGCGCGATCTCGTTGTCTTGCGGCAGGCGGCCACGGATCCGCGTGTAGCCCTTGTCTCGCGCGAACCCGAGCGCGTACTCCGCGAGCGCCGTACCGATGCCGCGGCGGCGCACTTCCGGGATCATCCAGACGCCCAGCACGACGGTGTCGGGCTCGATCGTGTTGTAATCGAGCGCGGCGAAGCCAACGACCTTGCCGCCGATCGCCGCCAGGAACACGCCGCCCTCGCCGCCGAGGCGGCTCAGCCAGGTGCGGACGTCGCCGGGCGAGAGCGGCCGCTCGAAGCCCACCGGGTTCGGTTCCTTGAACACGACCGCAATGACGTGCGCGATCGCGTCGGCATCGTTGATGTTCGCCTGCCGGTAGGTGGGTTCTTCCTGCAACTTCGTGTCGCTCATGACGGCCTCCCGATGTGGGTTGCCGGGCCGGCGCCGCTGCGCCGCTGCCCGCACCTCATGTGCCCGACTTCACGCTGTTCACCATCTCCAGGAAGCGCTCGAACAGGTACATGTTGTCGAGCGGTCCCGGCGACGCCTCCGAGTGGTATTGGATCGACATCACGGGCTCGCGCCTGTGCTGCAGGCCCTCCACCGTGCCGTCGTTGACGTTGCGGTGGCTGACGACGGCGTCACTCGAAAGGCCGGCATCGTCGACCGCGTACCCGTGATTCTGCGCCGTTATGTAGACCCGGCCGGTCGCCTCGTCGCGCACCGGGTGGTTCGCGCCGCGGTGCCCGAACTTCAGCTTGAACGACGACGCGCCGAACGCCGCACCGAGCACCTGGTGCCCGAGACAGATCCCCATCACCGGCACCTTGCCGACGATGCCCGCAGCCGTCTTCACCGCATAATCGAGCCGCGCGGGGTCGCCGGGGCCGGGCGAAAGCAGCACGCCATCTGGTTTCATGGCCAGGATGTCTTCGGCGGACGTGTGACACGGGACGGCGACGGGCGCGCAACCCAACCGGTCCAGCACGCGGAGGATATTGTACTTGACACCGAGGTCGAGGACGACGATGCGCGGCCCGCGATCCGGGCGCCCCTCGGCGGGGTAATCGTACGGCTGGCGCGTGCTCACCCACGGCACAAGGTCCGTGCTCCCATAGCGCGGCATTTCGCCGAGGCGCGCGAGCGCCTGCTCCGCCGTCTCGTCGTGCGTAACGATGCCCATCATGACACCGCCTGTGCGCAGCTTGCGGGTGAGCGCGCGCGTGTCGACGCCGGCGATGCCCGGGATGCCGTTGTCGAGCAGGTAGTCGTGCAGCGTGCTCTTCGAGCGCCAGTGGCTGGGCGTGGCGCAGTCCTCCCGGACGACGAACGCGCGCACCTGGATGCGCCGCGATTCGACATCGAGGTCGTTGATACCGTAGTTGCCCTGCAACGGGTACGTCATCACCAGCACCTGCTCGGCGAACGAGGGGTCGGTCAGCGCCTCCTGGTAGCCGGTCATCGCAGTGCAGAAGACGACCTCACCGTGCGACGTCGCCGCGGGCGCGCCGATCGCGTCGCCCGTGAAGGTGGTGCCGTCCTCGAGCACGAGCAGCGCCTTAGCCAACGGCCACCCCGCTCTCGTGGACGATGCGTCCGCCGGCGATCGTCGCGGCCACAGCGCCCTTGAGTGTCACTCCGCCAAGCGGCGTGTTCTTTCCCTTCGAGGCGAAGCGCTCCGGCTCGACCGCATACTCCGCGTCTGGGTCGAGCAGCACGATGTCCGCCGGCGCACCCGCTGCCAGCGCGCCGATGCCGGGGACGTGGCGATCGAGGCCGAGCGCGCGCACGGGGCCGGCTGTCAGGCGCTCGATCAGCGCCGGCAGCGTCAGCCTGCCTTCGTGCACGAGCCGCATGCAGAGGCCGAACGCCGTCTCCAGCCCGCTGATGCCGAACGCCGCGTCGTCGAACTCGCACTCCTTTTCGATGACGGCGTGCGGCGCGTGGTCGGTGGCGATGCAGTCGATGGCGCCGTCGGCCAGCGCGGCGACGCACGCATCGACGTCCTCCCGCGAGCGCAGCGGCGGGTTGACCTTGGCGTTGGTTTCGTAGAGCAGCGCATCGCCGCCGAGCGCGCCGAACGCGACAACCTCGTCGGTGAGCGTCAGGTGGTGCGGCGTCACTTCCGCCGTGACGCGCACGCCGCGCGCCTTCGCTCGACGCATCGCATCGACCGCGCCGCGCGTGCTGAGGTGGGCGATGTGCACGTGCGCGCCGGTCGCCTCGGCAAGCGCGATGTCGCGCGCGACGAGCGACTCCTCGGCCGCGGCAGGGGCGGCGCGCAGGCCCAGGCGGGTGGAGACCCAGCCCTCGTGCATGACGGCGTCCTGCGTCAGCGACTTCTCCTCGCAGTGGTCGATGATCGGCAGGTCGAAGGCGCTCGCGTATTCGAGCGCGCGGCGCATCAGCGTCGCGTCGTGCACGGGCGAGCCGTCGTCGCTGAAGCCGACGCATCCCGCCGCGGCGAGGTCGCCGAGTTCGGCCAGCTCCTTGCCGGCGCGGCCCTTGCTGACGGCGCCGATCGGCAGCACGCGCACGTGGCCGCGCGCCGCCGCCTCGCGCAGCACGTATTCGATGATCGAGCGGTTATCCATTGCCGGCTCGGTGTTCGGCATCGCGCAGACGGTCGTGAAGCCGCCGCGCGCCGCCGCCCGCGTGCCCGACTCGATGTCTTCCTTATACTCCAGCCCGGGGTCGCGCAGGTGCGTGTGCAGGTCGATGAAGCCCGGCGCAACGACGAGGCCGCGCGCGTCGATCTCCCGCGCGCCTTCCGCCGCGAGGCCGGCGCCGACCGCCGAGATGCGGCCGTCTTCGACCAGCACGTCGGCGATGGTGTCGAGTTTCGTGGCCGGGTCGATGACGCGGCCGCCGCGGATGATGATGCGCTCGCTCACAGCGACCCCCTCGCGGCCGCGCGCGCAGGCTTCGCGCCGGCGCCGCGCGTAATCAGCCAGAGCACTGCCATGCGGACGGCGACGCCGTTCTGCACCTGCTCCTCGACGTGCGATTGCAGGCCGTGCGCGACCTCGTGGCTGATCTCGACGCCTTCGTTCATCGGCCCGGGGTGCAGGACGAGCGCGCCCGGCTTCGCGAGGCCGAGGCGAGCGGCGTTCACCTGGTACAGCCGCGAATACTCGCGCGCGCCCGGCACGAAGCCGCCGTGCATGCGTTCGAGCTGCATCCGCAGCGTCATCACGACGTCCGCGCCCTCGATCGCGCGGTCGATGTCCGTTTCGACGCGCACCGGCGGCAACCGCCCCTCCGTGTCGCGGCCGAGACCGGCCGGAATCAGCGTCGGCGGGCCGCAGACGGTGACGTCGGCGCCGAGCGCGGTCAGCGACCACATGTTGGAGCGCGCGACGCGGCTGTGCAGCACATCGCCGACGATAACGACGCGCTTGCCGCGCACGTCGCCGAGCGAGGTGCGCATGGTGTAGAGGTCGAGCAGCCCCTGCGTCGGGTGCGCGTGCAGGCCGTCGCCGGCGTTGACGACGCTGCAGTGAGCGTGCCGCGCGGCGAGGTACGGCGCGCCCGAGCGGTTGTGCCGCATCACCAGCACGTCGGCGCCGACGGCCTGCAGCGTCTTGACGGTATCGACGAGCGATTCGCCCTTCGTGACGCTGCTGCCCGAGGCCGACACGTTGATCACGTCGGCGCCGAGCACCTTGCCGGCCAGCTCGAACGACGAGCGCGTGCGGGTGCTGTTCTCGTAGAACAGCGTGACGATGGTCGTCCCGCGCAGCGCGGGCACGCGGGGCACCTCGCGCGACAGCACTTCCTTCATCGCGTCCGTCGTGCGCATGACGAAGTCAAGCTCATCGACCGAGAAGTCGTCGAGGTCGAGCAGGTGGCGGCGGCGCCAGGCTCCCTCCTCCGCGCCGGGCGCGGCGAATGGCGCGGCAGCCTCGGCGGCGCGCGTCTCGAGCGGCCTCATCGTGGTCATCGGAATGCCTCCGCTTCTTCGACGGCTGCGACCCGCACGTACTCCTCGCCGTCGGTCTCTTCGAGGCGCACCTGCACGTCGTCGGCTCGCGAGGTGGGGATGTTCTTGCCGACGAAGTCGGCGCGTATCGGCAGTTCGCGGTGGCCGCGGTCGACCAGCACCGCAAGCTGGATCCGCTCCGGCCGGCCGTAGTCGATGAGCGCATCGAGCGCCGCGCGGACGGTGCGGCCGGTGTAGAGCACGTCGTCGATGAGGACCACGCGCTTGCCGGCGATGTCCGGCATCTGGCTGGGCTGGATGTTGACGCTCGCGCCGCGCTCGCCCAGGTCGTCGCGGTAGAGGCCGATGTCGAGCGTGCCCACCGGCACCTGCTCGCCCTCGAACTCGGCGATGGCGCGGGCGATGCGGTACGCGAGCGGCACGCCGCGCGTCAGCATGCCGACGAACACGAGCTGCTCCGTGCCGCGGTTGTGCTCGACGATCTCGTGCGCGATGCGGGTGACGGCGCGGCGGATATCGGCCGGGGACATGACGGAGGAGTCTTGCATCAAAAAACCTCCTGCCCGGCGATCCGGTTGGAGGTCATGTGCGTGTATGCGTGGGCGCGCTGCGCCAGGCTCGGGCTGTGCATCGAAGCTCCTTCCCGGCCTCACGGGACCGGATTAAAGGGTCAGGACGTTTGAACCACTATAGATCGACACCGGGCGTCCGTACAAGCGCGGGCGAACGGCCGCACGCTCGATTGCGTCACCACAGGTGTCGAATCCGGCACGATACCGTCCGGTCTTGCCGCGGCTCGGGGGATGACTGCAACCGCTATGAGGAATGCTGACAGCGCCGTTCCCGCTGGGGCAAACCGGCGCTGGATAACGGTGCGGGTGACATGCGCCGCTCGGGCGTGCTCCGAGCCAGCTACAAACTGAATCTCGTTTGGCCTGCGTTGGCGGCGGGGGAGGCTGGGGTGTGGGTGCTGGAGCGAGATCCGAGGGCGCGGGTATCCCGGCGGAGGCGGCTCAAGTGGCGAGGGCGCGGTGTTTCCGCACCGCTCATGCAGGCAGCGCCCAAGGCTGACACCAATCCGGCGTCACGGGCGTCCGGCGGTTGAGCCCCAGTCCGAAAAGACCCCTGTAACGCCTTGGGCCGCTCGGCTATGATCTGTCCGAGCCCCGGAGAAGTGGCGAGTCTCGAAGGTACACGATGACTTCGAATGTCAAATCGCAGTTCTTGTCCGCACTTGGTGACAAGTTCGGTGTTCCGCGGAAGCTCCCCGGCAGCCAATCGCTGTTCGAACTTGGAAATGGCGCCGCGCGCGTGTACGTTCGGTACTCGAAGTTGCACCCAGGCGGTCGGACATTCTTCGGCTTGCGGCGAGACGATCTGAGGCAACTGGAGGGGCGCGCTTCGGTGGTCTGCTTCCTCTGGGACGGTCAGGCGCAACCGCTCATCATCCCGTTTCACGAGTACGAGGAAGTGTTCAGCCTCGTGGCGCCGGCATCAGACGGACAGTACAAAGCCCAAGTGCTTCTAGGTGACGAAGGGGTCGAGCTTTATATCGCGAAGGCAGGCCGGTTCAGCGTGGAGGCGCGGCTAGGATGGGACACCCTCTCCGACATGATGGATCGCTCCGGCTTCGTGTTGCCCCCCGATCTGTCGCACTCCCAGGTTCAAACGCTGCTCGGTTCGATTGGCACGATGAAGGGCTTCGACGTTTGGGTGCCTACGTCGGATCGATCGGCGCTCGACTGGACCGTAGCGAATCGATTTCAGTGTCGCGACGTGCTGCCCGCCGGGTATGAATCTATCAAGACAGTCCTCCAAGAAATCGATGTCGTGTGGATAGGCCAGGGGGCGAATCAGCCGCTGGCGTTCTTCGAGGTGGAACACTCGACTCCCATCTACTCTGCGCTCTTACGTTTCAACGATGTGCATCTCACTGCACCGAATCTCGGGGCACGATTTAGCGTCGTTGCGAACGACGCCCGACACTCTCTCTTCGTGCGGCAACTCGCCCGCCCGACATTCCAAGCGAGCGGGTTGGGGAGCCTTTGCACGTTCTTTGAATATGGTGATGTGTTCTCATGGCACAGGCGCCTTCGGGCACCAACGGCGGCTTGACGTAGACCTCCGGATGAGATCCCTTACGTGTGTTCATCATCAGGAGGTGTTCTGTGAGCACACGGTTCGTCGTCGTGGTTCGAGCTGGCTTGGTTGAGGAACTTTACGCCGATGCGGAGTCTGACATTCAACTCCTGATCGTCGATCATGACGCTCGGGAGTTCGGGGACGAAGATGAAGATCGGGTGTCGCTGTTGGACGGGGATCGCGTGTGGGTAACCGACTGCGCCCCAGTCATCGATCCATGGTTCGTTTCGCGCGTGTTCCAGACTTGGGAGTAGGCCTCCGTCAATCGACGTTATGGGGTGGGAAGCTCTGCGGGCTTGTTCGTGAAGCACATGGCCTTCTACGTGGGTAACGTCATTGATGTGGGCGTGGAAATCCTGCCGATGAAGGAGCTGTGCAGCGAAATGTCGTCGGGCGTTGCGTACTACGAGCGGGAACTTTACAACGTCATACGGCAAGGGCGCGGTGTGCCTGCTGTGCCGCTCGTGCTGGTCGGGATCGCGCCCTAACATAGTGCTGCGCCAACGCCCAACTGACATGGCCCGCTAGGAGTTCGCCGCCAGTCCGCCCTACCATCGCCACATGCGCACACACCGGTCCCTCGTCCCCAACCCTTGCCCCCCCGTCCCCAACACCTCGTCCGCCCCTTTGATTGAATTGCCCCGGTTCAATCAACAACAATTAACCGCCGCCCGACCGCCAGCTTCACGACCCGGCGAGCGGCCCCCGCGCCCAGCTTCACCGCCCGCCGCCGCCGCGAAAACGCGAAAATTCAAATATCAATCAAACCCGCCCGCGCCGGGCCGCGCTGTTGGTTCTGCGTTCTTGGTTCTTCGTCCCGGGTTCTTGGTTCTCGGTTCTTGGTTCTCCACCCCGGCTGTTGACATAGAATTACGCCCGAGCCGCCGCACGCGCTGTAAGCTGAACCCGGCGTCTCGTAGTGCAAGGAGCATCATGCTGGAGCGCGCCGGTGCGGGAGCAGCCTCCGTCATCCGCCGCTGGCCGTTGGCCGTCGTGGCGGCCGCCATGTGCGCCGCGTTCGCGCTCTCGTTCGGCATCCCGCGCCTGCAGTTCCGCACCGGCCAGGACACGCTCCTCGACCCCGGCTCCAGGATCGCCCGCGACAACGAGCGCTTCCAGAGCCAGTTCGGCAGCGACCCCATGCTGGTGCTGTTCGAGGCGCCCCCCGGCGGCCCGGACATCCGCCAGCTCTTTACGCCGGAGAACCGCGCGACGATGGCGCGGCTGGGGGCCGACCTGGAGGCGACCGGCGACTTCCAGAGCGTGATCACGCCGCTCGTCGTGCTGGAGTTCGCGCAGACGCAGATCCGCCAGCGCATGATCTCGGAGCCGCAGAAGCTCGCCGCCGCGCAGGACGCCGCCGCGACGGACGCTCGCTCGGCATCGGCGGCGCGCGGCGAGACGCCCGAGCAGCAGGAAGCGGCGGCACAGGCGGCGCGCCAGAAGCTGGCAGACGAGTTCCAGGCGGCATTCGGCGCCGACGCCCGCCGCTTCCTCGACGTCGGCGAGCAGACGCTCGACAACCCGAAGTTCATCGAGTTCGTGCTGTTCGGCGCGGACGGCAAGCTGCGGCCGGACTTCGCCGGCATCTTCCCGGACGACCACCACGCGCTGATGATCGCGCGGCTCAAAGGCAATCTCTCGATCGACGGCGAATCGCGCGCGGCGGCGCGGGTGAAGGATGAGATGCCGTCGTACCAGTTCGACGGCGCGACCGTGCTCGCGTCCGGCTCGCCGCTGCTGATCAAGGAGATCAACGACAAGATGCGCAGCTCGCTGCTGATCATGGCAGTGCTGGCCGTCCTGATCATGACAGTGGTGCTTTCCTCGATCTTCCACGCGCGGTGGCGGCTGCTGTCGCTGCCGGCCGTGCTCGTTGGCTGCGTGTCGGCGTTCGGGCTGATGGGCTTCCTGAACGTGCCGCTGACCATGGTGACGATCTCGGGCCTGCCCATCCTCATCGGCCTCGGCGTCGACTTCGCCATCCAGGTGCACAGCCGCATCGAAGAGGAGACGCTGGCCAGCGATTCGGCCCGCATCGGCCTCGAGCGGACCTTCGCGCGCCTGGGGCCGGCGCTGGCGCTGGCCGCCGTCGCGGCCTGCATCGGCTTCATCGTGCTGCACATCTCGCGCGTGCCGATGATCCGCGACTTCGGCTCGATGCTGGCGGTGGGCGCGGTCATCGTCTTCGTGACCAGCATCGTGCTGGTGAGCAGCGTGCTGTACCTGCGCGAGCGGAAGCGCATCGGCCCGGCGGAGCAGGCGCGCGCCCGGTTCGAAGTGGAGAAGCTCGTCGGCGGACTGACGGCGCGCACGGTCGGCAAGCTCGTGCCGATCGCCCTCGTCGCGGCGGGCGTCGCGGCGGTCGGGCTGTATGTCAGCGGCAAGATACCGACGCAGACCGACCCGGAGCGGATGGTGCCGTCGAGCAGCTCGACGCTCACCGACCTGCACCGCGTCCGCGACGTCGCCGGCGCGACGAGCGAGCTGAACCTGTTCGTCGAGGCCAGCGGCGACCGCCGCATCACGGACCAGGACGTGCTCGACTGGATGCTCGGGTTCGAGGAGCATCAGCGCCAGCTGCACGTCGAGCTGGGCCTCTCGAACAGCCTGGCATCGTTCACGAAGCAGGTGACCGGCGAAGCGCCGACGACGGCTCTGGTGGAAGAGACGCTGGCCCTTGCGCCGGACGCGCTGGTGACGGGCGTGGTCAGCGACGACCGCACGATGGCCTCGATCACCTTCTCGCTCAGCGATACGGCGGACCTCGAAGAGCGGAAGCAGATCACCGATGGCGTCATCGCCAGCGCGCAGCCGCCGGACGGGATCCGCGTCGCGCCGGCCGGCATTGCCGTCATCGGCACGGAGTCGGTGAAGGCGGTCAGCGAGAACCGCGACCTGATGTCGCTTGTGGCGATGGGGGCCGTGCTGGGGCTGTTGGCGCTCGTGTACCGGAACCCGCTCAAGGCCGTAGCGCCGCTGCTGCCGGTGGCGCTGGCGCTGGGCGCGTCGGCGACGCTGCTGTACTTCCTCGGCGTCGAGTACAGCCCGCTAACGTCGATCTCCGGCCCGCTGATCATCGCTATGGGCACGGAGTTCAACATCCTGCTGATGTCGCGCTACTTCGAGGAGCGCGCCGCCGGCGCGGACCCGCGCGAAGCGATGAGCAAGGCGTCGCTGCGCATCGGCCGCGCGATCACGGCATCGGGATTGACGGTGATGGGCGGCTTCGCCGTGCTGGCGCTGAGCGACTTCCCGCTGCTGGACAACTTCGGCAAGGTGACGGCGCTGAACATCGGCCTGAGCCTGCTGAGCACGCTCATCCTGCTGCCGCCGCTTCTGGTCTGGGCCGACGAAGAGCACCGTCTGCCGGCAATGCCAGGGGAAGCCGTCACGGAGTAACACGCCGGCGGACCCGGCTAGGACGGCCCGCCGATCCAGCGGAAGTACTGCCCGAGGTCCGGCAACGCCGCGCCGTGTTCGGTGATGAAGAAGACACCCACGAACAGGCTGAACACCGCCGCCACGAGCCCGGCGGCGACGTAGATGGTCTGGCGGCGCTGCGTCGACACGAAGCCGGCCGTGCTCACCACCGTGACGATCGAGTTGGAGATCAGCAAGCCGGCGACGAACGCACCGAGGGCGGCCGCGCCCATCGCCCTGCTGCCGGCGCCGACGGCGGTCGCGATGACCAGCACCTGCGTGCCGGTCTCGGCGCCGATGCCGTGGATCAGTCCGACCGCGTAGGCCGTCTTCACGCCGTACTGCTGCGCCTCGTGCACGTGCTCGTGGGGGCGGCCGAAGACCTTCTCGCGCACGAGGCCGAAGGCGTTGCGGACGCCGGCGAAGACGAGCATCCACCGGCTGCGCAGGCGGAACTCGGCGCCGCCCCGAAAGAACTGGAAGATCGAGAAGAACAGGTACGCCGCCAGGATGATCAACGTGACGCCGACGATGCGCTCCATGATCGGGTCGATCCAGTCGGGCAGGATCTGCCGCGCCAGCAGCGCCAGCAGCCCCAGGACGACGACGATGGTGCCGTGGCCGAGCGCGTACATCGTGCCGAGCAGCAGCGCCGGTCGCTGGCGGCGCACGAAGCTGCCGATCGAAGACGGCACGGAGCCGTTGTGGCGATGCCCCATCTCGCCCAGCGAGTGCGCGTGCGGCTCGGGCATCGTCATCGCGCCGGCCGGCGCCAGGGCGGCGCCGAAGGCCGCCGCGCGAAGCTCGCGGAAGTGGTGCGACTCATCGGTGAGCATGAACGCCGGTTCGCGCACCAGCCACGCATCGTCGTTGGCGTCCACGCCGGCGGCGGTGCTCGTGATGTCCGTGATCGCGGCGATGTGGTCCCAGTCGATGCCGTGGCGGATGCCGAGCGCGAGCGCGGCGGCAAGCACACCGACCGTGCCCCCGACACCGAGCGACCATGACAATAACGTGATGTCCACCACAGTCCCCTTGCGGCTGAATTCGGCCTAGTTGCCCGTCAACTCGCGCTGGCAGGCGGCGCAGAGGCCAAAGATGGCGAAATGGTCCATGTCGGCGCCGAAGCCGAGATCCTTGGCGATCTGAGCGCCCAGGCCCTCGAGATAGTGATGGTCGAGCAGCGTGACGCCGTTGCACTTGCGGCAGATCAGGTGGTGGTGCCGTTCGACGCCCACCCACTCAAACGTGGCATCACCGCCGCCCATGTGCGTCTCCGAGATGAGGCGCAGGTCCTTGAGCACGGTGAGCGTGCGATAGACCGTCGAGATGTCGACGTAGGGGTAGGCAGCCTTCACCCGCTCGAAAATGTCGGCGGCGCTCAGGTGGCCCGAGGCGTGCCGAAGCGACGTCAGGATCATCATGCGCTGGGGCGTCATCTTATGCCCGGACTCGCGGAGGACATCGATCGTCTTGGATTCGCAGCTCATGCCAGAAGCCTTTATTGCAATGATTTGCGTTTACTGTAAAGCAAGAACGCCGCGTGGCGCAATACCACCCGAGCGAGAACGGAGAACTTGACCCAGGACCCTGCGGCCCGACGCCCGGCCGGGCTCGTTCGTTGGTTTCTCAGCTTCGGCTGCCTGGACCTGGGGCGATGTTCGAACCGGGCAGGGACAGGGTGAACGTGACGCCGCCAGCCGGCGCGTTGGCGGCCTCGATCGAGCCGTGGTTCAGTTCGACGAGTTCGCGCGTGATGGCGAGGCCGAGGCCGCTGCCGGCGGCGGTCCGGCGGGCACGGTCGCCCCGGAAGAATCGGTCGAACACGCGGGGGATGTCTTCGTCTGGGATGCTGGAGCCGGAGTTGGTCACCGCGCACCGGACGCGCGCCGGCGTGCTGCCGTTCTCGCGCCATCCCCGGACGTCGATCGTGCCGCCGGGCGGCGTGAACTTGGCGGCGTTGTCGAGCACGTTCGTGATCGCGCGCTCCAGCTTGTCCGGGTCAACGTGGTGGAGGATCGCGTCGGCGGCGACGCTGGTGGTTATGTCCACATCTTTTGCCTTGGCCTGGGGCTCGACGTGACGCAGGCAGCGCGCGACAACGTCGTCGAGCGCGACATCCTCGCGCCGCGTGATCACCTGTCCGGCATCGATCTCACCGAGATACAGGAGATCGGCCAGCAGGCTGTTCACGTGCTCCGCTTCGCCCTTGATGACGCCGCCGATGTGCGCGGCGTCGTCCGCGCCGGCGGTGCCATCGGTCAACGCCTGGGCGTAGCCCGTGATCGATGTCATGGGGGTCTTGAGGTCGTGCGAGACGTTGGCTAGGAGCGCCCGCATCTGACTGTCACGCTCGCCGACGCGCTCCGCCATGGCTGTGAACGAGCGCGCAAGGCGGCCGACCTCGTCGTCGCGGCCCACCTCGACGCGCTGGCTGAAGTCGCCTCGTGCCATCGCCTCGGACGCGGCGGTGAGTTTGCGCACGGGCTGCGCCACCTGCCGTGCCAGCGCCAGGCCGGCGATGAGGGCGAGCGGCACCGCGATCAGCGCCGCCAGGCCCAGGCCCGGCAGCACGCCGACCCACGCGCTGGCGATGGTGTCCGTCTTCACGGCCAGCACGATGCGGAACGGCAACTGCCGGCCGCGCGGGGCAATGATGCCCGAAGACGCGGCGACAAGCGTGATATCGTGCTCCGGCATCTCCGGCCCGGGCTGCCACGCGATGAACCCGCGCTCGAGGTCGGACCTCGTCGAGCTGGGGATGTCGACGAACAACCCGGTCAGGCGGTCGCCTGTATCGTGCAATACGGTGCCATCGGTGTTCAGCAGCAGGATGCGCACATCCTGCTGCTGAGCAAGTTCGTCGAGTTCATGGGTGAATGAGTGTTCGTCGTCCTCGCCCGCCTCTTGCGGCATGAGGGCGAACAGGGCCTGCTGGTAGATGGCCGGCGAGGCGGCGGCAACGCGGTCAAGCGCCTGGTGCCGGCGCTCGTCGCGGGTGCGGACGACGAATACGGCACCAGCGAGGAAGAGCGCGAGAAGAATGACGGCCGTCAGCGCCAGGACGAGTTTCGTCTGGAAGCTGAAGAGGACCGCACGCAGTCCAGCGCTCACGCCGGCACCGCCTCCACCAGGCGATAGCCGCTGCCCCATACCGTCTCGATCTTGAGGCCGGATCCTTCGAGCTTGCTGCGCAGCCGCACGATGTGGACATCGACGGTGCGCATGCCGTAGAACGACGTGCCCCAGACAAGATCGAGCAACTTCTCGCGGTCCATGGTGATATTCGCGAAGCGAGCGAAGGTCGTAAGCAGGTCGAATTCCTTTGGCGTCAGCGTCATCGGCTCACCCTTGACCGTGGCGACGCGGTTGCGCACGTCCATGCTCAGCTCGCCGATGGCGATGCGCTCGCCCGACGGCTCCGCGGCGGCGCGGCTGCGGCGCAGTACCGATTGGACGCGGGCGACGAGTTCCGCCGGGTTGAACGGCTTGGTGACGTAATCGTCGGCGCCGAACTGCAGCCCGGAGACTTTATCGATATCGGACGAGCGCGCGGAGAGGAAGATAACGGGCATGTCGCTGCGCTTGCGGAGCTGGCGGATGATCTGCAGCCCGTCGGGGCCGGGCATCATGATGTCCAGCACGGCGATATCGAAGGGGTGGTCGCGGAGCAGGCGCTGCGTCTCATCGCCGTCGCGGGCCACGGTGACCTCGTAACCGGCCTTAGCGAGGTACATGCGGACAAGGTCGGCGATGTTGCCATCGTCATCGGCAACGAGGATGCGGGAGGGAGTCTCGTTCATACTTGTTACACCCCTACTATAGAAGAAACGGCGTGGCGCCGTTGGGCGCCACGCCGTGTCCTCTATCAGTTCTTACGAGCGGAACATGCTCGGCGAGATGTCGCCCTGATCCTCGGGAGCGTCTTCCATGTGCATGCCCGGGCCCCGGAAGTGGCGGCCGCCAAAGCCGCCGCACTTCGCGTCGATCATCTGGTCGAGATGCTCGTCCAGCTGCGCGAGCATCTCATCGGCTCGCTTCTGCGTCAGATCCTGGTTCGTCACGGCCTCATCGAGCTTCGCCTTGACGCCATCGCTGATGAAGGTCTTGAGCGCGTCGCGGCTCTTGCCGTGTGCATCGGCGACAGTGGCGAGCGTCGCGTTGTCGGCTTGCAGCTCCGTCTTGAGTTGGTCGGCGGTGATGCCGAGGAAGCCCGCCAGCTTGTCGGCCGCCTCAGGCAGGCCAATGCCAGGGATCATGGGAGCGGGCATGCCCGGCATCATCCCGCCCGGGCCGCCGCGGAAGCCCTTCGGGCCGCCAGGGAACCCGAAGCCGGCGCCGCCCTCGGGCATGGCGTCGAGCCGCTGCTTGAGATTGTCCGCCTGTTGCTGTGTCAGGTCGCCGTTCTCGACCGCGTCATCGATCTCGTCCGACCTCGCACCCTTCACGGCGTCCTGCAGCTTCGGCGTGTCGATGCCGAGCTTCTCGGCCACGCGATCCATGAACGTGCTGCCGCTGCCGGTTCCGGGCGTCTGGGCCATCACGGCGCCCGTGCCAATCATGGCGACTGCCGCGACTCCTGCCACCGCGAGTATCCACTTCTTCATCCTCGTCCTCCCTTCAACTCTTACCTCGTGTCTGTATGCTATCGCCGGAGCACCCCGGGAGGTGTTTCGAACCCGTTAGCGAGAAGCGGAGAAGCGGCCAGGGCACCGGATCGTGAGCGGCGTGCGATCCGGACTACGACTGGTATCCAATGCCGGAAACAAAGTTCCGGAATTACGCGGGCCGACGCAACAGATCGCGCCGCGAGTGCCGATTCCTTGGTTGGACAATCGAAGATCGCTCCGACAAAGGCAAACCCGCCGAAAGGCGGCGACGCAAAGCCACGGGCCTACGTCCCTCGGGGGATACGGCAGCCGGGCCGCCGAAGGCACCTGAGTGGGTCGGAGTCTGCAGCCCTCATCCGCTGCGGAGTGAGGGCTTTCCCATGCCTCTCCGGCTCCAGTACGGAGAGATCGACGTGGGCCGCAACGCAAATGGCGCGTGCGCAGGACAGGTCAGGATCGTCCAGCCGTTTGGCTGGGACGGTGCTGCCGCCGTCCTCACGATCACCTCGACTCTTCGTGGTTCACTGAGCGCTTCCACTGGCGAAGTCGGCCGGAGTCACGATACCCCAACCCCTGACCCTGACCCCCGTGACTCCGGCCCGCGCACCCGCGTGTGCACTGCGTCGACGCGAAGTTGCGCCGCACATCGTGGCCGGCGGGACCTGTTCCGCCGGTCGTGCGTCGCTGCCGGACCGAGCTGAGGGCCTGCACTCCCCAGCGACGTCGATCCACCAGTCGAACGGCGCACGTCCGCACAGCGGACGCCCCTCGGCTCGGTCCGGCACACCCCTCTATCACTCAGCATCGGCTCTAGTCGTCGCACCTGCGCACGGTTGCGCGGCGCGTGGACGACCGCGACCGCGCACCTTGACAGCGTGGGGGGGACGCGTATAGTAGGGCCGAGGGAGCGCAACCACCAAGGTACCCCGCCCAGGAGGTCATCGTGGCAAGGATGTCCAATCCCTACGCATCTGCGCTCTCCGTCGTCGTCATCATCGCTGTCGCGGCCGCCCTGCTGTTGCGGGCGGCACCAGGCAGCGGCGGCACGGCGGCGGCAGCGAACCCGCCGCTGTACATCGCCCTCGACTGCGACACGGCCACGGCCGGCGTGCAGGACACCTGCAACGTCACGCTCGGTTCGGTGGCAACCATGGACGCCGGCGTCTTCATCGGCAACGAGACGGGCTCGTCGCAGACGCTCGCCGGATTCAACTTCGACGTGTACGACTCGGACATCACCCTGATCAACCCGAACAGCGCACCGACGCGCGACGCGGCGTCGCTGACCGCGGCCGGCTGGACTTGCTCGTCGCCCGCGCCACTAGCCGACACAGGACTGGGCGCGGCCGGCACCGCGACCTCGTTTCTCTCCTGCTTCATCTCGGCAGGGTCGCCGGACACCCTCGTCTCCAGTCTGACTCCACGATCAATGGGGTTCACGCACTACGCGGTGACGGCCGCAGCCCCGGGCACGGCGACACTGATCCTCAGCAACGTCTCCGCGGTCGACGACTTCGCCGTCACGCTCGTGACCTGCGATCCGGCGGCGGTGCCGCCGGCAACGCCCGTGGTCACCGGACCGTGCTTCAACGCGACGGTGAACTTCGTGTCACCCACGCCGACGTTCACGCCAACGGCGACGGACACACCTCTGCCGCCGACCGACACGCCCACGGCGACGAGCACGCCGACGATCACTCCCACGCCCTCGATCCCGGACACCGACGGCGACGGTCTCGATGACAACGAGGAGGCGCTGCTGGGTACGAATCCCACGAACGCCGACACCGACGGCGACGGCCTCAACGATGGGCAGGAAGTGCACACGACGCTCACCGACCCGCTCCGGTCCGACACCGACGGCGACGGGCTGACGGACGGAGCAGAGGTCAACACCACCTCCACCAACCCCCTCATCGCGGACAGCGACGGCGACGGGTTGAGCGACGGCACCGAGGTCAACATCACGCTCTCGAACCCGAACAACGTCGACAGCGACGGCGATGGCATTCACGATGGGGCCGAGGTCGTGACGTTCCACACCAACCCGAACAGCGCCGACAGCGACGGCGACGGCCTCGGCGACCTGCAAGAGGTGGTCATCGGCTCGGACCCGAACGTCGCTGACACAGACGGCGACGGGCTGAGCGATGGCGCCGAGGTGCTCACCCACCTGACTTCGCCGCTGCTCGCCGACACGGACGGCGACCTCCTCAGTGACGCCGCCGAGGTAAACACGACACTGACGGATCCGCGCGTCGCGGACACCGACCATGACGGCCTGAACGACGGCTATGAGGTGACCATCAGCCTCACCAACCCGAACAACGCCGACACCGACGGCGACGGCGTTACGGACGGGGCGGAAGTGAACACCTACCACTCCAACCCGCAGCTTCCCGACACCGACAGCGACACGATGCCCGACGGGTTCGAGGTGCTGAACTTCTGCTTGAACGTCCTGGTGAGCGATGCCGTGGCGGATCCGGATCTGGACTTCGTCGGCAACGTGGCTGAACTTGCGCAGGGCACGCTGCCGTGCAATCCCGACACGGACGGCGACGGCTTCCGCGACAAGATCGGCACCTCCCACGCCCACAACAACCCCAATCCGTTCGAGGACAACTGCATCCTCATCGCCAACCCGGGGCAGATCAACACGGACGGCGAGTTCATCGACCTGCCGCCGGCGATACCGTTCGACGACCTGACGCAGCCGAGGTCGGACGCCATCGGCGACCCGTGCGACAGCGATGCCGACAACGATGGCATCGCCAACACGGCGGAGGTCGCGGGCGCGCCGTGCGCGACAGCAAGCGGGCCGACGAACCCATTGCTGCTGGACACCGACGGAGACAACGTCAACGATATCGCCGAGTGTTTGCTGAGCACCAATCCCGTGAGCGCGGCGAGCACGCCGCCCTATGCTCCGGCCTTCGACACCGACCACGACGGACTCGTCGACGGGATCGAGGGACTGCTCGGGACCAGCATCGTCAACCCTGACAGTGACGGCGATCGCATCCTCGACGGCGTTGAGTACAAGTACTACGGCAGCAACCCGCTGTCAGTGGATACGGAACCCGACGGGTGCGCCGACGGCAAGGAGATCGCGTCGTTGAACGGCGACAGGAAGGTCGATTCGACCGACATGCTCTTGACGGCGCAGCACTTTGGCAACGCCGGCAGCCCGGCGTACATGGTGGAGCTGGACGTGAACAAGGACGGGAAGATCAACACGACGGACCAGCTGATCCAGGCGAAGGTCTTCGGCCCCTGCTGACAGGACGCGCGTACAAGAGCGAAGGCCCTCACGGACGATGTGAGGGCCTTCGCTTATCTCCGAGTGACCGGTGCCGGGCCAGCGGCGCCGGGGCAATGCTATGCTGGCGGGCAAAGCATGGCAGCGTATTACACCTCCCAGGCATATGATGCGCCCGCGGCGCTGATCTGGTCGATCCTCACCGATTTCCCATCGTGGCCGCGATGGTTCCCTCGCGTCTCGACGGTAAGCGTCGAGGATGCCGCCGTGGCTGGCCGCGGCGCGCGCCTCATGGCCGTCGGCGAGGACGCGGGCGTGTGGACGCGCTGGCAGATCGTCGACTGGCAGGCGCCGCTGCGGCTGGTGTGCGAGCACGTGGGCTCCAACGCCCCGATGACCACGCAGGTGCAGGCGGCATATCTGCAATTCGAACTGGTGGACGACCCGGAGGGCTGCACGCTGGAAGTCGAGATCGGCGCCGAAGGCTATGGTGTCGTCGGTGATTTCTTCGTCGGCATGACGCTCGGTCCGAGCGTGCGGCGCATGCTGCCTGAGCTGGTCGATGCGTTCAGCGACCACGTCGTCGAGCGTGTGACGAACGGCCGATGACACTTCGGCCCGGCAAGCTTCCGGCCGCGCTCCTGTCTGAGTTGCTGGGCAAGATCAGCCACAGCGACCCACGCGTCATCCTGGGGCCGGGCATCGGGCGCGATGCGGCGGTGATCGACCTCGGCGGCGGGCGACTGCTCGTCGCCAAGACGGACCCGGTGACATTCGCCGCCGACCTCATCGGCTGGTACGCCGTGAACGTGAACGCGAACGACATCGCCTGCATGGGCGCGCGTCCCGCATGGCTGCTGGCGACCGCGCTGCTGCCGCCGGGGGCGCCGGACGCGCTGCCGGGCCAGATCTTCGACCAGCTGACCGCGGCGTGCGGGGCGCTCGGCATCGATCTCGTCGGCGGACACACCGAGGTGACGATCGGTATCGACCGGCCGATCGTCGTGGGGGCGATGCTTGGCGAAGCCTCGCCCGACGAAATCGTGCTCGGAGAGAGCGTCCGGGCCGGCGACCGCGTACTACTCACGAAGGGTATCGCGATCGAAGGCACGTCCCTGCTGGCGCGCGAGTGCGCGAGCGTGCTCGCGGAGCGCGGCGTCGGCGCCGAGACGATCGCCCGGGCCAAGGCGATGCTATTCGAACCGGGCATCAGCGTCGTGGCGGACGCGCGCGCCATCTGCGCGGCGGCGCGGCCGCACGCGATGCACGATCCGACGGAAGGCGGCCTGGCCACGGCCCTGGAGGAACTGGCGCAGGCATCGGCCGCGACGCTCCGCGTCGACCTGGCGCCCGTGCCGGTGTTCGAGGAGACACAGGCGATCTGCGACGCCCTGGGGCTGGATCCGATGGGGCTGCTGGCATCGGGCGCGCTGCTGGCCGTGGTCGGCGCCGAGGACTGCGACGCGGCGATCGCTCGCCTGGCCGAGGTGCAGATCGCGTGCCAGGTGATCGCAACCGTCGAAGCGGGCCCGGCAAGGGTTATACTAGGGCCCAAGGAATCCACCGCCCCCATCACACGGTTCGCGCGTGACGAGCTTGCGCGGTTCTTCGACGAGTCGCGGGGATGAGAGCCATCAGAACGAGACATCACACGGAAGGATCGTGATACGCATGTCGGAAGGAAGACCACGGACGCTCGGCGAGCTGAGGAAGTCCGGCTACAAGGTGACCTCCGTGAAGGAGGAGATGCGCCGCAATCTGATCGAGCGCATCCGCAGCGGCAAGCCGCTGTTCGATGGCATCTTCGGCTACGAAGACAGTGTGGTGCCGCAACTCGAGAACGCGATCCTGTCCGGTCAGGACATTATCTTCCTGGGGGAGCGGGGACAGGCGAAGTCACGCATGATCCGCGCGCTCACGGGGCTGCTCGACGAGGTGATCCCGGCCATCGCGGGGAGTGAACTGCACGAAGACCCGTTTGAGCCAATCACGCACGCCAGTCGCCTGCGGCTGGAGCAAGAGGGCGACGCGCTCGAGATCGAATGGATCGGGCGCGACAAGCGGTATGGCGAGAAGCTGGCGACGCCGGATATCACCATCGCCGACCTGATTGGCGAGGTCGACCCGATCAAAGTCGCCGAGGGTCGCTACCTTGCCGACGAACTGACGATCCATTACGGACTGATCCCGCGGACGAACCGAGGCATCTTCTGCATCAACGAGCTGCCGGACCTGGCGGAGCGCATCCAGGTCGGCCTGCTGAACATCATGGAGGAGCGGGACGTCCAGATCCGCGGCTATCGCATCCGCATGCCGCTGGACGTGCTGGTCGTGGCCTCGGCGAACCCGGAGGACTACACGAACCGGGGACGCATCATCACGCCGCTGAAAGACCGATACGGGGCCCAGATCCGCACACACTACCCTCGCAACGTCGAGCACGAGATCGGCATCATGGAGCAGGAGAGCTCCAGTTTCGCCGACACCGACTACCAGGTGAGCGTGCCGATGTACATGAAGGAGATCGTCGCCGAGATCACGCGGCTGGCGCGGCGCAGCCCCGACGTGAACCAGCGCTCCGGCGTGTCGGTCCGCGCATCGATCGCCGACTACGAGAGCTTGCTTGCGAACGCCATGCGCCGTGCGATCCGGCTGGGGGAGAACGACGTGGTGCCGCGGATCAGCGACCTGCCGTATGTGATCCCGACAATCAGCGGCAAAGTGGAGTTCGAGACTGTCGAGGATGGCAAGGAAGAGCAGATCATCGAAAAGCTGATCCAGGGCGCGGTGGTGGCGGTCTTCAACCGCTACTTTAACGTCGTGGACCTGGAAGACGTGGTGACGCGGTTCAAAGCGGGGCTTTCGACGGACGTGAGCGACCAGATGCCGTCTGAGGCGTATCTGAAGATGATGAAGACCGTGGACGGGTTGAGCCGCGCCGTCGCGAAGCTGGACACTGGCGAGAACCCGGCGCTCGTCGCGAGCGCGATCGAATTCGTGTTCGAGGGGCTGCACCTGAACAAGCGGCTGAACAAGGACCGCGTGGGCGGCAAGGCGCAGTACCGCGGGTAGCCTACGGTACGAATGACATAGCCGTGATACGCGCGGATCGACGCGCGCGGACGGCTGTCTGGGGAAGATACGCATGGTCGCTTTCCGCTATAGCGATTGGGATGGAACGCAGGAGATCCCCGCGCTCGACGCCGATGAGGTGCTCGAAGCGCTGACGGACGACCTGATGAACTTCGGGGATCTGCAGCACGCCATGCGCAACCTGCTGCAGCGCGGCATGCGAAACCCGCAGGGCAACCGGCTGCAGGGCCTGCGCGACCTGCTGCAACAGCTCCGCCAGCAGCGGCGCAACACGCTCGACAAGTACAACCTCTCGTCCGTGATGGACGACATCAAGAACAAGCTCGACGAGATCCTTGAGATGGAGCGCGGCACCATCGACCGCCGGCTGGACGAGGCGGGCGGCCGCAAGGACGGACAGCAGGGCGCCCCGAGCGAGGGCGGCCAGCAACCGCAAGGTGGTCAACCGCCACCCTCTCCATCGTCCGGCGCGCCGCAGCAAGGCGAAGCATCGATGCCAGGCGCCCCGCAGGCCGGCGCGCCGCAGCAGGGCGATGCGGGCGAGCAGGGTGGCGGGCGCCAGCCGGGCGGGCAGGACACGAGCGACCGCGACCAGTTCGCCGAGATGCTGAAGAACATCGCGAACCGCAAGAAGAACTTCCTCGACAACCTGCCGAACGATGTGGCCGGGTCCGTGAAGGAGTTGCAGAACTACGAGTTCATGGACCCGGAGGCACAGCACAAGTTCACCGAGCTCATGGACATGCTGAAGAAGGCGATGACCGAGACCTTCTTCAAGGACATGTACGACCAGATCGCCAACATGTCCCCCGAAGACATGGCGCGCATGAAGCAGATGGTGAAGGACCTGAACCAGATGCTCAGCGACCGCCTCGCCGGCGGCGAGCCTGACTTCGAGAAGTTCATGCAGCAGTATGGCGACCTCTTCGGACCCAACCCGCCGCAGACGCTCGATGAGTTGGTCGAGCGCATGCAGGGCCAGATGGCGCAAATGCAGAACCTGCTCGACAGCCTGCCCGGCGACATGCGCCAGCAGTTGCAGGACCTCCTCGCGGACAAGGTCGGCGATCCTGACCTGCAGGCCGAGCTGAGCGAACTGCAGTCGAATCTGGAGTTCCTGTCACCGATGCGCGACATGCGCAACCAGTACCCGTTCCGCGGCGACGAGGAACTGGATCTGAACGAGGCGATGGGGCTCATGGACAAGATGCAGTCCATGGACGACCTGGAGCGCCAGCTCGAGCGCACCCAGTACGGCGGCGACATCGACGACATCGACGAGGAGAAGCTGCGCGAACTGCTGGGCGACGAGGCGTCGGAGACGCTGGACCAGCTCAAGAAGTTCCTCGAAGTATTGGAGGACCAGGGGTACATCCGCCGCAAGGGAAACACCTACGAGCTGACGCCGCGCGGCACGCGCAAGATCGGGCAGAAGGCGCTGGGCGAGATCTACTCGCAGCTCAAGAACGACTCATTCGGCAAGCACGCCGTGCGCGACAACGGCCGCGGCGGCGAGCGCACCGACGACACGAAGAAGTACGAGTTCGGTGACCCGTTCCACCTGGCGCTCGACAAGACGATTATGAATTCGCTCCAGCGCGAGGGCGCCGCGTTGCCGGTGCGGCTCGATAAGGACGACTTCGAGGTCTACCGCTCGGAGGAACTGACCCAGACCGCCACGGTGATGATGGTCGACCTGTCGTGGTCGATGGCGCTGCGCGGCTCGTTCCAGGCGGCGAAGAAAGTGGCGCTGGCGCTCAACAACCTCATCCGCAGCCAGTTCAGCCGGGACAGCCTCTACATCATCGGCTTCTCCGCGTACGCGCGGGAGCTGCAGGCCGAGCAGCTTCCGTACGTGCGCTGGGACGAGTCGGTGCTGGGCACGAACATGCATCACGCGCTGATGCTGGCGCAGAAGCTGCTGGCGAAGCACACGGCCGGCACGAAGCAGATCATCATGATCTCGGACGGCGAGCCGACGGCGCACCTGGAGCGCGGCCGGTCGTACTTCGCCTACCCGCCGAGCCCGATCACGATCCGCGAGACGCTCAAGGAAGTGAAGCGGGCGACGCGAAAGGGCATCACGATCAACACGTTCATGCTCGACCGCAACTACTACCTGAAGGAGTTCGTGAACCAGGTCGCCAAGATTAACAAGGGCCGCGTGTTCTACACTACACCTGACAAGCTCGGCCAGTACATCCTGGTCGACTACGTCCAAAACAAGCGCAAGAACGTCCGCGGGCAGTAAGGGACTCTACTGGCGACCTCAGCACCACTCCTCTCCCTGTCTTACCCGGTCTTCGCACCCGAGATAGCGCACCCGGCGACCGCCGGGCCCCTCGCCGCTTGCGCGCGGCGTCATTCGGTTGGCGCGAGCAGGGCTTCGCGCCACCCCTGGAGATAGCGTGTCCAAGCTTTCCAAGCAGACCAGTTTCCCGTTTACCGGCGACCAGCCGGCACTGCCCTCCGGTGAGCACCGGACGATCCCGAGCCAGGACGATATCATCGCGTTTTACCGCACACACGAGCGCGTGAGCTGGAACCTGACCGAGTTCCTGAGCATCCCATGGACCGACATCGAGGTCGACCGGCTCACCGCTGCCGACATCAACGTCGTCGAGACGACGATGCTGGTCGAAAGCAACAGCCCCGACTACGTCGCAAACCTCATCGAGTACTTCAAGTCAGACCAGGACGTCTGCGACTTCATCATGATGTGGGGGATGGAGGAGTGGAAGCACTATTACGCCTTGCGCGACTACCTGACGAAGGTGCTCCTGGCGATCGAGGCGAAGAAGCAGGGCATGTCCGGCGCCGCTGGCGAGCAGGGGCGGCTGGACGAGATGGCGGCGTCGATCCGGCAAACGCTGGGCGAAGACGTGAACGCCGTGCGCGAAGCGAGCGGCGAGAACTGGGGCATCCCGGCGCACTACACGCCGACTCAACTCGTCGCGGCGACGACGGTACAGGAGTTCGTGACGGCCGACTTCTACCGCAGCCACGCGGGCCACACCGCCGAACCCACGCTCGCGAAACTCGAGATGCTGCTCGCGAAGGACGAGGTGCGCCACGAGATGTTCTACGAGAAGCGCCTCAAGGATCTCCTGGCAGCAGACCCCGGGGTCATGCCGTTGGTGATCGCCGCGCTCAAGGAGTTCGGCATGCCCGGCGCGTATCTCCTCGAAGACTACGGAGACCGGCGCGCGGCGATGGAGCACGCGGCGTTCCCGACGCTCGCCGACAAGAAGGGCGCGTTCGTCCGCCTGTTCGCGAAGATCTCCCGCATCATCGGCCGCGAGAATGCCATGCGGGTGTTTACGGAGGGGAACTACCTGTCGGACGGCGCCGATGACCCCTCGAAAAAGAAGATGAAGCCGGAGATGGTGACGCGAATGCTGACGCGGCGCCTGGGGTAATCGTCGATCGCACAAACGCCGCCGCGCGGGCGCTTACAGCGCCTTGCGCATGACGGCGTATGGACCCGCGTCGCGCACGTGCTCGAAGCCGGCGGCGACGTACATCGTTAGGCGGCCGTGGTAGGATCCGCTTTCGCCACGCGGGCTGCGAGGCGGATACGCGTCCACCCACAGTAGTCCCCGTTCCCGCAGCATGTCGCAGGCGCCATCGAGCAACCGTTTGGCCAGACCTTGGCCGCGATACTGCGGGGCGATGACGTAACAGACGATAGCGCCCGTGCGCGCCGGATCATCCGCCGCGAACTCGGGCGTGCGGTCCAGGAGTCCCAGCGCCGTTCTCGGCGCGGCGTGGCACCAGCCGACAACGCGCCCGCGGGCGTAAGCAAGCACGCCGGCCGCCTCGCCTCGCTCGATCAGCGCAGCCTTGTCGGAGCGATTCTGGTCGGCGGTCCGCTCCATGAGTTCCTCGGGCGGCGCGTTGAGGTGATACGACAGGCAATAGCACGAGGCCCACACGGGGTTGTCGGAGAGCGCGTCGCCATCGAAGAACGCGAGGTAGTCATCCTTGAGGCCGGGCCGAAGCGGTAGTATCTCGACCTCTTGATCGAGCGGGACGCGCTGCCCATCCCAGCCACCCGTGCTGCGGATCGCGTCGGCGACTTCCGCCCACTTCCGCTCGGACGCCTTGACCTGCGGGTGAGCGCTGTTCGTGTGTGCCCGGTACGCCTCGACGAGCGCATCGGCATCGCCTGCTTCGACCCGCTCACCACAGAGGCACACGACCAGCGGCATGTGCGGCCTAACTCCCCCCGCCAGAGGGCGCGAGCGCAGGCTCCGCAGCTGGCGCTTCGGCCGCGCTGCGGCGCGGGGCTATGCCGGCGAGGCCGCGCATGGCGTCTTCGAGCAGCGCCGTCGCCTCCGGCACCGATGCCACGCCGTCGAGCGAGACGGGCGCGCCGATCCGCGCGCTGACGGCCGCCGGCCGCGGCTCGCGCTGGCCCTTCGGCATGACGTTGCGCAGTCCGTCGATGTAGATCGGGATCACCGGCGCCCCGGCGGTCATCGCCATGATCGCCACGCCATGCTTGAACTTCTGCACCTGCCCGGACTTCGAGCGTCCACCTTCCGGGTAGATCAGGATCGACCACCCGCGCTTGAGTAGCGACACGGGGTATTCGAGTTGCTTCGTGCCGCCGCCTCGATGCACGGGAAACGTGTTCATGAAGAGTGAATACCACCAGGTGCGCTTCTTGCGCGCGCCGTAGAACTTGTCGGCGGCGGCCGCGACCAGGATCTTGTTGCGGATGCGTGCGGGGAGCGCGCTCAGCGTCACCGGCGTGTCGAAGTGTGAGCTGTGGTTGGCGATGACGATCGCGCCGCCCTTGAAGCCGCGAAGGTTCTCGGTGCCTTCGACCTCGAACGGACGGCAGTAGCGCTTGACGTAGCGGCCGATCACGAACGGCTGCCCGGCGCGCCGGACGACGCGCGCCCACAAACTCGTCTGCCAGCGATGCGGCTCCGTGCGGTACGGCTCGATCTTGAGCAGCTTCTGGAAGCGATCGATCTCGACCGCCGGCAGCGTCTCCATCGTCAGGGTGCCGAGCGTGCTGATCTCGGCGCCGATGCTCGCGATGGCGGTATTATCTGCGGCCTCGATAAACGTCACGAAGTCGTACTCGCCGAGCACGGCGTACTGGCGGACGATCTTGCCGCCGAGGTGCTTCACCTGCGCGTCGACCTCGGCCAGGCGATCAGGGTTCTCGTCGATGATCTTGCGCGCGGCGGGGCGCAACTTGGTGAGGACGACATACGTGGGCATCGGGTTGCCGATCTAGCCGCCGTCGCGGCCCTTCAGCATCTCGGTGAAGACGTCGACGGGGATGGCCGCCAGCGTCGTGAACTGCACGGTACCGCGCGAGCCAAGCTCGACGGAGATGCGTGCGATGGTCTCGTTGTCCGGCGCCTCCATGATGTTGATGAAGTCGTAGCCGCCCAGGACGGCGTACTGCTGCACCACCCGCGCTCCCATCGCCTCGATCTCGCGATTGACCTCTTGCAGGCGCTCGGGCCGTTCCTTCAGCGTCTTGCGCCCTTCGTCGGTGAGGGTGCTGAGCATGATGTAGGTCGCCACGGCTGGCCTCCTTCCGCATTCGATAGGGAGTCGATTGTACGACAGCCTGTCAAGGAGCGCAGCGGGCCGGTTGACAATGAGTGTCCGCTGCCGGCGCGCGCGGCCTGGCAGGATGCTGAAGAAGCGCCTGCCCATGTGGCGTGGGCTTGTGAGCCCGGCGTGGTGCAGATCCAAAGAGACAGCGGTCGAGGGTGCGGATGATGTCGCCGTCGCGTCTTTCAGCACCCTGGTAGTACCGGGCAGGCGGCCGGGCATCCGGTGACGTCGCCGCGTTGGAGTTCGCTCCCGGCGCGCCGTACGCTTCGCATGGACGCTACCCCGTGCCAGTTCGCGGCGCGCGGGGGGACGTGACGCGACGGCCGTAACGCCCTCCGAAGGATCGGAAAAGTGCCGACCAATTTCGCGGCTGTGTCGTGGGCTGTTCTACCCGCGTGGCGCAGCTTCGGCGAGGCCACCCCAGCGGCTGACGCCGGGGCGATCATCGCGTTTTGCGGCGGCCTCTAGATGAGCGTGCAGAAGATGCGCGCCAGCTCGGGGTCGAGCTGGGTGCCGGCGCCGCCCAGCAGAATCTGCCGGGCATCCTCTCGCGAGACCGCGCCGCGATGCGGCCGCGCGGACGTCAACGCCGCGAACACGTCGGCGACGGAGAGGATGCGCGATTCGAGCGGGATGTCGTCGCCGCTGAGCATCTCCGGGTAGCCCTTGCCGTCCGGGCGCTCGTGGTGGCGCGCGATCCAGATGGCGATCTCCTCGAAGCCGGGCAGCTCCTGCAGGATCATCTCCGACGCGCCCGGGTGCTGGCGCATGAGCTGCATCTCGGTGACGGAGAGGATGTCGGGCTTGGTCATGACGCGCGCCGGCACGCCGAGCAGGCCGATATTGTGCAGCAGCCCCGCGATGCGGATCATCTCCACGTGGCCCGGGTCAAGTCCCACGGCGGTCGCGAGCTGCTCGGCGCCTTCGGCCGTACGGCGCGACTGGCCGCCGTTGTGGCTGCCCTTGGCGTCGGCGAGGTCGGCAAAGACTTCAGCGAAGCGCGCAATCCGCTTACGGCTCTTGCGCGTGTCGACCTGGCCTCGCATGGCATTGAGCGTTTCGGTGAGGTCTTCCGCGTACAGTCCGAGCCAAAACTCGTCCGAGCGGGCGATATCGAGCAGGCGCGCGACGAGCTCCGGATCGAGTTGCGTGCCGGCGTACTGGCCGATGGAAGACGCAAAGTAGCGGCGCGCCAGCAATGAGCTTAGCTGTTCGGCGATCAACACCTCCGCAACATCGGCTACGGCGACGATGCGCGCCTCAACGGGGATGTCATCGCCGGCGAGGCCCTGCGGGAAGCCGCTGCCGTCCCAGTTCTCGTGGTGCGCGACAACCGCGGTGGCGGCCTCGTCTGGCAGTTCGAGGGAACGCACCGTGTCGGCACCGAGGGTGGTGTGCTGATAGATGGCTTCGAGCACGGCGCCACGGTCCGCGAATCCGAGCCCGGGCCGCTGCGGGTCGAGCGCGCGCGTCGGGAGCGGTCCAAAGATCGCTTCCTCATCGACGCCGGCGACGCGGCAAAGGTCCGCCGAGGACGGCGTGACGCCGATGTCATGGAGCAGCGCGCCGAAGTACACGCCGGACCGCCGCGGTGCATCGAGTTCGAGCGCATCGGCCAGCATGGCGGCGATGTAGCAGACGCGCTTGGCGTGGCCCACGGGCTTGCCCTCTGCGAGGTCGAGCCCCTGGCTGAGAGCGATGCTGAGGTCGGCCGCGGTGAGCGCGTGGAGGCGCTCCGGCCGGCGTGACATGGGCCGCGCAAGGTCTTCGAGCGTCAGGATGGGGCGGCGCGGCGGGAGATTCTCAGTGACCACAGACGCTCCGAATCGCAGAACACTTGCCGGCTGCTGTCTGTGGGGATTATCGGCAGGGAAAACCCTGAGTTTTCAGGTGTGCGCCCCCAGAGGGAGGCCTTCTTGAATCTGAGAGGATGCACAGATACCCATCTGTCAAGGGGCAGCCGCGGCGCCGGGGAGACCAAGAGAGGGCGCCTGTCGGCGCCCTCTCAGATTCGGGACGAGCTTCGGATTAGCTTCGGCGGCGCGATCCGACGAAGAGCGAGCCTCCACCGAGCACCAGGAACAGTGAGCCGAGGACGAGCAACAACCGGTCCACATTGCCGCCGGACGCCATTGCACCGCTGCCGGTGTCCGGCGGGCGGACGCCCTGACCCTCAGCGCCGCCGCCCGGCTTCGTCGCGGTCGCCGCAGGCTGGGTCGGCTCCGGCGTCGCCGGGACGGGCGTCTGGGTCGCCGCTTCGGTAGGGGTCGTGGTCGGGGTGTGCGTCTTGATGCGTGCCCGCGTGGGCGTGCACGTGGGCAGCTCTTGAACGGCGGCGACTACACCCGCCTGGGAGTCCGGCAGAGGCGTCGGACTGCCGGTCACGCAGGTGATCTCGCCTGCCGACACGCGCTGGATCGGCACGAACGCCAGCGCCATCATGAGCGCGCCAAGCGTCGCAATCGCAATGTTGGGCAGCATGAGCTTGCTGAGTTTCACCGGGCTTCCTCCTGGCTTTGCAGCGAACCTGCGATTCGAATGGGCCGGGCTAACGCCGTTTCACCGACAGGACAAGCATGGAGCCGCCGCCAAGCGCCGCGAGCGCGATGCCGGCCACAAGCAACGAGATGTCGACGCCCCCGCTGGCGCCCGGGCCACTGCCGGTGTCCGGCGGGCGGACGCCCTGGCCCTCGCTACCGCCAGCCGGCTTCGTCGCGGTAGCCGCGGGCTGGGTCGGGACGGGCGTCGCGGGGACGGGCGTCTGCGTTGCGGCCTCCGTGGGGGTCGTGGTCGGCGTGTGCGTCTTAATCCTCACCGGCGTGCACGTCGGCACTGGCGTGGCACTGGGCGCCGCCTGGAAGTTCTCGACGCTGATCGGGGTGTAGCTGCACGGGACGGCCGTGGGCGTGCTGTTGCCCGCCGATGCACCGGGCGCGGAACTGAACGCGGTGCCGAGCATCGCCCCGCTGAGCGCCAGCGCAGACGCGCTCAAGAGCATGAGCTTGCTTGCTTTCACTTGGTCTCCTCCAGTGTGAACGGGAACATCCATGAACGTGACGCGAGGATAGCCTATAGCGCCTACTCAAATCAACAATAATGCGTCAAGTCGAGGCGAAGCCCGGCAACCCCGTCGAACAAGGGCTGCCGGGCGTCGCCTCGGACAGTGCGGGCGCGGGCCGCCGATGCGTGCCGTTAGCGGCGCTTCGCCGCCAGCATGAGCATCGAGCCGCCGCCGAGCGCCGCGAGCGCGATGCCGGCGATCAGTAGCGTGACATCGACACGGCCGCCGTCGCCCGGGCCGCTGCCCGTGTCCGGCGGGCGAACGCCCTGCCCCTCGGCGCCACCGCCGGGCTTCGTCGCGGTCGCCGCGGGCTGTGTCGGCGCCGGCGTCGCCGGTACAGGCGTTTGGGTAGCGGCCTCAGTCGGGGTGGCAGTCGGCGTGTGCGTCTTGATCTTCACAGGGGTGCACGTGGGGATGGGTGTGTCGGTGGCGAATGCCGTCTGTCCAAGGCTGGTGAATCTGTCTATCACGTAGTTGCACGGATATTGCTGCTGGGCCTTTGATGTGCCGGGCGCCGCGCTGAACGCAACACCGAGCATAATCGCACTGACCGCCAGCGTGGACGCGCTCAGCAGCATGAGCTTGCTTGCTTTCACTTCATCTCCTCCTGTAGTGAACGGGGCTTACGCACATGGGCGTCGCCGCACTGACGATAGTCCTTGCTCCCCGGCAAATCAACGATAATGAGTCAACCGCGAGCAGATCGCCATCGCTCGCGGCGGGCTCGCGCCGGGCCGACCCGCCGACCCGCCCGGGCAAGCAAGCCTCTCCGGCGCCGTAAGCCGCAACGCCCTATGAAGCGAACCCCGTGGCCCGCCCAGGCCCCTTACCGATGGCCCTTGCCCGCGTCAACCGCATTGTTATGATGCCCACGCTTCTTCCGGGTGACCCTCGCGTCACGCTGCTGCAGAGCGCAAGAGAGGCCGTTTCACCATGCAGGTTCTCGCAGAAGGCAAGGCCGACTTCCTGGCCGTCGACCCCGACGGATATCGCGCGTGGGTGCGCGATCACAAGCAGCGCGCGCTGACACCGAAACTTATGAGCGCGAGCGAAGCGGTGTCGCGATTCGTCGCCGACGGCGACTACTTTGTCTTCGACTGCAACTACTTCCAGCGCGGGCCGTCGACGCTGATCCGTGAAGTGATCCGGCAGCAGAAGAAGGACCTGTGGCTGTGCGGCAAGTTCAGCTACGTCGACGTCGGCCTCCTCGTGGGCGCCGGCTGCGCTTCGAAAATCGACTGCGGCTTCTTCTGGCCGGGCGCGACGATCGACCGCGCGGTGCTCGACGGCCGCGTGAAGGTGTACGAGTACAGCAACATCGTCATGACGCTGCGGCTGCAGGCCGGCGCGATGGGGCTGCCGTTTCTGCCGGTGCGGTCGTTCGGCGGCACCGACGGCTTCGAGCACTCGGGCGCGAAGCTGGTGCAGGACCCGTTTACGAGCAAGCCGATCACGCTCGTGCCGGCGCTCAACCCGGATGTCTCGATCATCCACGCGCAGCAGGCGGACCAGTACGGCAACACGCGCGTCTTCGGCACGGGCATCGCGCATGAGGAATCGGCGATGGCATCAAAGAAGGTGATCATCTCCGCCGAGGAGATCATCGAGACCGACGACATCCGGCGCGATCCGGGGCGCACATCGATCCCGTACTACGCCGTCGATGCGGTCGTGCACGCGCCGAACGGCGCGTGGCCGGGCAACTGCGGCGGGTACTACGGCTCCGACACGCCGGGCGTCATCGAGACGTTCGGCGCCATCGCCAGCGACAACGTCGCGGCGTACGTCGCAAAGTACGTGACGCCGTTCGCCAGTGACGCTGAGATGTTCGAGAAGCTGGTGGGGCAGGAACGGCTCGACAAGCTGCACGCAGCGGAAACGATCAGCGAGGGCTATCGGGCGTAGCAGCCCGTACGGGCACGAGTGGCGAGGCATGACATGAGCATCGACCTGGGACTAAAGGCGGCGATCGGGACGGCGGCGAGTTCCTTCAATGAGCGGGAGATGCAGATCTGCGTCGTCGCGCGCATGGTGGAAGACGCCAAGACGTACTGGGTTGCCGGCGGCGGCGGGCCGATGTACGCCGTGCTGCTCGCGATCAAGCTCTACGCGCCGGCCGCACAGTACATCACCGAGGACGGCGTGATCGCGCCGGAGCCGATGCTGCCGTTCGAACCGGTGATGACGATGGTCAGCTCGCGCGCGGGCTATCGTGCTTTGGCCTGGGGCACGATGAATACGGCCGGCAACCACGCGCAGCTGGGGCTGATGGACTACGGCCTTCTCAACACGCTGCAGGTCGACCAACACGGCAACATCAACTCGACCGCGATCGGGACGTACGGCGAGCGCTCGCGCCGCTTCGGCGGCCCGGGCGGCGCCGACTCGATCGCCGCGCTGTGCTGGCGCACGATCCTGATGACGGACCAGGAGAAGCGGAAGTTCGTCGAGCGCGTCGACTTCATCTCGTCTCCGGGATTCCTCGATGGCAGCGAGGGCGCGCGCGAGCGTGCGGGGCTGCCGCCGGACACGGGGCCGTTCAAGGTCGTCACGCCGTGGGCGATGTACGATTACACGCCGGGGCGCAAGCTGCGGCTCGTGGCGCGCTCGCCGTGGGTGACCGTCGATCAGATCCTGGCGCAGTGCGAGTTCCCGCCGGTCATCGCCGATAACGTGGCGCTGCTCGAAGGTCCGACAGAGGAGGAATTACACATCCTCCGGACGGAGCTGGACCCCCGCGGCCAGAACACCGCCGAGCGCAGTGCGTGGGTCGTCTACGACGGCGAGTCGTACACGCGCACGGAGGCGTAAGTTACCTCAGTCCCCTGAGATCTCCTGCGTCGCGGCGTACATGCGGGCGTAGCGCGCGTAGTGCTCGCGGTACAGCGGCGCCGTCTCCGCGCGCGGCTTCACCACGGATGTGACGCGCACGCACGCCGTTGCGGCCTGCTGCACCGACGCGAAGGCACCGGCGCCCGTCGCCGCAAGCAGCGCCGCGCCCACTGCCGTAGCATCATGCGATTCGGCCAGTGAAAGCGGCATCTCGAAGATGTCGGCAAGGGCCAGCGCCCACACGGCGTTGCGCGACGCGCCTCCGGCGAGCCGCATCTCATCAACCGGAATGCGGGACGCGCGCGTGAGGTCGAGGAGCTGGCGCAGGTTGAAGGCGACGCCTTCCATCACGGCGCGCGCCATGTCGCCGACGTCGTGCTGCGATGACAGGCCAACAAATGCCGCGCGAGCGTGCGGGTCGTTGTGCGGCATGCGCTCGCCGTTGAGGTACGGCAAGAACAACAGTCCGCGCGCACCCGGCGGCGACGCCTCGGCCAGGGCGGCGAGGCTGGGGAGCGCGTCGGCACCGACGGGCAGCAGCGGTGCGATGGCATCGCCGAGCCAGCGGAGTGCGGCGCCGCCGGAGAGCATCGCGCCCATGGCATGCCACGTGCCGGGCACGCCGTGGCACATCGTGTGCAGGCGTCCCTGCGGCTCAGGCCGATAGTCGGCGACCGGCGCGAACACCTGCGCCGACGTGCCGATGTTCGTCATTGACACACCGGGCGTGACCGCGCCAGCGCCGATTGCGCCCGCCTGCTGGTCGCCCGCGCCGGCAACGACCGGCACGCCCGCCGTCATGCCGAGATCGGCTGCGGCATTGGGAAGCAGGCGTCCGGTCACCTCCGGACCCTCATACGCGGGCGGAAGCATGCCCGCGCGCAGGTCGAGCGCGTCGAGCACTTCCGCGGACCATGCGCGGCGGCCGACATCGAAGAGGCCGGTGCCGGACGCGTCGCCGACGTCCGTGGCCAGCTCGCCCGTGAGCATCAGGCGCAGGTAGTCCTTGGGCAGCAGCAGGTGGTGGAGGCGCTTGTAGGCGATGGTGGCGTTGCGCCGCAGCCACATCAGCTTCGGCGCGGTGAAGCCGGTGAAGGAGCGGTTGCCCGTCAGTGCGACGAGCCGTTCGATGCCGATGCTGCGCTCTATCTCCTCGGCCTCGGCGTGGGTGCGCTGATCGTTCCAGAGGATGGCCGGCCGGATGACCTCGCGGTCTCCGTCGAGAAAGACGGCGCCGTGCATCTGGCCCGTCAGTCCGATGGCGGCGACATCCCGCAGTGCGATGCTCTGCCCGAGCGCCGCGATCGCTTCGCGACAGGCGCGCCACCAGTCCTCCGGCCGCTGCTCGGTCCAGCCGTGCTGCGGCACGAGCGTCTCGTACACGGCCGACGCCTGGGCGCGGACGTGGCCCGTCGCGTCGATCGCGACGGCCTTCAGCGCCGACGTGCCGAGATCGATCCCAAGGAAGAGCTGTTCATGCACGCTTCACATCCTCGCGCGGGCGCCGTCACGCAACTGTAACATTCATCGTCTACGATGGACTCACCACCAGTAGCTGGAGCGGGCTCGGTCCCGGCTGCCGGCTGTCGCGTTGCGGCGGGGGTTCCCTCAACCCCGGCTCAACGGCCACCGCTGCGGCCAGCGCGGGATGACGGCACATTCGGCCGTACGTCCCAGGCCGGCACAACCTCGGGCCAAGCTCGACCGAACTCCAGCGCACAGCGGGGGCCGGCCGCAACGCGACAGCCGGTGCATTTCGGCGATGCGCTCGCGGCGCACCAGCATATGCACCGCGCGAATCAATGCGCGGACCGCCTTCTGTTATTCTGTCGCCATCGTTTAGCGCACCAGCTGCCGCGCCCGGCCGGCGCCGGCTGTGACGTTCCCTGGAGGTTGTGCATGTCCACACGCGCGAAGGTCGCGGTCCTGCGGACCAAGCCCGAGACAGCAATCGAGGACTACGAGCGGCTGATGCACCTGGCCGACGTCAAGCAGTACCTCGACCCGTCGGCGACCACCATCATTAAGGACAACATCTCGTGGCACTTCCCCTTCCCCTCGGCGAACACGACGCCGTGGCAGCTTGAGGGCGCCATCGTCGGGCTGCGCAAGGCGGGGTACCAGGACCTGGTGTGCGTACAGAACAAGACGGTGGTGACCGATGCCTTCAAGGGCGAGGACGAGAACAAGTACCTGCCCGTCTTCAAGCAGCACGCCATCCCCGTGAAGTTCAACTTCCGCGAAACCGACATGAACTGGGAGATCTACCAGCCAAAGCGGAAGATGCTGGTGCTGGACAAGATCTTCCCGAGCGGCATCAAGATCCCGGACTACTTCCACGGCAAGAACATCGTCCACTTGCCGACGATGAAGTGCCACATCTACACGACGACGACCGGCGCGATGAAGAACGCGTTCGGCGGGCTGCTCAGCACGAACCGCCACTACACGCACAGCCACATCCACGAGACGCTGGTCGACCTGCTGGCGATCCAGAAGGAGATCCACCCGGGCATCTTCGCGATGATGGACGGTTCCACGGCGGGCAACGGCCCCGGCCCGCGCATCATGTACCCGACGACGAAGAACGTGATCCTGGCATCGGGCGACCAGGTGGCGATCGACGCGGTGGCCGCGAAGATGATGGGCTTTGACCCGATGTCGCTCGACTACATCCGCATCGCCCACGAGCAGGGGCTCGGCGTCGGTGACCCGGCCGAGATCGAGATCGCCGGCGACGCGGAACTGGCGCAGGAGTCGTGGGGGTTCAAGGTCGGCGGCCACATCCACAGCTTCATGGGCTGGCTCGCGTGGTACGGGCCAACACGCATCCTGCAGAAGCCGGTGCTGCACACGCCGCTGGTGAACGTCGCCAACTTGTTCAGCGAGGCGTTCCACGACTACTACCACTGGCCGCTCAAGGAAAAGAAGATCTACCTGCGCTGGCGCGAGGAGTCCCCGTGGGGCCACCTCTTCAACAAGTACGATGTTGAGGGCGCGCAGGCGCCGTCGACCGCGCCGGTGGCGAGCGCGTAGCAGCTCTCAACCGGACACAGAAGCAGGGGGTCGCCGCGGCGCCCCCTGTTTCCTTGGGTCACTTACGTCGGAGACGGGCGCGCGTTAGCCGTGCTGCCGCTCATCGTGCGTGTGGGAGCCCTCAGCTTCTTCGGCGATCACGAACTGGCGCACCAGGCGGAAGAATGCGCGGCCAACGCGGCGATTATGACCGATGACCTCGCTGAGCGGCACCGGCTCGATATCAAGGCCATGCAGGCCGGCCATGACCCCCTTGCGGCCCTCGTGGAGATAGTCGACGGCGGTCGCGCCGAGCCGCGTGGCCAGCACGCGGTCGAACATCGAGGGCGAGCCTCCGCGCTGCACGTGGCCGAGTACGGTGACGCGCGCTTCCACGCCCAGCTCGTCCTCGATCGCCTCGGCCAGCCTCGTGCCGATGCCGCGGGTCGCCAGGCGCACGTGGCCGAACTGGTCGACCTCCTTCGTCGCCTGGGATGCGATGCCCTCGATCGTGACGCCCTCGGCGACGACGACGATGCTGAAGCGGCGCAGGTCCATGCGGTGCTGCACGTGGTGGATGACGCGCGCCAGCGACACCGGGTCTTCCGGGATGATGATCAGGTCCGCGCCGCCCGCGATGCCGCCCGTCATTGCGAGCCAGCCGGCATCGCGTCCCATCACCTCGACGACCATGACGCGGCGGTGCGATTCGGCGGTGGTGTGGAGGCGATCCAGCGCCTCGCCGACGATCTGCACCGCCGAGTCGAAGCCGATGCAGTAATCCGTACCCGGCACGTCGTTGTCGATCGTCTTCGGCACGGCGACGACGGCGAATCCGCGCGCGGAGAGCTTCGCCGAGACGCTGAGCGTGTCGTCACCGCCAATAGTGACGAGCGCATCGATCGCGCGGCGGCGCAGGTTCGCCTCGACCTGCAGCATCTCGTCCTCGCTGCGAGCGGGGTTCGTGCGCGATGAGCCGAGGACGGTGCCGCCGAGGTGGAGGATGCCGGCGATCTCCTCCGGCGTCAGCAAGAACGTGTTGCCCTCGCCGAGGAGACCGGCCCAGCCCTCGCGGATGCCCAGGACCTCGTCACCACGCATCCACGCCCGGTGGGCGATAGCGCGGATGGCCGCGTTCAGCCCCGGGCAGTCGCCGCCGCCGGTAAGCACTCCGATACGCATAGCCGTCACCTCGCGTGGCCGCCGCTCCGGGCTGCCGCGATTAGATTACCGGACGAGCCTGTCGGCGGCAGACTGCGGGTAGTTCGTAATTGGCCCCGCCACTTCCCGAATGTTCTGCACTACCCCGCCGCGCCGGCGTAAAGCAGGCGCGCACCCAGGACCAGCAGGGCCACAGCCAGCAGGCGCACGATGGCCGGGCCGCGGAACCGCCGGGCGAGCTGGGCACCGAACTGGGCTCCCGGGACAGCTCCGGCTGCGAGGAGCAACACCACGATCACGTTGTGGCCAGCAAGGTCGCCATTTGCCAGGTGCACGCCGCTCCCGGAGGCCGAGATGATCGCCAGCACAAAGTTCGACGTGGCCGTTGCGACGTGCACCGGAAACCGCAGCGCGGTGATCATGATCGGCACGTGGACGATGCCTCCGCCGATGCCGAGCAGACTCGATATGAAGCCGACTCCCGCGCTGTAGCCTACGCCCTGCCAGACGTTGAAGGAGTAGCGGTACGTCTCGCCCTCGCGGCCGGGCATCACGCGCGTGATCACGAAGCGGCCGCGCAGCGGCGAGCGGATGGCCGCGGTGCGGCCGGAGGCCCACATCGAATAGCCGGCGAGCGCCAGCAACACGACGCCGAACATGATGTCGAACGTCCGCCGCGGCACGGCGCCCACAAGATACGCCCCAATGATCGACCCCGGCATCGCGGCGGCAGCGAAGATGAACCCCGTCCTGTAGTCGATGCGCTTCAGCCGCGCATAGGCGGTCGAACCGGACATCGCGCTGAAGAAGACGACGGCGAGCGAGATCGACGTGAGGCTCGCGGCGTCCTCGTCCGGGTAGAGCAAGAGCAGTACAGGCACGAGCACGAAGCCGCCTCCGGCGCCCACAAGCGTGCCGTAGGTGGCAACCGCGAACCCGAGCGGGACCAGTAGCAGCTCAAGCCAGGACAAACGCGCTCCCTTTCGGGCGATGGTACGGCGCGGTGTCTGTTGGCGTAAGTCTAAGTATCGCGGTGGGAGTTGGCCGCGGGCGGCGCGGGTGCTACTTGTTCGCCCAAGCGATGCGTTCGTCGATGCGGCGGCGCAGGCCGTGCTCGACTGGCTTGAAGCCGCTGCTCTGCCAGAAATGCGCGCCCTGCAGGTTGGCCGAGGCGAAGTGCAGCGCGACGCGCTCGTAGCCCTGCTCGCGCGCCCACGACACGCCCTGCGACAGGATCGCCGTGCCCACGCCGCCCTCGCGCGCGTCCTGCGTGACGATGCCCTGGAACAGATAGATCGTCTTCTCCGGCACGGTCAGGCGCGAGAGGAAGAACGGCTGCATGAACGTGTTCATGCCGACCGGGCGGCCGTTCTCGTACGCCACCCAGTGCGCGTTCGCGGCGGGTTCGTTCAGCAGGTTGCGCTGGAAGTCGTGACTGCTCGGGTCTGACTCGCGGATGTAGGGGTTGAAGATCGGTGAGCGCGCGTGGTGCAGCGTCAGTTCCTCGTTTAGCTTGAAGATCACCTCAGCGTCCTCGGCGCTCGCCTGGTGCAACTCGACGCCCTTGGCCATCGGCTTGTCGGTGGGGCCGACGCCGCGAATGGCGCAGGTCAGCGTGCGGCCGAAGCCCAGCGACACAAACGCCTCGTTCGTGTCAGCGTCTAACGCCGGGACCTGGACGGCCATCTCGAAGATGCCGAGCGCGACGAAGTGCTCGGCCAATGCGCCAAACAAGGCCCTGTAGACGTCGTACTCCATGCCGGCCGCGGTTGCGTGGGCCGCGTAGCCAAGCGAGGCTCCCCGCGGCGGGAAGAAGCTGGCGAGGAAGTGGGTCGCCGCGATGTGCTGCGGCGTCATGATCGCGTACCCCACAAAACGACCCTTCGACTCGGCAACGACGCCGTACCAGTCCACGCTATCGAAGGCATGCGCGACCTGGTCGCGGCACGCGTCGGCGTCGTCGAAGGCAGCCGGGAGCATCGGCTCGCGAGCGCGGTCGCGGCGGTGGCGCTCGGCAAGCAGCGACGCAGCGGCATCGAGATGGCGGTCTCGGTCGAAGGGGGCGATCGTGATGTTCATAGTGCGGCGATCATAGCACCGGGCGCCATTTGACACACACGGTCGAGCAGTGGTGTTCTTATCCGGCCGGAGCCCGGCGCTGCCACTCATGTCGAACCCGGAGGAGCTGCCCGAATGCACGAAGAACTCGCGTTCATGCCGGCCACGGAGATGGCCGCCGCCATCCGATCGAAGAAGCTGTCGCCTGTCGAATTGACCCGCGCCATGCTGGAGCGAATCGACGCCCTGAACCCGGCGCTCAACGCCTACGTGCTCGTGACGCACGACATGGCAATAGCGGCAGCGAAGGAGGCCGAGGGGGCCGTGATGCGCGGCGACGCTCTGGGCCTGCTGCACGGCATCCCGATCTCGATCAAGGACCTGTTCGACGTGAAGGGGCTGCCGACGACCAAGGGCTCGCTGCTCTACAAAGACCGCATCGCCACCGGCTACGAGTTCGTGGTCAAGCGCATGCTCGATGCGGGCGGCGTGCATCTGGGCAAGACGAACACGCCGGAATTCGGCTTCACGCCGACGACGGAGAACAAGGTCTTTGGCGCCACGCGCAATCCCTGGGACACGACGCGCACGTCCGGCGGATCGAGCGGCGGGGCTGCGGCGTCGGTTGCCGCGGGCCTCGGTCCGATCGCGCTCAGCAGCGACGGCGGCGGCTCGATCCGCATCCCGGCGTCGCTGTGCGGCGTCTTCGGCTTCAAGGCCACGTACGGACGCGTGCCGCGCAACCCCGGCGGCTGGCCGACGCTGACTCATCGCGGCCCGACAACGCGCACCGTCGCCGATGCGGCGCTGGCGCTCGATGTGATGGCCGGTCACGAGCCGGCGGACCCCTTCTCGGTGATCGACTACCCGGGATCGTTCGCCGGAGAGGTCGACCGCGGCATACAGGGGCTGCGGGTCGCGTGGTCGCCCGACCTGGGCTACGCGCCGGTCGAACCGGAGGTGCGCAAAGTCTGCGAGGCGGCGGCGAAGCGGTTCGCCGACCTCGGCTGCACGGTCGAAGAAGCCTCGCCGGGCATCACGAACCCTGCGACGGACCTGACGTTCATGACGATCGCCTCGACCGGCGATGCGGTCTGGATGGGGGAGCTGTCGGATGAGCAACTCGCGCTGCTCGACGACCCGGCGCGCGCATTCCTGCGCTTCGGCAGCCGCACGACCGGCGTCGACATGATCCGCGCCAACGACCGCCGCATGGCGATGTGGCACGCGATGCAGCGCTTCCACCAGACGTACGACCTGCTGCTGACGCCGGTGGTCTCGTGCACGGCGTTCCCCATCGGCCAGGCGCCGGCGGTCATCGACGGGCAGGAGCTGCCCGTGTACGGCTGGATGCCGTACACGCAGCCGTTCAACCTGACGGGCCAGCCGGCCGCGTCGGTGCCGTGCGGGTTCGACTCGCGCGGGTTGCCGGTGGGGCTGCACGTCGTCGGCCGCGCGTACGAGGACTCGCTGGTACTACGCGCCTGCCGTGCGTTCGAGCAGGCGCAACCGTGGGCGGACAAGCGACCGCCAGTGGCGTAGAGAGCGGCACACCGCGGTCAACTCACCGACCGCCACGCCTCAAGCCGCCGCATGGCCTCGCCCGATGTCAGCGCATCGCGCGCGGTCGCCAGCGCGGCCCGCGGGTCAGCGGCACGGTCGGCGAGCTTGATGCGGAGGGCCGCGTTGAGCAGCACCAGGTCGCGCTGCGACGGCGTCGCGCTGCCGCCGAGCACCGCCAGCGTGAAGCGCGCGGAACGCGCGGCGTCACCGAGTGCGAGATCACCGTCGGTGGCGGGCTCAAGGCCGAGCGACGAGGGGGCGAGCCGCCACTCGAGCTCGCCTGCATCGTCGATTTCGATGACGCGGGCACCGCGCGACGTCGTGACGTCTTCGTGCCCCTCCATGCCCTGCACGACCATCGTGCGGCGGTGGCCGAGCTGCGCGAGCGCGGGGCCCATCAGCTTGAGATACGGCATGTGCGCGACGCCGACGAGCTGATACGGGGCGTCGGCCGGGTTGTAGATCTTCTCCACGGTGTGGATCAGCGTGCGCAGGCCCAACTCCTCGCGCAGCGGTTTGAGCGCATGCAGGTCCGGCACAAGCCGCGCCTGCCGCACGTACCCGAGGCCGCAGGCTTCAATGCCGCGCGCCACCGCGTCCGGCGCCGCGTCGGTGTTCACGCCGAGCGCGGCGACCACATCGCCGACTGCGACGCCCTTCTTCGGCCCCATGTCCGGCTCTCCGTGCATCAGCACCGGGACGCCGGCGGCGGCGCAGACGATGCTGGCCGCCGGGCTGACGACGACGTGCTTGCCGCGTCCGTCGTACGGACTGCCCACATCGAGCAAGCCCTCGACATGCGGCCGGAGCGGCAGCATGCGGCCGCGCGCGGCGTCGATGTAGCCGAGCAACTCGTCGGACGACTCGCCGCGGTAGCGCTGCAGAAGCAGCAGGGCGCCGGCCTGCGCGGGCGTGGCCACGCCGTCCATGATCGCTTCGAGTGCGGCGCGGGCCTCGTCACGTGTGAGGTGGCGTCCGTTGGTGGGACCGGTGCCGACCGCGGCGACGAGGTGCCGGATACCGATGTGCTGCTCGCCGGTGTCGCTCATCGAATGAGAGTGTAGCGTCGATCCAGCGCGGCGGCGCCGGTGGGAAGCTTCGCGCAGATTCGCGGCCTGCGTTTTCAACGGAGCACGGCGGCGGGACATGCCATCGCCTCTGTACCGCGAACTGGGCCGCTCTGCTACGATCCTCTCGATGTCAAACGAAGAACGCCTCAAGAAACTCCTCCAGATGAAGGATCAGGCCCGCCTCGGCGGTGGCCTGAAGCGCATCGAAGCGCAACACGAGCGCGGCAAGCTGACCGCCCGAGAGCGCATCGATATCCTGCTCGATCCCGGCACGTTCGAGGAGTTGGACCAGCTGGTGGTCCACCGCACGACGGAGTTCGGCCTCGACAAGCAGCACTACCTCGGCGACGCGGTGGTCACCGGCTACGGCAAGATCGACGGCCGCGGCGTCTTCGTTTTCTCGCAGGACTTCACGGTCTTCGGCGGCTCGCTGTCGGAGGCGATGGGCGAGAAGATGTCGAAGGTAATGGACCTGGCGCTGAAGACAGGTGCGCCGATCATCGGCATCAACGACTCCGGCGGCGCACGGATCCAGGAGGGCGTGGCCAGCCTCGGTGGCTATGGCGACGTCTTCGTGCGCAACGTGCTCGCATCGGGCGTGGTGCCGCAGATCTCCGTGATCATGGGCCCGTGCGCCGGCGGCGCGGTCTATTCGCCGGCTCTGACCGACTTCATCTTCATGACTCAGGGGACCTCGCAGATGTTCATCACAGGCCCCGACGTCATCAAGTCGGTGACGGGTGAGGAAGTGACGCAGGAGGAGCTCGGCGGCGCGACGGCGCACGCCACGCGCAGCGGCGCGGCCCACTTTGCCATCGAGACCGAAGAAGACACGTTGGCCGAGGTGCGCCGGCTGCTTTCGTTCCTGCCGCTGAACAACCTCGACGACCCGCCCGTCGTGGAAACCAGCGATGCCATCACGCGGCGCGATGAAGATCTCGTTGGGATCGTGCCGGACGACAACACGAAGAGCTACGACGTGCGCGAGGTGATCTACCACATCGTGGACGGCGGCGACTTTATGGAAGTGCACGCGCAGTTCGCCCAGAACATCGTCGTCGGATTCGCGCGGCTGGCCGGCCGCACCGTCGGCATCGTCGCCAACCAGCCGATGTACCTGGCGGGCGTGCTGGATATCGACTCGTCACGCAAGGCGGCGCGCTTCGTGCGCTTCTGCGACGCCTTCAACATCCCGATCCTGACCTTCGTTGACGTACCGGGGTTCCTGCCGGGCGTGGCGCAGGAGTACGGCGGCATCATCGTCCACGGGGCGAAGCTGGTCTACGCGTACTCCGAGGCGACCGTGCCGAAGGTTACGGTGATCCTCCGCAAGGCGTACGGCGGTGCGTACGACGCGATGGGATCGAAGCACCTCCGCGCGGACATGAACTTCGCGTGGCCGCAGGCCGAGATCGCGGTGGTGGGCCCGGAGCCGGCGGTGAATATCCTGTATCGCTCACGGCTGCAGGAAGCAGCGGATCCGATCGCCGAGCGCGCCCGGCTAACCGCTGATTACGCAGAGCGCTTCGCGAACCCCTACGTCGCGGCAGCGCGCGGGTACGTCGACGACGTCATCGACCCGCGCGACACGCGCGCGAAGGTGACCCACGCCTTCGAGATGCTGCGCGGCAAGACCGACAGCACGCCGGTCAGGAAGCACAGCAACCTGCCGCTGTAACGGGCGAAGGACCAGCCGCCGAGAACCTATGAGCCAGGACGAACGTCCTGGCTCTTTCCCTGCGTCTTTGTTCCGGATTCCTGGCTCTGGGAGGCAGGCCGCCACGGCGCCCAGATGGCGACGCACAGCACACCGATCGTGATGAACGTCGCCGCGACCGATGCGCCGGCGCCGAGCGCGAGCACCATCAGCACCACCGCGGCACCGCCGATGATGGCGATCTCCGGGTTGCGCTGCGGCCAGCGCATGCGCGTGCGGAGCGCTTCGGACGATACCCAGTCGGCGAATGCATCGAGCGGACCGAAGCCGGAACTCGCGTCAGCACGCGCGGCTTCCTTCGGTGCGTAGCGGCGCGCGCCGGGCGAAAGTGCGCCGTAGGCCTCGTTCAGCAGCTCGATCTCGGCATGCGCCTCGTGGTCCTGCGCCGCATGCTGCTGCGCGCGGCGGACGAGATTCCAGTAGGCGCTCTCGACCGTGCGTCCATCCGCGGCCGCATCCAGCCGGAGCGTCTTCAGTGCTTGCGCTCGGTTCATGCGTCCCCCTTGACCACGCGTCCCTCGATAGGATCATCGGCGCGGTGGGCACGTTATGTAGTTTCTGCCGCCACGGACCGTGCGCTATGATGCGGCATCATGGCGAAGGAAGAGGCGGCGTTGCGAGCCAGCCAGGCAGCTACCGCCGAACGGGCGGCCGTGGAAATGCGCCGCACGGGCGCGATATCCCAGCTTCGCTATCTAATCCGCGCCATGCGGCCGCGCCAGTGGACGAAAAACGGCATCGTCTTCCTGGCGTTGATCTTCTCGATCGGCCAGCAGTACCACCTGTCCGAGCCTTCGACCTGGGTGCCCAAGCTGCTCGAATCGCTCGTAGCGTTCGCGTGCTTCGCCCTCGTCTCCAGCGCCGACTACCTCGTGAACGACATCCGCGACGTCGAGAGCGATCGCGCCCACCCGCGTAAGCGGACCCGGCCGATCGCCGCGGGCTTGCTGCCCGTCCGGACGGCGTGGGTGGCGGCGGTGATCCTCGCTGCCGTCGGCAATGCCGGCGCCTTCGCGCTCGACTGGCGGATGGGGCTCGTCATCGCGTCGTACACGGTGCTGATGGTGCTGTACTCGTACCGGCTCAAGCACGAGGTGCTAATTGACCTGATGGTCATCGCCACCGGCTTCGTGCTGCGGGCGATGGCGGGAGCGCTCGCGATCGACGTGCCGATTTCGCCGTGGCTGTACGTGGTGACGGCGCTGGGCGCGCTCTTCCTGGGCATCAACAAGCGGCGCGCGGAACTGGAACTGTTGGCGGATGGCGCCGGCAGCCATCGCAAGATCCTCGACGAATACTCGACGGGCCTGCTCGACCAGATGGCCTCGACGGTGACGGCGGCGGTGCTGATGGCGTACGGACTCTACACCTTCACGGCCGAGGGACTGCCCGAGAACCATTCGATGATGCTCACCATCCCCTTCGTGCTGTACGGCATCTTCCGCTACCTGTACCTGGTGCACACGAAGAGCGAAGGCGGCAGCCCCGAGGAGGTGCTGCTGCGCGACGTGCCGATCATGCTCACGCTCATCGGCTGGGTGGTGACGGCCGGCACCGTGCTTCTGGTCGCGCGCGGGTAGCCGCGTGGGCGCCGAGGCGGACTGCACCGTCACCTTCGGCTCAAGTGCCTCGTTTGGTAAGGCGCTGCTGGAGTCCACCGAGATCATCTTCCGGGGCGAGTTCCGGCTGGCGATACCGCTCGCGCAGATCACCGCGCTCGACGCGGCCGGCGGCAAGCTCACCGTGACGTGGTCCGAAGGCACGGCGGTCTTCGACCTCGGCCCTCAGGCCGAGAAGTGGGCGGAGAAGATCCGCAACCCCAAGTCGGTCATCGACAAGCTCGACATCAAGCCGGAGCATCGCGTCGCCGTGCTGAACGTGCGCGACGATGCGTTCGTCGGCAAGCTGCGCGGGCGCGCCGCGTCGGTGGCGGTCGGGCGCGCGGCGAAGGGCACGGACGTCATCTTTCTCGGCGCGGAGACGTTGGCCGGACTGGTTGGGATGCGCCTGCTCGCCGGCAACATCAAGCGCGACGGCGCGATCTGGACGATCACGCCGAAGGGCAAGGGCGGCATCAAGGACACCGACATCATGGGCATCGCGAAGGCCGCGGGGCTGGTCGCGCTGAAGGTGGTGTCGTTTTCCGACACGCACTCCGCCAACAAGTTCGTGATTCCGAAAGCGGCGCGGTAGCGCGACGCCACGCCCGTTCGCACCCCCGCTGATTGCATCACACGATCGCGCTCGCGGTGCCGATGGTCGCCTTCGTGCCGTCCTCCTTCTCGCACCAGATGTCGAGGTATGCACGCCCGCGGTCGCCTTCCGGCGTGATCTCGCGCACGTAGCCGCGGCAGGTGAGCCGGTCGCTCTGCCAGACGATGTTGACCAGGTTGACGTTCATCTTGCCGCCGGCGAGCCAGCCTGCGCCGAAGCGGTCCGTCATCATCTCCGACAAGAAGCAGATGGACATCATCCCCTGCACCACGATATCCGGGAAGCCCCACTTGATCGCGGCCTCCTTGTCGTTGTGGTAGTTCTTGTTCGGACCGCTGAACTTCCAGCACATGTCGAGCGACACCTGCTTCTGCAACGACGGGATCTCCTCGATCGCGGCGGAGACGTCAGTCTCGAACTTGCGGCCCGGCGTCTTCTCGCGCGTCTTGTCGATGACGACGCCGTCGTCCTTCTTCTCCTGCAGGAAGCTCTGGTGCGTGCGGCCGCGCATGATCATGGCGTCGTCGGCGTTGAAGTACAGGACCTCGTTCACGACGTAGTCGCGGCCGCGCTTCACGTACCGGTCGGCGATGAACGAGCGGGTGTGGATGGGATCGCCGACCATGACCGGCGCGAAGAACTCGAACTCCTGCCGGGCGTGCAGGTTGCCGACGAGCGCCGGCAGGTACCACGCAGGCACGGTCGTCTCGGCGCGGTACTCGTAGACCTCCGAGTGCCGCACGAGCGCCGGCGCGACTGGGCCGCCGAACGGCGACGCGCCGGTGTAGATGCCGTTGTGGTCGTCGACTGCGTCGCAATACTTCGCGACTGTCTCGGCATCAATGACGATGTCGTGCCGACCGTAATCCCGTCCGACGTAAACGTCTCCGCCCATGATGCTGCCGCTTTCTGCTGTAGTGCTGCCTCGTTGCGCCCGGCAGGCGCTGGCCGCATTGTCGCGCCAAACGCCGCTTCGGTGAAGGGCCATTGGGGGCGGTCGGATGGAGATACGAGGCGAACAGGCGAACGTGTTGCGTCCGATAGACTGGATAGATGGCAACACTGTACGACGTCTCTCTGCCGGGGCTCGAAGCCCGCATCGAAGCCATGGGGGCGCCGCGTTATCGCGCCCGGCAGGTGTGGGAGTGGGCGTACAAGCGCTTCGTCGCATCGTACGACGAGATGACGAACCTGCCAGCGGCGCTGCGGTCGCAGCTTGCCGAGGAACTGCCCTTCCCGGCGCTCACCGAGGTCGCGGAGTTGCAATCCGACGACGGACTGACACGAAAGCGGCTGTTGCGGCTCCACGACGGCAAGCTCATCGAGTCGGTGCTGATGCTGTACGACCCGCGGGGCGACAGCCGCAGCCGCGCGACCGTCTGCGTATCGAGCCAGGCCGGCTGCGCGATGGGCTGCGTCTTCTGCGCGACCGGGCAGGCCGGCTTCGAGCGCAACCTGACGGCGGGCGAGATCATCGCGCAGGTCGTCTGCTTCGCGCGTGACCAGGCGCAGCGCGGCGGCCGCAAGATCACGAACGTCGTGTTCATGGGCATGGGCGAGCCGCTGGCCAACTATCGCGAAGTCTGGCGCGTCGTCGAGACACTCAACGATCCGGAGGGCATCGCAATGGCGGCGCGCCACATCACGATCTCGACCGTCGGCGTGATCCCCGGCATCAGGAAGCTCGCGGGGGAGAAGCTGCAGGTCGGGCTGGCGGTGTCGCTCCATGCGCCGGACCAGGAACTGCGCCAGCAATTGATCCCCACGGCGCGCCGCTACCCCGTGCCGGCCATCATCGATGCATGTAAGGAGTATATCGCCACGACCGGCAGGCGCGTGACGTTCGAGTACTGCCTGATATCCGGCGTCAACGACTCGCCGCCGCAGGCACGCGCGCTCGCCGCGCTGCTGCAGGGCATGCTCTGTCACGTGAACCTGATCCCGGTGAACCCGACGCCGGACGAGCGCATCCACCGCCCCGTCCGCATGCGGTCGCTGGCGTTCCAGCGCGAGTTATCGGCGAAGGGGATCCCCTGCACCGTGCGCGTCGAGAAGGGCGTCGAGATCAGCGCGGCATGCGGCCAGTTGCGCGGCGCTGCCGCCGCGATCGAGCTGACCGGCGCCGGGCGGGCGAGATGAGTCGCCGTGATGATGGCGTCGGCCGCTGACTCCGCCATGACACGCGTGCTGCTCGCGGTGGCGCTGGCCATTCTTGTGGCGGTCGCGCTGGCGTGCAACGTCAGCGGCCTCTCGCAGGCGCCACGCGCGACGTTCAGCCAGCTCGCGTGCCTCGATGTCAACGGCGACCACCGCCTGGACGGCGGCGACGCCATCGACCCGGCGAAGGTCCCCGACTTCAACGCCGACGGATCGCGCGACGCGCTCGACGCGGCGTTCGTCCGCGGCGTCGACATCCCGCTCGACCCGGTGCGGCAGCAGGAGGCGTGCGCGAAGGGCTCGAACCGCGCGCCGGAGTACCTCGTTGCGCACGGCTACTTCAAGCCGGCCGACGTGAGCTGCAATGACGGCGAGCGCGCCGTGCTGCTCGTCGGCGTCGGCGGCGGCGTGGTCAACCTGAAGGAGCGCGAGGACGCCGCCGGCGTGCGCAGCATGATCGACGGCCTGCAGCAGGCATACGACAGGCGCGGCATCCAGACGATCGGCGTCATCGCGGGGCCCGCCATCGCGGGTGCGGAGAACATCCACGGCGGCATGGAGGTGTGGATGACGCACGCCGTGCAGGTGTACCTCGACCGCTATCCGTGCCTGCGCGTGCTGCTCCTCGGCCATAGCCACGGCGCAGTGACCGCCGATGTCGTCGCCGCCCGCCTCGAGGGCGCCTACGCGGCGAGGATCGTCGAAGTTGTGGACGTCGACCGCGTCGATGCGTTGTACATTGGCGACACGCAGGCGCGGCCGAGGGCAGTGCACGTGTTCAACGTGTACGAGCACAACGGCGGCGTGTTGCAGGGCGCGCCGTACCCGGCGCCGAACGCCGAGAACTGGGACGCGAGCAGCGAACAGGCGCCGCGCGACGGCGATAAAGGCGGCCCGCTCCAGCCCGTGACGCACACGACGGTCGACAACTCGGCCTCGGTCAAGCGGCGCATTATCGACCAGGCGATGGCGCGTCCGGACTAGCAGGAGCAGGCGGGCGCGTACCCTGCAACTACCGATTGCGGTGGACGGGCCCGCGCAACTCTGGCCTTCCAAATGTGACGATAGGCCCGCCGACATGTGCCGTCAGGCACGTCAGCACCGTGGCGCGTGGCTGATAGACTCCTGCGGGAAAGTCTAGTTCTCTAATCAACTTAGTCGAGAAGGCCGGAAGCGGCCGGGCAGGGGATCATGCAAGCAACCAGCGAACCGCAGGCGAGCGTCATTTCGAGCCAGCAGGTGCACCACCAGGTGGTGATCATCGGGGGCGGCAACGCCGGGATCAGTGTCGCGGCGCGGCTGAAGAAGGCGCTGAAGGGCGCGGACATCGCGATCATCGAGCCGTCACGTAAGCACTACTACCAGCCTCTGTGGACGCTGGTCGGTGGCGGTGAGGCTCGCAAGGAAGCCACCGAGCACGACGAGGCGAAGTACATCCCGAAGGACGTGACGTGGCTGCAGGACGCTGTCGTGCAGGTGTGCCCGGACGAAAATTCGGTGGTCACCGAGCGCGGCGTGAAAGTCAACTACCAGTGGCTCATCGTCGCGCCCGGCATCCAGATCGATTGGGACAAGATCAAAGGGCTGCGCGACGCGCTGGGCAAGGACGGCGTCTGCAGCAACTACTCGTACGAACACGTCGACAAGACGTGGGACTTCATCAAGAATTTCGACGGCGGAAACGCCATCTTCACGCACCCCAACACGCCGATCAAGTGCGGTGGCGCGCCGCAGAAGATCATGTACCTGGCCGACGACCACTTCCGCAGGTCCGGCGTGCGCGACCGCAGCAACGTCATCTTCGCGTCGGCTGGCGGAGCGATCTTCTCCGTCGCAAAGTACGCAGCGGCGCTCAACAAGGTCATCGACCGCAAGAAGATCGATACCCGGTACAAGCACAATCTGGTGGAGATCAGGCCGGAGACCAAGGAGGCCGTCTTCGAGCACCTGGACTCCGGCGATCTGATCACCATGCCCTACAACATGATCCACGTGACGCCGCCGCAGAGCGCGCCCGACTTCATCAAGCGCGGCCCGCTTGCTAACGAGGCGGGCTGGGTGGACGTGGACAAGCACACGCTGCAGCACGTTCGCTACCCCAACATCTTCAGCCTGGGCGACGCCAGCAGCCTGCCGACGTCGAAGACCGGCGCCGCTGTCCGAAAGCAGGCGCCAGTGCTCGTCGCGAACATGGTGCGTGCAACGCAGGGAAAGGCACTGGCGCCGGCGTACGACGGCTACGCCGCCTGCCCGCTGGTGACGGGCTACGGCAAGCTGATCATGGCGGAGTTCGACTACGACCTGAAGCCGCAGGAGTCGTTCCCCTTCGACCAGTCGAAGGAGCGCCTGAGCATGTACCTGTTCAAGAAATACGGCCTGCCGGCGATGTACTGGCACGCGATCATGCAGGGCCGGCTCTAACGGGCGGGCGCTACGCCGCACCGCAGAACAGTTAACGGCCAACACAGGCGGAACGCAACACGAGCGCCTTTCGGCGCTCGTGTTTCTGTCACGACTGGGGTGCTCCTCAGGGAGCGGGGGGGGCCGCCGGAGCCGGGACCGCACCGGCAGCCGGCACAGCGCCTTCGACGGCAGGCGTTTCTTCGACCGCCGCCAGCCGCGGGGACGCGACGCGGGCAACGACGACGTCCGGATCGGTGTGCAATGTGACCTTCGCGATATCGATCGGCAGGTCGCGCACGTGGATCGCGTCTTCGAGCTGCGCCATGACGCTGACATCAACCTCGAACTGCGCCGGGATGTCAGCAGGCAGCGCCTCGACGGCGATCTTCTCCAGCATCTGCAGCAGCACGCCGCCGAAGGTCAGCACCGCGTCCGACACGCCAGTGAGCACGACGGGCACGTCGGCGCGCATCTTCACGGTCATGGAGATCTGGTAGAAGTCGACGTGCAGCAGCCGGCTTGTCACGGGATCGCGGGTCAAATCGCGCACGACGACGGTGCGCGGCGCCGGCTCGCCTTCGACCTTGAGGTTGATGATGGCGTTGCGCGTCATGCCGCGCAGCAAGTGCGTGAGGACGGCGGTATCCACCTGCACGGACTGCGACTCGATGCTGTGACCGAAGACGTTCGCGGGCGTTACGCCCCCGCGGCGAAGCGCAGCGACCTTCTTGCCAACGACGGTGCGCGGCGCTACCTGCAGTTCTACGTTTGCCATTGTCTGTCCATCCCTACCGGCGGCGCAACCGCCGCAATATGCCGATACCGGCTGCCACGCCCAGCCCGAAGGCGAAGGCGGTCACCGGCGTTATGGCGCTCCTGACGTCGCCCTCCACGCTGCGCGCGAGGATGAGCAGGGTCGAGCTCTCTTTCAGCTTCACGTTCTCGCCGATGACGGCGAACGTTGCGCAGTCCCTCATGTTCACGTCGCCGGCACGCACCGTAAGCGCGGCGCTGTCGGCCATGTCCAAGCTATCGCCGCGGACATTTTGCGCCGCCGCCTGCCGCAGCTCGACGCGCTCCGCGTCCACGCGACGCACCGCGCTCTGGTCGATCTCGACGCTGTCGCCCGTAACCGAGGCGATGACGCTGCCTGACTCGTGGCTCATGAGGAACCTCCTGGGATGCGGGAGAGCCCGGAGACCCGAGGAAAGGTATCAGAGCCTCTGGAGCGGGGTCAAATTGCCGCCCTGCCGAGATATCGACAGCGACTATCGGTCCAGCAGCGCCGCCACCCCTGGCAGCTCGCGGCCTTCGAGGAACTCCAGCGACGCGCCGCCGCCGGTGGAGACGTGCGCGTACTGATCCGCAATGCCAAGATCCGTCACCATCGCGACGGTTTCCCCGCCGCCGATGACGACCGTGGCGCCCAGCTTTGCCAGGAAACGCGCGATGGCGTGGGAGCCTTCGGCGAACGACGGCCACTCCGCCACGCCGAGCGGCCCATTCCAGACGACGGTCTTGACGCCGCGGAGCATGGCCTCGTAGGCGGCCACGGTCCTCGGACCGACATCGAGGATCATCCAGCCGTCCGGAACGGCCGCAACGTCGACCGTGCGCGAGGCGGCATCGGCCGCGAATTTCTCGGCGACGACGGCATCGACCGGCAGGCCAAGTGCGACGCCGCGGCGGGCGGCCTCGGCGATGACGTTTCGGGCCGTCTCGAGCTGGTCGTCTTCGACCAGCGACGCGCCGACGGCGATGCCCTGCGCCTTGAGGAACGTGCTCGCCATGCCGCCGCCGATGAGCAGCACGCTCACCTTGGACAGCAGGTGCTGCAACACCGCGATCTTCGAGCTGATCTTTGCTCCGCCGATGATCGCGGCGACCGGCGGCTCCGGATTGCTGACGACGCGGCCGAGATAATCGATCTCCTTCTCCATCAGGAAGCCCGCAACGGCGGGCAGGTACGCCGCGACGCCCGCGGTCGAAGCGTGCGCGCGGTGCGCGGTACCGAAGGCGTCGTTCACGTAGATGTCGGCGAACGACGCGAGCCTCTTCGCGAGCACGGCGTCGTTCTTCTCCTCGCCCGGCTCGAAGCGCACGTTCTCGAGCATCGCCACGCCGCCGGGCTGCAGAGCCGCGACCGTGGCCTCGGCCGAAGGGCCAACGACATCGGCGGCGCACCGGACCGGCGCGCCGATCAACTCCGCGAGGCGCGCGGCCACAGGCGCGAGCCGTGCCGACTCGACGACCTTGCCATCAGGCCGCCCGAGGTGCGAGACGAGCACGGCCCTTGCGTTGTGCTCGCGCAGGTAGTTGATCGTGGACAGCGCCGCACGGATGCGCGTGTCGTCGAGGATGCGCTTAGTCTCCTTGTCCAGCGGCACGTTGAAATCGACGCGCACGAGCACGCGGTTGCCGTGGACGTCGATGTCACGAAGGGTCTTCTTGTTCACGTGGCGATCTCCCTCTCGAAGCGTGTCCCCGCGTAGCGCAAGCCGCGGTGCATCATGCGGTGCGATGCACGAAGAACGACGCCAGCGCCTCGATGTCGCCCAGGCGCTCGGGGTCGAGGCGAAGCGGCGCCAGCGCATCCAGAGCAGCGGCCGCCCATCGAACCGCCTCCGCTGAACCGGCTTCGCGCGCGCCCGCTTCGCCGAGCAGGGCCAGCACCGCCTTGACATCGGCCTCGCTCATCTCCGGCGATGCGTAGATCGTCCGCAGCCGTTCCCGCGACGCAGCGCCGAGGCGCTCGAAGGCGTACACCACAGGGAACGACTTCTTGCGCGAGCGGATGTCGTCAGCGACGGGCTTGCCGGTCACCGCCGTCTCGCCCCAGATACCGAGCACGTCGTCCTGCACCTGAAACGCGAGCCCCAGCAGCCTGCCGCACTCGCCGGCCGCCGTTACGGCCGACGCGCCCGCGTCCGCGGCGATAGCGCCGATCGCCGCCGAAGCGCCGATCAGAGCGGCGGTCTTGCCAGCGACCATCGCCTGGTACTCGTCCAGCGACACGGCGTCGCGCGTCTCAAAGCCGATGTCGGCGTACTGCCCCTCGCACAGGGCGACGCACGCATCGTTGAGGATTCGCCCGGCATCGAGTACGCGGGCGGAGGAGACGCCGACGCGGGACATGTCGAGCAGCGTCCGCTGGGCTATGACGAACATGCCATCGCCGGCGTTAATGGCCTGGGGCACGCCGGCGACGCGCCACAGCGTGTCTCGCCCGTGCCGCGTGTCGCTGTCGTCTTCGATGTCGTCGTGGATCAGCGTGAAGTTGTGGACGAGTTCGAGCGCGGCGGCCGCGGGCATGGCGCGTGCGATGTCGCCACCGGCGGCCTCGCAGAAGAGGAGACAGAGCGCGGGGCGCAGCATCTTGCCACCGCCGCGCGGCACGGCGTTGCCCTGCGCGTCCTGCCAGCCGAGGTGGTAGCGCATCAGCCCGATATGGCCGACGCCGGGGCGGTCGAGGGCGTCGCGCATCGCCACGACGATGGAGTCGCGATAGCGCGAGAGCGCGTCCTTGACGCGATCGAGATCCAGCGGCGGCAGCGTCGCGCGGGCCATCAGTCTCCTTCAGCCATGCTAGATCAGGGTCGCCGCACCGGCCAGCGCATCGGCGAGCAAAGCGCGGCCGATCGCGCCCTCGCGCACGACGCGCACGCGCGCCGGATCCGTGCAGTCGACGACGGTGGATGGCTGCCCCGTGGCCGCAACGGTCGCATCGACGATGAGATCCACGGCATCGCCGAATTGCGCGCGCACCTCCGCAGCCGTGCGGCACTCCTCGCGGCCGGCGATGTTCGCGCTTGTGCCGGTGAGCGGCCCGAGCTGGCGCGCCGCCTCGCGCAGGAACGGCTCAGCGGGCACCCGCAGGCCGACGGTATCGCCGCCCGCGGCCGCCCGCGTCACGTAAGCCGGCTTCGTCTTCAGGACGATAGTGAGCGCTCCCGGCCAGAAGCGCTCGGCCAGGCGGCGCGCCGCGGGCGTCATCTCGGTGATCAACTCCGCCTGCGCGATCGAGGCCACGAACAGCGGCATCGGCTGCGCCGGATCGCGCGTCTTCGTCTCGTACACACGCTCGACGGCGGCACGGTCGGCGGCGACGGCGACGAGCCCGTACACGGTGTCCGTGGGCACCGCGACGACGCCGCCCGAGCGCAGGACTTCGACGGCTTTGTGGTACTGCTCGTTCTCGTCCAAATGCTTATGTCGATTATCAGAAGTTGTTGACCACGGGAAGCTGCGCCGGTACACTCAGGGCACCTCCCTCGCTCATACAGGATACGACATGGCTGAATCACAAAGCTCCCGCCGGGTCGGCAGTTCGGGCGATTTGGAGGTCTCGACGTATCTCGAAATCGCCCGCGAGAAGAGCGGCGAAACACCGAGCGAAGCGCCACCGCCCGTGCCGGTCCAGCCGGAAGCCGTCGTAGTCATCGACTTCGGCTCGCAGTTCTCCATGCTGATCGCGCGCCGTGTGCGCGAGTGCCACGTCTACTGCGAGTTGGTGCAGCCCGACGCCGCCTGGGAGACCATCGAGAAGCTGAAGCCGCGCGGCGTCATCCTCTCCGGCGGCCCCGCGAGCGTCTACGAGACGGGCGCGCCGCTGGCGCCGACATGGGTCTACGAGAAGAACCTGCCGGTGCTGGGCATCTGCTACGGCATGCAGGCGCTGGCGCACCAGCTCGGCGGCAAGGTGGTGCCGTCCGAGCGCCGCGAGTACGGCCACGCCGTGGTCCACCAGGGCGAGATCGACTCGCCCATCTTCGACGGTCTGCCGGCATCGATCCCGGTGTGGATGTCACACGGCGACCGCATCGTCCAGATGCCGCCGGGGTTCCAGTCGATCGCCTACTCTGACAACTCGCCAATGGCGGCGATGTCGAACGGCGGCAACATGATCGCGCTGCAGTTCCACCCGGAGGTCGTGCACACACCGCACGGCAAGCAGATACTCGAGAACTTCCTCTACAAGGTCTGCGGCTGCCGTGGCGACTGGACGGCGGGCAACTTCGTCGCCGACAGCATCAACCGCATCCGCAAACAGGTCGGCGTCGGCCATGTGATCTGCGCGCTGTCCGGTGGGGTCGATTCGGCGGTGGCCGCGACGCTGGTGCATCGCGCCATCGGCGACCAGTTGACATGCATCTTCGTCGACAACGGGCTGATGCGGCGCGAGGAGCCGGAGCGCGTCGTCGAGACGTTCGGGAATCACATGGAGATGCGGCTCGTGCATGTCGATGCGGCCGACCGCTTCCTGACGCAGCTCAAGGGCGTCACCGACCCGGAGCAGAAGCGCCGCATCGTCGGCGAGACGTTCATCCGCGTGTTCGAGGCGGAGGCCGACAAGATCGGCAAGGTCGACTTCATCACGCAGGGCACGACCTACCCGGATGTGATCGAGAGCGCGACCGGCCACGGCACCGCGGTCAAGATCAAGACGCACCACAACGTCGGCGGACTGCCGAAGGAGATGACGTTCGAGCTGATCGAGCCGCTGCGCTACCTGTTCAAGGACGAGGTGCGGCAGGTCGGCCTAGCGCTTGGTCTGCCCGACGAGATGGTGTTCCGGCAGCCGTTCCCCGGCCCGGGCCTGGCGATCCGCATCATAGGCGAGGTGACGGCGGAACGCGTGGCGGTGCTGCAGGCAGCCGACTGGATCGTGATGAACGAGATCAAGAAAGCCAAGCTCTACCATGAGCTGTGGCAGTCGTTCGCCGTGCTGACCGACACCCGCAGCGTCGGCGTCATGGGCGATTACCGCACCTACGGGCACGTCGTCGCCCTGCGCGCTGTCACGGCCGAAGATGCGATGACCGCTGACTGGGCGCGCCTGCCGTACGAGGTGCTGGCGCGCATCAGCAGCCGCATCGTCAACGAAGTGCCGGGCGTGAACCGCGTGGTCTACGACATCACGTCGAAGCCGCCGGGCACGATCGAGTGGGAGTAGCCGCACGATGACGATCGAGCGCGCGCAGGGCACGAACGGCCGCGTGAAGGTCGAGCAGGCCATCGCCGGCACGCGTGAGGCACTACAGGCGAAGCGGCAGGGCCGCGTACGCGCCCAAAAGCTCGTCGTGCCCGTGCTCCTGACGCTTGGCGTGGTGATGATCCTCCGCTACTTCGAGCGGAGCACCGCAAACTGATGAACGTCCTTCTCATCGGCTCAGGGGCGCGCGAGCACGCGATCGCGTGGAAGCTGCGCCAGTCGCCGCGGCTGACGTCGCTGACGGTAGCACCTGGCAACGCCGGCATCGCCCAGATCGCCGACTGCGTACCACTTCCCGTGCCAAACGCCCATGTGCCGCAGGAGGAGGTCCGCGCGTACGGCGAGAAGGTCGTCGAACTGGCGCGAGCGCGAAAGATACACCTGGTCGTCGTGGCACCGGACGATCCGCTGGCATTCGGCCTGGTCGACATCGTCGAAGCGGCGGGCATACGCGCGTTCGGGCCGTCGAAGGCCGCCGCGCGAATCGAGGCGTCGAAGGCGTTCGCCAAGGACCTGATGCGGCGCCACGGCATCCCGATGGGCGAGGTGGCGCGATTCGACGACTTCGAGGCGGCGCGCGCGTACGTCGAGTCGCGGCCATGCGACGTGGTCGTGAAGGCCGACGGCCTCTTCGTCGGCAAGGGCACGGTCGTCCCGGCCTCGCGCGAAGAGGCGATCTCCGTGCTGCGCGCGATGCTGGTCGACGGCGCGGTTGGCGCAGCCGGCCGCACGGTTGTCGTCGAGGACTTGCTCGTCGGACGCGAGACGTCCGCGATGGCGTTCAGCGATGGCAAGACGGTCGCCCACATGCCGTTCTCCTGCGATCACAAGCCGGTCTTCGACGGCAACGCCGGCCCCAACACCGGCGGCATGGGCGTCTACAGCCCGCCGTCCTGGCTGCCGGAGTCTACGGCGGAACAGATCCGCCGCGACGTCACCGAAGCCACGGTCCGCGCGATGGCTGCTGAAGGCACGCCGTTCAAGGGTGTGTTGTACCCGGGGCTCTTCGTCACCGCCGATGGCCCCCGCGTCATCGAGTTCAACGCGCGCTTCGGCGACCCTGAGGCGGAGTGTCTGCTGCCGCGACTGCAGAGCGACCTGCTAGCGATCATGGTCGCGGTCGCGGACGGCACGCTGGACCGCATCGACGTGCGCTGGTCGGCGAACGCATCGGTAACCGTGATGCTGGCGTCCGGCGGCTACCCCGGGCCGTACGAGACCGGCAAGCCGATCGACGGCCTCGATGCCATCGACAACGACGTGATCGTCTTCCACGCCGGCACGAAGCGCGACGCGAGCGGCCGCATCGTCACGAACGGCGGCCGCGTGCTGGCCGTGACGGCGATGGCGCCGTCGATGGCGGAGGCGCGCGCGAAGTCCTACCGGAACGTCGAGCGGATCAGCTTCGAGGGCATGCACTACCGCCGTGACATCGGCGCGAGCGAGGTGGCGGTGAACGTATGAGCGCGCTTGTGGCAGTCATCATGGGCTCGAAATCGGACATGGAGGTCATGCGGCCCTGCATGGACACCCTGACGAAGTTCCAGATCGAGCACGAAGTGCACGTGATGTCGGCGCACCGCAACCCGGAGCGCCTGCGCGAGTTCGTCTCGTCGGCGCGCGAGCGGGGGTTCGAGGTGATCATCGCGGCGGCGGGCGGCGCCGCCGCATTGCCGGGCGTCTGCAAAGCGTACACGCCGCTGCCGGTGATCGGCGTGCCGCTGGCTTCGAGCGAACTCAAGGGCGTCGACGCGCTGTACTCCATCGTGCAGATGCCGCCAGGGATGCCGGTGGCGACAGTGGCGATCGGCGCCTGGGGCGCGCGCAACGCGGCGACCCTCGCCGCAGAGATCCTGGCGCTGAAGCACGACCATATCCGGCGCGCGTACGATGCCTACCGCGAGTCGCTGGCGTCGGGATAGACTGGGCAGTCCGAGTCTGTCTCCGCGCAATACACCCATCCGGACCAACAGGCAGAGCGACCGCCGCGCGCAGGCGCGGCCGCACGAGGATTCCCGATGATCGAGCGATATTCCCGGCCGCAGATGTCCGCCATCTGGACCGATGAAGGCAAACTCGACCGCTGGCTGGCGGTCGAAGTCGCCGTCGTCGACGCGTGGGCGGACGCCGGCCGCGTGCCGCAGGCGGACGCCGAAAAGGTGCGCCGCGCGCGCTACAACCTGGCCGACATCGCGCGCTACCAGGCGGAGACGCACCACGACGTGACGGCGTTCCTCAAGTCCGTGGCCGACAGCCTGGGCGATGAGGGCCGCTGGGTGCACCTGGGCCTGACGTCGCAGGACGTGTGGGACACCGCGACGGCGCTGCAACTGCGCGACTCCGCCACGATCCTGGAACAGGACCTGCACGACCTGCGCGAGGCCGTCGAGCGGCGCGCGGTGGAGTTCAAAGACACGATCTGCATCGGCCGAACGCACGGCGTGCACGCGGAGCCGACCACCTTCGGGCTGAAGCTGGCGGGGTGGGTTGCGGAGATCCGCCGTGCGCAGGGCCGCCTGGCCGAGGCGAAGGCGCAGATCTCCTACGGCAAGATCAGCGGCGCTGTCGGATCGCACGCCACCGTGCCGCCGGACGTCGAGGAGAAGGTCTGCATCGGCCTCGGCATCATGGTCGAGCCCATAAGCACGCAGGTCGTGCCACGCGACCGTCACGCGATGTTCATCTCGACGCTGGCGGTGATCGCCGCGGGCCTCGAGCGCATGGCGCAGGAGATCCGGCACCTGCAACGGACCGAGGTGCTGGAGGCCGAAGAACCGTTCGCCGAGGGCCAGACCGGATCGAGCGCGATGCCGCACAAGCGCAATCCAGAGCTGTGCGAGCGCATCTGCGGCCTCGCCCGCGTCATCCGCGGCTACGCCGTCACGTCGCTCGAAAACGTGGCGCTGTGGCACGAGCGCGACATCTCGCACTCGTCGACCGAGCGCATCACGCTGCCGGATTCGTGCACCCTGCTCGACTATATGCTGTCGATGTTCACGGACATCGTGCGCGGGCTGAACGTGTACCCTCAGCAGATGCGCCGGAATCTCGAACTGACGCAGGGGCTCGTCTTCTCGCAGCGCGTGCTGCTGGCGTTGATCGAGACGGGGCTTTCGCGGCAGGACGCCTACGCCATCACGCAACGCAACGCCATGCGGGCGTGGAAGGAGCGCGTTCCGTTCCGCTCGCTGCTCGAAGCCGACGGCGAGCTCACATCGCGGCTGGACGCGGCCAAGCTCGACGAGATCTTCGACTACAGCATCTACACCCGCCACGTCGACGACAGTTTCCGCCGTCTCGGGCTCGCGTGACGGCAGCGGAAGTAGACCTCAAGACGCAGCGCCATTTCGGCGAGATGGCCGGGTTGGCGGTTGGAATATGCCGCCGTCACGCACTTGTGCTTCTCTCAATTGCGCTGATCAACCCGCTGTTCTCGGTGTTGCAGATGTCCTTGGATGCCTTTACCCCCGGACTGCCATCCTTAGGGTCGTCGATTCAGGCGTTCGTCGTGGGCCCTTATGTGATTGCCGCGCTCGTTGTCGCAATCAATGACGCTGTTACAGGTTCCATCCCCGCAACCTGGCGCTCGCTATCCGTCGCGAGATCGCGGTTCGTCGGCGTAGTCACGAGCGACCTGCTGGCGACCGCACTGATGTTGGTATCACTTGTCGGCATCCCTTACTTCTTCGTGCGTTGGATATTCGTGCCTCAAGCTGTGATGATCGAGGGCAAGAGGAACTGGGCCGCCTTGGACGCGAGTTCGTCTCTTGTGCGCGGGAGTTGGTGGCGCGTTTGCGGCGTACTGCTCGTGCTCTACTGCTTCGTCACCGTGGCAATCGTCTGGATGGCGATTTCTGTTATTACCGGAGCCGAGTGGCTCCGGAATCCAGGACTTCGCTTGGGGTGGCAAGTTGTGGCCGCGTTCCTGCTGCCATTCATCGTGGCAGTTGAAACGCTGCTCTACTACGATCTGCGCGTCCGCCACGGTGCGGCCGAACCGGCGATGAGACTCGAATGGTCGGACGCGTGATTCCGAACAATGGCATTGATCTGCGCGGGCGGCATGATCTCGGCGAGATCATCGGGCTGGCTTACCGTCTGTATATCGCCAACTTCGGACCGCTCTTCCTGATGGCGCTGACGGTCGCGCCGCTGCAGATCCTGTCGGCGGTCGTACAGGACCGCATCGCGTCGGTCGAAAACCAGCAGCTCGCGGCGGCGGCGTTCTTGCCGTTCAGCGTGGTCGTGAGCCTCATCGCGACCGGCGCGCTGATCCACGCCGTCAACGACATCGCAACCGGCACGCCGCCCACGTTCTCGCGCTCGCTCGATGCCGCATTCGAGCGCTTTGTCGCGCTCTTGATGACGAACCTGCTCGCCGGTCTCCTGGCGATCCTTTCGCTGCTCGCGTTCCCCTACTTCGCGGTGCGATGGACCTTCGGTCCGCAAGCGGTGGTCATTGAGGGCAAGCGACACTGGGCGGCGCTCGATATCAGCTCATCGATCGTCAAGGGGCAGTGGTGGCGCACGTTCGGCATGCTGATCGTGATCACGCTGATCGCTACCGGTCCGATCCTCCTGGCGAACGCGGCTTCATTGCTACCGGCGCTGCCGTCGTCGGCGATACTGTCGGTCGTCCTTGCGCTCACGCTGCCGTTCCTGGTCGCGGCGCAGACCTTGCTCTACTACGACCTGCGCGCGCGGAAGGCTGCCGGGGACGCACCGCTGCCGGTGCTGGATCCCTCGCCCGAAACGGAACTGGAGTCCGACGACCGCCCTGCCGATCAGTAGCGCTCGGCGTTGCCGTCGTCGTGTGGCGTCAGGCTTTCGGCCGATATCCACGGACGCGCGCGTCGCCTGAATAGCGGCAGCGAGAGCAGCTCAGCCAGGTCGTGGATGGCGAAGTCAGCCTCCGTACACGGGGGGAGGTCGTAGCGGCCGTTGAGCTTCCATACCGTGCGCATGCCGGTCGCCTTGCCACCATGCATGTCGGCGTCCGCGTTGTCTCCGACCATCACGGCCTCATGCGGCGCGACGCCCAGCGTGTCGATCACGAGCTCGAACGTCGAGGAGTGCGGCTTGAAATAGCCCGTATCGCCCGAGCAGACGGCCGTATCGACGTACGGCGCGATTCCCGTGTCGCGCAGCCCCTGCCGGTGCATGTCCGCCGTGCAGGGCCGGTTGGTGTTAATGCCGACCAGCAAACCCAACTCCTTCAGTTCGCGCAGCACGTCGAGCGTGTCCGGGTAGAGCTGCACGCCGAACTCGATCTCCGAGATCCACGACGTGCGAACCCACGCCTCGGCCTGCGCTGGTGTTATGTCAATGTCACGCGCGGCGAGCGCGCCCCTGATCAGGAATGGCAGGCTCGGTTCGCGCAGCGTCCGCCGGTCCCGCTCCACGGCAAAGGCCTCGAGGTAGGCGCTCCAGACATCGCCGATCACCTGCTCGATCGGCTCAGCCAGCGTCACACCCCAACCGGCGATGAGCGGCTTGAGCCGTTCGGCCTGCTTGCGGCCGATCGCCGGAACGTCCGGGTTCGCCTCGAACCAGAGCGTGTTGCCAACGTCGAACACCACCGCACGGACATCATGTATTGCCATGGCGTCGATAATACACGGCGATGGCACCACACCGTCCCCAGGCACCCGACGGCGGCGATCGCAGTGGCGCTGTACTATTGCGTGTACGGTACAATCGAAGGCAACGGAACCACACAGGAACAAGCAACACCACGCCCAGGAGGGGTACAGGCAACATGGCGGTTCAACTCACGGATGCTCAGAAGAAGTTGCTCGTCGAAGGCGCGAATTTCGTCCACTTCGCCACGGTGAACAAGGATGGCTCGCCACAGGTGACGCCTGTCTGGGTCGATTTCGACGGCACGCACGTGCTGGTAAACAGCGAGGAGAAGCGCCGCAAGGTGCGCAACGTGAAGCGCGACCCGCGCGTGTCGATCAGCGTCCAGGCACCGGAAAACCCGTACCAGTACACCGAGATCCGCGGCCGTGTCGTGGAGATCACGGCCGCGGGCGGCGCGGAGCACATCGACAAGATGGCGAAGAAGTACATGGGCGCTGACAAGTACCCCTACAACCAGCCCGGCGACGTGCGCGTCATCCTGAAGATCGTGCCGGAGCACGTGTCCGGCATGGGATAGATCCCGCCGTCCGGCGCGCCGCGCAAGCACGCCGCCGCCCATGGCCGGCGTGACTCGCGCCGGCGAGCATCCCCGCTGCGCTATCCGGTATCCTTGGCCTACCGATTTCACGGAGGATGGACGCGAATGCCACGTGCGCTGATTACGGGGATCACCGGCCAGGATGGAAGCTACCTCTCCGAGCACCTGCTCGCCCAGGGATACGACGTATACGGCCTCATCCGCGGCCAGGCGAACCCCAAGCGCGCAACGATCGAGCGGACGCTGCCGGACGTGCGCATCGTCGATGGCGACCTGCTGGACCAGGCGTCGCTGATCAACGTCGTGCAGAAGGTCCAACCGGACGAGATCTACAACCTCGCGGCGATCAGCTTCGTGGCGCTCTCGTGGAACCAGCCCGAGCTGACCGGCGAGATCACCGGCCTCGGCGCACTGCGGATGCTCGAGGCGATCCGGCTCGGCGGCGGCGCATCCCCTTCCCGCTCCAAGTCCGGGCAGGGGGTCAAGTTCTACCAGGCTTCGAGCAGTGAGATGTTCGGCAAGGTGCGGCAGACGCCGCAAAACGAGGACACGCCGTTCCACCCGCGCAGCCCGTACGGCGTCGCGAAGGCGTACGCGCACTACATCACGGTGAACTACCGCGAGAGCTACAACATCTTCGCGTGCAGTGGCATTCTCTTCAACCACGAGTCGCCACGCCGCGGACCGGAGTTTGCGTCGCGCAAGATCACGCTGGGCGCGGCGCGCATCAAGCTCGGCCTGCAGAAAGAGCTGGTCATGGGCAACCTGGAGCCGCGCCGCGACTACGGCTTCGCGGGCGACTACGTTCGCGCGATGTACTTGATGTTGCAGCAGCCAGAGGCTGACGATTACGTCATCGGCACGGGCGAAACGCACCAGATCAAGGACGCCGCTCGTATTGCCTTCGAGCGCCTGGGGCTGAACTACGAGGAGTACGTCCGCAGCGACCCGCAGTTCATGCGCCCGGCGGAAGTCGACCTGCTCATCGCCGACGCATCGAAGGCAAAAGCGAAGCTCGGATGGGAACCACAGGTGTCATTCCAGCAGCTGATCGAGATGATGGTGGACTCCGACCTTGCAGCCGAGTCGCGGCTGGCGCAGGCGTCCGTCTGAGGGCCACCGCGGACCAGCCGCGCCGTCAGACGAGCGGCGCCGCGCGCTAACTTGACGAAACGCCCGATCGGCACCTTGAGCGACGGCCGCCGAGACGGCATGGTGTCACCGGTGATATTCCTGATCGACGCCGAGAGCCCCAAGGAGGATTCCGTGAGCGAATCGTCGTTTCTTTCGCAGTTGGAACAACGCACCCAGCAGGTCAAGATCACGCTCGCGAACCTGGAAGCGGAGAAGGTCCGCATCGAAGGGCTGATCGCGCAGCTACAGCCGCTGGTACCGCACTACGATGCGCTGGTCGCCGCCGAGCGCTCGATCTCGGAGGCGCAGATCACGCTCGACGAGGCGGAGCAGGCCGCTGTGACGTCGCAAGCGCATTTGAACCCGTGGGAGCAGCCGCAACCGCGCGCATCGAGCTGGTAGACGGGCGCCGTGCCGGCGTCACTCGACGACGACGACCGGCTGCGCCGCGTGCTTGACCACGTGCTCCGAGACCGAACCAAGGAGCGCGCGCGTGACGCCCGAGCCGCGGCGCCCGACGACGATCGCGGCGGCGCGCTGGTCGCCCGCACATCGCACGATCTCCTCACCCGCGACCCCGTAGCCCACCAGCACACTCGCGGCGATGCCAGCCTCGCGCAGGATGCGCAGGGGCTCCGCCGTCGCTGATTCGATCCGTGCCCGGTGCTCGGCCTGTACGGCGCCTCCGTCGCGCGGGCGCTCCTCGTGCGGGAACACCACCAGCACCACCGCCTCCACATCCGGCCGGTGCATCGCGGCGATGTAGCGCGCGACGCGGCCACCGGCGGGCGAGCCATCGACGGCGGCGATGATGCGGTCGCGCGCGTCGGCGGTTGGGCCATCCGGCACGCGCTCGAACGGCTCCGGCCGCGCGACATCGGACTGGCGCGAGCCGACGAGACCGACGAGCGCGATGGGCCCGAGGACGACCGCCAGCAACGCCCAGCCGAACGGATCGCGTCCCCAGCGACGAGCGGCGTAGGAAACCGCGATCATCGACACGATGACGATGCCGGCCCAGATCAGCAGGCCAACCGCGATGCTCATGCTGCCTCCCTTCGTCGAGATCCCACCCGGGTTCAGCTTCCCACATCTCGCTGGCGGGCGATAGTTCCGTTCGGCCGTGCGCGGGCGGAGCGCTGCGCCCGGTCGACCCGCACCGGCTGAGGTGCCGGCCTCGCGCGGGACGCTTACCTTGGCGTACCATGCCGACCGGGGCGCCGCCCCGCTCTCGGACTGCCGCATCGACCCACCCGCACGAAAGGGACAGCGATGACCGCCGAAGTCGAGACGAAATACCCCGTCCAGATCATGGACGGCCTGCTCCAGCTCAGAGTGCCGATCCCGAACAACCCGCTCGGCTGGGTGCTGCCGTACCTGATCGAGGGACGCGACGGCTGGACGCTCGTCGACTCGGGCTGGAACGTGCCCGAGGCGTTCGACGCGCTGGAGCAGCAACTCAACGACGCCGGCGTCGGCTTCCGCAATCTGAAGACGCTGCTGGTGACGCACATTCACCCCGACCACTACGGCCTCGCCGGGCAGGTGAAGGAGCGCAGCGGCGCGACGGTGGTCATCCACCAGCGCGAGCGCGACCTGATCCGTTCGCGTTACCGCAACCCGGAGCAGTTGCTCGCGACCATGGGCGACTGGCTGATCATGCACGGCGTGCCTCGGGACAGCATGGACGACCTCAAGACGTCGGCGATGCCGGTGCGCGCGTTCGTCGACCCCGTGGAGCCCGACGAAGTGGTGTGGGGCGGCGAGCGGCTGCCGATCGGCCGCTTCGAGTTCGAGGTGTGGTGGACGCCGGGGCATTCGCCGGGCCATATCTGTTTCCTGGAGCGCGACAAGAAGTTCATCCTCACCGGAGACCACGTGCTGCCGACGATCACCCCGAACATCAGCGTGCACCCGCAGCAGCAGGGCAACCCGCTGGGCGACTACATGGCCTCGCTCAAGCGGCTCGAGGACCTTGACGTGACGACCGTGCTGCCCGCGCACGAGTACACCTTCCATGACCTGCGCGCACGGCTGAAGAGCATCGAGAAGCATCACGAAGAGCGCCTTGCGGAGATGATCGTCTGCGTCGGCAGCGGTCCGCGCACGGCGTTCGAGGTCGCGCGGCGCGTGAAGTGGGTGACGGGCACGCTCGACAGCTTCTCGCCGTGGATGCAGCGCGCCGCGCTTGGCGAGACGCTGTCGCACCTCGACTACCTTGTGCTCGAAAGCCGGCTGTCGAAGCGGCTCGAGGACGGCATCCAGTACTACGAGGTGGTCGCGGTCTCGCAGTAGTCGGCTCCGGCGATAAGAACGGACTGTGGACTTCGCATGGCTTACTACGGACTGACCGACACCGCGATAGGGCCGCTGCTCGTTGCCGTCGAGGGCGAACGGCTGATCGCCGTCAAGTTCGGCGTCGACGAAGCGCGCCTGCCCGAAGCGCTCGACGATCTGCACCACGAACTGCATGGCGCGTTCGACCTGCAGCGCGGCGACGCAAAGGTACGCGCAGCAGCGAACCAACTGCGAGACTACGCGGCAGGACAGCGCACCGACTTCGACCTGCAGGTCGATTTGTCGTGGGTGACGCCATTCCGTCGCGACGTGCTGCTCGAATGCGCGCGCATCCCGCGCGGGCAGGTGGCCACATACGCCGACCTCGCGCGCCGCGTCGGGCGGCCGCGCGCGTTCCGCGCCGTGGGCAACACCATGCGCACGAACCCCGTGCCGCTGGTCATCCCCTGCCACCGTGTCGTCGGCAGCAATGGCAGCCTCACCGGCTTCGGCGGCGGGCTCGACATGAAGCGCCAGTTGCTACAGCTCGAAGGTGCCATCTTCGCCTGACCGTGGCGGCACCGATCCGCCGCGCGACCGCGGGACGGGCTATGCTTGGCGCATGAGCAGCGTGACGATCGATGACATCCGCGCGGCGGCCGCACGATTCGACGCCAGCGTGCGCCGGACCCCGCTGCTGCCCTCCAACACCCTGAGCGCCATGCTCGGCTGCGACCTCCGGCTGAAGGCCGAGAACCTGCAACACACCGGATCGTTCAAGGTACGCGGCGCCGCTAATCGCATCGCCGCGCTGACCGAGTCCGAGCGCGCGCGCGGCGTCATTGCTGCCAGCGCCGGTAACCACGCGCAGGGCGTGGCCGTCGCGGCACGAGCGCACGGCGCGCGCGCGACGATCGTCATGCCGCGCACGGCGCCGCTGGCGAAGGTCGAGGCGACGCGCGACTACGGCGCCGAAGTGATCCTGCACGGTGACAGCTTCGAAGACGCACGCTCCGAGTCGGAGCGGCTCGCGGCGGCGCGTACGCTCGTGATCATCCCGGCGTTCGACGATCCGCTGATCGTCGCCGGACAGGGCACGGTGGGACTCGAGATCGTGGATGAGATGCCGGACGTGGACGTCGTCGTCGTGCCGGTTGGGGGCGGTGGGCTTGCAGCCGGAATCGGCGTCGCGATACGCGCGCTGGCGCCGCGAGCGCGCGTGATCGGCGTGCAGGTCGAGGCGGCGCAGGGCGTGCGGCGCTCAATCGAGGCGGGTCGCCGCGTGGCGGTGCCGCCATCGCCGACGATCGCCGAGGGCATCGCCGTCGCCGGGCCGGGCGAGGTCACATTCCCGCTACTGCAGCGCAGCCTCGACGACGTGATCGTGGTCGATGAGGACGAGGTAGCGCAGGCGATGGTGCTGCTGATCGAACGATCCAAGCTGGTCGTCGAAGGCGCGGGCGCCGTCGGCGTAGCGGCGCTGCTCGCGCGCCGGATCGACGTGGCGGGCAAACGCGTCGCGGTCGTGCTGTCGGGCGGCAATGTCGATATCAACATGCTGGCGCGCGTCGTCGAGCACGGGCTGATGCAGGCCGGCCGCTACTTCAGTCTCACCGTCGGCCTTGATGATAAGCCGGGGCAGTTGTCGGTGCTGTCGTCTTTGCTCTCCGAGACCAGCGCGAATGTGCTGAGCGTCGACCACCACCGCTTCGGGATCGACCTGCCGGTCGGGCGCGTGCAGGTAGTGCTGCTGCTCGAGGTGCGCAACCGCGGCCACGCGGACGAAGTGGCAGCGGCGCTCGAACGTGCAGGGTTCGCCCGCCGCCCGCAGCGCACGCCCGAGTTCATCCCGATCACGTGGATTGACGAGTAGCAGCTACGATCCGTCGGCCGGCGCGGGATCCACGGGCGCGGCGCTCTGCGATGCCGGCGGCGTGTACGTAGCGGTGCTGGCGCGCTTCGGCCTCGCGGGCATGACCGGCGGCGACGGCGACGCAGCCGCAGCCGGCGCGGACGGCGCCGGCGCCAGGTCGATTCGCTCAGCGCCACAGTACGGGCACAGCACCCAGACGGCGTTCATCGGCTTACCGCAGGACTCGCACGCCGAGCGCAGCGTCGAGCGGCAGTACGGACAGACGATGAAGTCGTGGTCGACCTTGCGGCGGCACGCCGTGCAAGTTGCCTGCTCCTGGAGTTCGCTCAGCAGTGCCTCCGCCTCGAGCCGCCGGTCGTAGAGTTCAGACATCGTGTCTTTCGGCCGCAGGATCAGGTAGAGGAACAGACCGGGCAGGTTGAACACCACGACGATGAGCAGGCACATCGTGGTGGTGAAGTTGTCGCTCGTGCGCGCCTGTATGTCGCGGTAGACCCACACCAGCGACGCGACCCACATCACGATCAGGTACGCGGCGAGCAAGATGCCACCCGCGATCAGCAGGTCCTGCCAGCCCCCGTTGTCCCACATCGCAAGCAGCATCGGCGGGTCCCTCCCTCGCTCGGCGAACGCAAGGTGCAAGCGGGCGCCGGCGCGTAAGCCAAGCGATTATAGCACGCTGCATCGGCGTGACGGCCGATCGGATCGGCCGTTAGTCAACCGCCATTGCCGAGCGATCGGCGAGATGGCGGCGCGCTGCGCTCGGCCGGCCGCGGGGGTACGCTGAACCGCCATGGACATCCTCGAAGATCTGAATCCGCCGCAGCGCGAGGCCGTGACGCACGTCGAGGGCCCGCTGCTGATCCTTGCCGGGCCCGGCTCCGGCAAGACGCGGGTGATCGCGCACCGCATCGCCTATCTCGTCGATACGGCCGGCGTCGCGCCGTGGCGCATCGTGTCCGTGACATTCACCAACAAGGCTGCGCGCGAGATGAAGCAGCGCGTCGTCGCGCACCTCGGGGGCGTGGCGAGCGACCTCGTGCTAGGCACGTTCCATTCGATCTGTGCGCGGCTGCTGCGCGTCGAGGGGGAGCGTGTCGGCCTGCCGCGCGCGTTCAACATCTACGACGACGCCGACCAGATGGCGTTGTTGAAGCGCGCCGCCGCGGATCTCGGCATCGACACGAAGCGGTTCAAGGAACGGTCGCTGCTGTCCGGCATCTCCCGCGCCAAGAGCGAGCTTCTCACGGCGTACGACTGCGCCCGCGCGAGCCACGATTACTTCAGCGAACTCGTCGCGCGCACATTCGAACGCTACCAGGAGTTGCTGAAGGAAAACGAGGCGCTCGACTTCGACGACCTGATCATGAGGACGGTCGAGATGCTGCGCGATCACGCCGAGATCCGTGAGAAGTACCAGGAGCGCTTCCTGCACGTACTCGTCGACGAGTTCCAGGACACGAACATCGCCCAGTACCAGCTTGCCCGCATGTTCGCGGCGAAGCACGGCAACATCTGCGTCGTGGGCGACCCCGACCAGTCGATCTACTCGTGGCGCTCTGCCGACATCCGCAACATTCTCAACTTCGAGCGCGACTTTCCGCAGGCGCGCATCGTGCTGCTCGAGCAGAATTACCGCTCGACGCAGACGATCCTCGACGCCGCACACGCTGTCATCTCCGGCAGCAAGGAGCGAAAACAGAAATCGCTCTGGACGGACCAGGGGCCGGGCGAGCCCATCGTCACCTACGAGGCGTACGACGAGGAGGAGGAAGCGGGCTTCGTCGCCAACGAGATCCTTTCGCTGCTCAAGGGCGGCCACGACTACGGCGACATCGCCGTCATGTACCGCACGAACGCGCAGTCCCGCGCGATCGAGGAGGCGCTCATCGCCGCGAACATCCGGTACCAACTGGTCGGCGGCACGCGATTCTACGAGCGGCGCGAGGTGAAGGATCTCCTGGCGTACCTGCGCCTGGTGCACAGCCCGTTCGACGCCGTGAGCTTCACGCGCGTGGTCAACGTGCCCGGACGGGGCGTCGGCGCGAAGACGCTCGCGGACCTGGAGCGATGGGCGCGCAAGATGAACGTGCCCGTGTACACGGCGCTGCAGGTGCTCGCCGGCCAGGAGACCGGCCGCGCGAGCGTGGGGACGCGGGCAGAGCGCCACCCGGTTGGCGCGCGGCAGGCCAGGTCGCTCATCGGATTTCTGCGCATGCTCGACGAGTTGATCGACGTTGCCGCAAAGAACAATCTCTCCACGCTGCTGGACGGCGTGCTCGAACGGACGGCGTACCGGCGCTATCTCTATGAGGAGTTTGAGGAGGACGAGGCGGATGAGCGCTGGGCGAACATCCAGGAGTTGCAGAACGTCGCCGCCGGGTACGACGGCCTCGCGCCGGGCGACGCGCTCGTCGCTTTTCTCGAAGATGTAGCGCTGATTTCCGACGCCGACACGATCGCAGAAGGCGAGTCGGACCACGGCGGGCGGGTGACGTTGATCACGCTGCATTCGGCAAAGGGTCTGGAGTACCCGGTTGTCTTCATGACGGCGATGGAAGAGGGCATCCTGCCCCACATGCGTTCCTTCGACGAGCCGGCGCAGATGGAAGAGGAGCGGCGGCTGTGCTACGTGGGCATGACGCGCGCGAAAGAGCGGCTGTACCTGCTCCGTGCGTTCCGGCGTTACATGATGGGCGCATCGCAGCACGCACCGCCGTCGCGATTCCTGCGCGACATCCCCCCGGAACTGCTCGTGCAGCGCTCGGCCGTCAGCGACGAGGCGGAGGCCGTCCAGCGCGGCCCCCAGCGCTTTCGCGAGGCGTTCAGGCGCGGTGCGGATGGTCCCCCGGCCGAGCGCGACGAAGGCGGATTTCGCGCGGGCGACAAGGTGCGGCACCCGTCTTTCGGTGACGGGGTCGTCGTCTCTTGCACGCCAACCGGGGGCGACTTCGAGGTCACGGTGGCGTTCAAGGGTGGCGCCGGCATCAAGAAGCTCATGCTGTCGTTCGCACCGTTGGAGCACGCGTAAGAGCGCACAAGAGACCCCAGCGCAGCTCTCTGTTCGAGCCGCTCGCTTCTCCCGCGGGCTTCCGTTACGCTCGTCGCGTGAAGGCGGAGATCCTGTCCATCGGCACCGAGATCCTGCTCGGCGAGATCGTCGATACGAACGCGGCGTACATCGCGTCGCAGCTGCCGGCGCTCGGCATCGACCTCTACTTCAAGGCGGTCGTCGGTGACAACATGGAGCGGCTGACGGAGGCGATCGGCCGCGCCCGCGAACGTTCTGACATCGTCATCTGCACCGGCGGGCTTGGCCCGACCGAGGACGACCTGACGCGCGAGGCGATCTGCTCCGTCCTGGGCGAGGAGCCGCACATCGATACGGAGCTGGAGGCGGAACTGCGCTCGTTCTTCGAGCGGCGCGGCTACGCGATGCCGGAACGCAACGTCAAGCAGTGCTGGCTCATCCCATCGTCACGGGCGATCCCGAACCCGCGCGGCACCGCACCGGGCTGGTGGGTGGAGCGCGACGGCAAGATCATCATCGCCATGCCCGGACCGCCGACCGAGATGACGCGGATGTGGGAGAAAGAGGTCGCGCCCGAACTGCTGCGCCGCAACCCCGGATCCGTGCTGATCACGCGCACGCTGAAGACGGCGGGCATCGGCGAGGGAACCGTCGACGAGATGGTGAGCACGCAGCTCAAGTCCACCAACCCGAGCATCGGCATCTACGCGCGCGCCGATGGCGTGCACCTGCGCATGGCGGCGAAAGCGCCGGATGCGGAAGCGGCTTGGCGGCTGATCAGGCCATTGGAGGCGGAGCTGCGGCAGATCCTCGGGCCGGCCATCTGGGGCGCGGACGACGACACGTTCGAAAGCGTCGTCGGCGACATGATGAAGGAGCGCCACGTCACGCTCGCCACGATGGAGTCGTGCACCGGCGGCCTCCTCGCCAGCACCATCACCGACGTGCCCGGCTCGTCTGCATACTTCCAGGGCGGCTTCGTCTCGTACCAGACGGAACTGAAGATCGAACTGGGCGTGGATGCGGCAGTCATCGAGGAGTTCGGTGTGATCAGTCCGGAATGCGCGCGGGCCATGGCACGCGCAGCGCGGGAGAGGCTCGAATCGAGCGTCGGCGTCGGCATCACCGGCGTGGCGGGCCCGGACGAGCAGGAGGGTAAGCCCGCAGGATCGGTGCACATCGCTATCGACAGCATCTGGGCGCCGCCCCAGACCATGAGCTACGTCTTTGCGCAGGGCCGCACGGCCGTAAAGCGCCGCGCCGTCACCACGGCCCTGGTAATGCTGCGGCAGGCCCTGCTCGGTTACCGTCCCGAGGCACTCGTATAACACCGCCGCGACCAGATCGGCGCAATCGCATGACAACGGCGCAACTTCTTGACGTGCGAGGGCGATCACGGGCCCTTCGGCCCTCAATGACCGCCCGATCGCTGCGTTATAGTGACGGGACGACAGGAAGCGTCGCCGGCCACCGCTGAGGGCCGGTGCACCTTGAAGCGCACCCCCGCACGAGCGACATGACAGACGAGCGCATCCCAGTTGCCGACCGTGAGCGGGCGCGTACCCGCGGCTGGCGCGTGCCCGCCGCCGGCGCCGCCCTGGCACTGCTCGCCGTGACCGCGGTCCTATCGATCGCGCTTGGCGCCCGGCAGGCACAGGCGGCGACTGTCACCATCAACGTCGGCGACAACTGGTTCGGAATACCTCAGGCCCAGGGCTACCCCTATCCGAAGACCATCAACGCCGGCGACACCATCTCGTGGCGATGGACGACGCTCACACTGCACACCGTCACTCAGTGCCCCGACGACACGTACGGCAGTGTCAACCCCTGCGTCGGCGGCTTCGACTCCGACCTCCAGAACTCGAACTCGCCGCCGTTCACGCACACGTTCGATACGCCCGGGACCTATTACTACTCCTGCCCGATTCACGGTGCGCAGATGATGGGCAAGGTCATCGTCAACGCGCTGCCGACGGCGACCCCAACGCCCTCCGAGACATGGACGCCATCGCCCGAAACCACGGGCACACAGGAACCGACCGCCACGGCGACCGACACGCCGACGCCTACAAACACGCCCACGAGCACCAGTACACGCACGCCGACACCGACCCGCACGGCCACCGCGACGCCCCGGCCCGGCACGGAACCGGTCGCCATGATCGACTACGCGTTCGCGCCGAAGCACCTGACCATCCGCGCCGGCGACAGCGTCCGCTGGGAGAACACCAGCGGCACGCCACACACCAGCACATCGGACGAGGACGGCGGCTGGGATTCCGGCATCGTGGCCGCGGGCGGGTCGTACACGCGGCGGTTCGACACGCCGGGGGAGTTCGCCTACATTTGCACGCTCCATGCCAACATGGGCCAGACCGGCACGATCACCGTCGAGGGCGATGCGACGCCGACCGCCACCTCGTCGGGCACACCGCCGGCCACGCCTACGGTGCAGGCCTCAACGCCTCTGAGCGGCGCGCCCCCACCGGAGGCCCCCATCAGGCCGGTTCGCGGGCCCGCTACGTTCGACGTCACCCAGAACGAGTACGAGTTCATGCCGGCAACCATCATCATCGCCGCCGGCGACACCGTGCGCTGGGTGAACCGGGGAAATGCGCCGCACAACACGATGGGCGACGGCGGCGCCTGGGCATCGGCGCTGATGATGAAACCGGGCGAGTCCTTCGCGTACAGATTCGCGGCCGCCGGTACCTACACCTATCGGTGCACGCTGCACGCCACGCTCGGTCAGACCGGCACGATTATCGTGCGGGAGTCCGCCGTTGCCGGGATGATGTTGCCGGCCGTCGGCCAGGGCGGCGCCTCCGGGCGGATGTGGTGGCCGGAAGCCGCCTCGATCGGCGCGGGGCTGGCCGCGACGCTGCTCCTGGTATCGTCGATACGCCGCCGCCGGGCGTAAGTTCCGCAATTCTCGCCGTTCGTTCTCAGTTCCCTCGTCGTGCCGCGCAAGACTCCTTCCTCGTGCGCGGCCATTTCCACTAACCTGAGCGCATGACTTCCAGCCTCGAAGCCTTACACACACACGAGGTGCCCGTGACCATCCCTGAGACGGACAACAAGACCGCGCTTGTCATCGCCGCGCATCCGGACGACGCCGACTTCGGCGCGGCCGGCACCACCTACCTCTGGTCGAAGGAAGGGTGGACGTTCTACTACCTGGTCTGCACCGACGGCAGCAAGGGCACCGCCGACGCGCACATGGACCCCGCCGACCTGATCCGCATCCGGCGCGACGAGCAGCGCGAGGCGGCGCGGCGCGCGGGCGCAAGAGACGTATTCTTCCTGGACCATGTCGACGGCGAGCTTCAACCGACGCGCGAGCTCCTTGCTGACGTCGTTCGCCACATCCGGATGCTGAAGCCCTACGCCGTGTTCACGCACGACCCGGAGGCGTTCATCGTGCGCAACAGCTTCATCAATCACTCAGACCACCGCACGACGGGACACGTGGCGATGGACGCGATCTACCCGTCGGCGCGGGACCGGCTGAACTTCCCGGAGCAGATCGCCGAAGGGCTCGAGACGCACAACGTGAAGGAGATCTTCATCTGGGGCTCGGAGAAAGCCAACTTCGACGTGGACATCAGCGACTGCGTCGAGCAGAAGATCCACGCGCTCGGCGCGCATGTCAGCCAGGGGCTGAGCAGCGAGGATCCCAACAGCGAGTTCCTGAAGTTTGTGCGCGAGCGCTGGCGCGGCGAGGACGGCCGCTACACCGAAAGTTTCCGCCGCGTCGTATTGTTCCGCTGATTCACTTCACCTTTTGATCGCGCCGTGCTACTATCCGCGACGGCGGGGGCGCTGGAATCGGGGTAGTGGTGAAGTGGTGCACGGCGTTCTTCGCGTTGGCGCTCGCCCTTACGGGTGCGCTTCCTCTCGGCTCAGCCCACGCACAGGAGCCTGATCCACTGATCGACCCTCCGCAGGGCAACGCGGGATCGCGCTTCCAGGCCGTCGGCCAGACGGGCTGGACGCCGGGCGAGTCCGTCACGCTGGCCTTCTCGTTTTCGGACCAGGCGCCGGGCGCATCGTTCGCCGGGCCGTTTTACCACGAGCGGCAGGTGACGGTGCTTCGCGACGGCACGTGGAGCTTCCCCGTCGTCGTGAACAACGAGCTCTTCCCGTTCCCCCTCTGGCGGCCCGGCTTCATCGTGGTGCGCGCGCAGAGCGCGTCGAGAACGGCGACGAGCAGCTTCATCTACATCGTCGAGGGGCGGCCGCCGCTCGGTCCGCCGCCGCTGGCCAGCCTTGGATTCGGCCCGCCCACTGCCCACCACAGCTTCGCTGTGACGCTGGCGCTCTTCGTGGCCGGCACGGGCGCGCTGCTCGCCGTCAGCGGCGCCTGGCGCCGGCGCGAGCTGCTCGCTGCGGACTACACCTCAAGCCCGATGTCGCGCAGGAACGCATCCATGTTCGGTTCGCGCCCCAGGAAGCTCCGCACCAGCTCGTCGCCGTCGACGCTGCCCCCTCGCTCGAGGATCTTGCGGCGGTAATCGCGGCCGGTAGCCGGGTCAAGCAGGCCCGCCGCCTCGAAGCGCGTGAACATGTCGTCGCCGAACACGCGCGACCAGAGGTAGCCGTAGTAGCCGGCGTCGTAGCCGAAGAGGTGCCCGAAGCCGCCCTGGAAATGCGTGTCCTCCGGGTACGGGAAACCGGTGACCGGATACAGATCGGCCAGTGTCTTCGTCGTATCGCCGTCGAAGCCCGGCGAGTGGTAGGCGAAATCGAGCCGCGCGAAGAACAACTGCCGCCGCTCCTTGATGCCCGAGCTGAGGTGCTTGGCGCGAATCATCGCGTCCAGCAGTTCGTCCGGCAGCGGCGCGCCGGTCCGGTGGTGACGCGCGAAACGGCGCAGGATGTCGCCGTCCCACACCCAGTGCTCCAACATCTGTGACGGCGCCTCGACGAAGTCCCGCTCGGTCGATGAGCCGCTGAATTCCAGATAGCGCGCCTTCGTGAGGGTCTGGTGCAGGATGTGGCCGAACTCGTGAAACAAGGTCACGACCTCGGCGTGACGCAGCAGCGACGGCGCGTCGGGCGTCGGCTTGGTGAAGTTGGCAACGATAGCGCTGACCGGCTGCTGGTACGTGCCATCGGGCAGCCCACGACCGGAGCGCAGCGTGAACGCGGCCGCATGTCCGAACTTGTTGGGCCGCGGATACAGGTCCATGTAGAAGCGCGCGAACGGCTTGTCACCGCCGGTGTCGTAGATGTCGAAGGCCTGCACATCCTCATGCCAGCGGGGAGCCTCGAGCGCGGGTTCGTAGCGGATACCGAGCAACTCCTGCGTCGCCAGGAAGAGTCCATCAATGCAGGCTTCCAGCGGGAAGTAGTTGGCCACCTCGAAGTCATCGACGGCGTACTCGGTCTTCGCAAGGCGGTTCGTGTAGTACCACCAGTCCCAGATGTGCAGCTCCGCGTCGCCCGTGTGCTGCTGCTTGGCGCGTGAGAGCGCGGCCATGTCCGCATCGGCTTTGGGAGCGAGCCGCTGCTCCAGATCGCCCAGGAAGCGCTCGACGCTACCGCGATCCTTCGCCATGCGCTTCTCGACGACGTAGGCGGCCCATGAGTCGTAGCCCAGCAGCGCGGCGATCTGCGCGCGCACGTTCAGCGCCTCATCAAGCACGCGCACGTTCTCCTCGCCGCCCTTGTTCTGGTTCTTCAGGAAGAGTTCGCGCCGCCACTCGCCCGAGTCGGCGTTGTCCATGAACGGGATGATCTCAGGGTAGTCGAGCGACACGCGGTACTTCGTGGCGCCATCTTCCTCGACCTGCGTCAGCCCGTCGATCCAGCGGTCCGGCGTGCCCGCCAGGTCCTCGCGGCTGACGACGATGGCATCGTCCCAGGTGTCGATCGCCTTGCGGTACTCCGTGCCCAGTTCGACGAGGCGCTGCATCAGCGCCTGCACCTGCTCGCGCTGCTCTTTCGGCAACTCGAATCCGTGGCGGCGGTAATCGCGCAGCGTACGTTCGAGCAGCCGCTGCTCCTCACCAACGAGCGCGGCGGCTTCGGCCGTGGCGGCAAACTCCTTCACCGCCTGGTGGAGATCCTCGCGGAAGCCGAGCCCAACGGCGTACTTGCTGAGCTTCTCCTCCCACTCGCGCGCGGTCTCGCGCAGCGCGTCATCGGTCGCGACGTACGCCATGAACGTGTACGTGCCGGAGGCCTGGTGCACGACGTCCGCGGCCGATTCCAGCGCGACGAACGTGTTCGCGAACGTGCGCTCCGTTGCCGGCGTCGCGACGATCGACGTAATCGCGCCGTCGCAGGCTTGGATCGCGCTCTCGCACGCCTCGGCCACGCGCTCGGGCGTCAGTTGCTGGTAGTCGATCATCCTTCGCTCCTTCGGTCGGCGCCGCAGGCGCACAAGCATCGAGCCAGCCTAGCGACCGCGGCCGTCCTGCGCTACCGCCATGCTATCCTCAGACCAATGAGCCGCACCGCCCGCATCGCGCTGCTCCAGTTGCCCGCGTATTCGATCGAGGACGCGTCGGCATCGCTTGCGCACACGCTACGCCGGATCGATGATGCCGCGCGCGAGCAGCCGGACCTGATCGTGCTGCCCGAGGTGACCTACCCGGCGTACTTCCTCGGTACCAACGACCTCCGCGACCGCGATGTGCTGCCGCCGGCCGAGGCGATTGGGCAATTCGCGGCGAAAGCGCGCGCGCACGGTGTCTACATCGCCATGGGCATGGCGCTCGATTCCGCCGGCGGCGGCTACGTCAACGGCGCAGCGCTGTTCGACCGGCAGGGGCGGCTTGTGGGGCAGTACGCCAAGTCGTTCCTCTGGCATTTCGACACGAGGTGGTTCTCCCCCGGCAGCGCCTACCCCGTGTTCGAGACGGATTTCGGCCGAGTCGGCATGCTGATCTGCGCCGATGGCCGCCTGCCCGAGATCGCGCGCTCACTCGTGCTCAACGGCGCGCAGATCATCGTCGACCTGACGGCCTGGGTAAGCGGCGGCCGGCGCCCCACTGACCTGATCTCGATCCAGCGCGAGTTCCTGATGCCGGTGCGAGCCGCCGAGAACGGCGTCTGGGTCGTCGCCGCCGATAAGTGCGGCACCGAGGCCGAAAGCATCGCCTACTGTGGCCGTTCCTGCGTCATCGACCCGCGGGGTGCGTACGTCGCGGAACTTGGGGCCGACGAGGCCGGCATTCTCGTGTACGACGTGCCGATCACCGACGCCGCGCCGCCGGTCGAGCGTCGACCGGGGTTGTACGACGTGCTCGGCCACCCCACCGAGGGTCTGCCGGTGGTGCGCACGCTCGACGAGCCGTTCGTGATGTCCGAACACGAGCACCAGGTCGCCGCAATGCAAATGACGATGCCACCGACGGGCGCGGAGTTCCTCGCGCTGGCGAGCAGGCATGCCGAGCGACTGACGCTGCAGGACGCGGAGTTGGTGTTGTTCCCGGCCACGCCCAGTCGCTTGCGCGCCGCCTATCCGCACGACGAGGTGCTCGCCGGCATGACGCGCATCGCCGCCGACACTGGCGTCTGCCTTGCATTCACGGTCTCCGAGCCTTTCGCTGATGGCTACCGGGCGATGTACCTCGTCGGCCCGCACGGCGTGATCGCGAAGCACCGGCAGACGCACAAACCGCCGGGCCCGCGGTTTGCCACGATGCCGCTCGGCGACGAGGTCTCCCCGATCGTGAACACTCCGATCGGCCGGGTGGGGCTGATGGTGGCGGCGGAGGGCATGGTACCGGAGGTGGCGCGCTCGCTGATGCTGCGCGGCGCGGAGATCATCCTCTGGGCCGCGGACGACCCCTCGCTGCCGATGGCGATGTTCGCGCGCGCGCGGGCCGAAGAGAACCGCGTATTCGTGGCGTGTACCGCCGCGCCCACCGCTACGGGAGCAACGATGATCGTCGATCCGGCGGGCCGGCCGCTCGCCACAGCGCTGGAAGGCCGGGAACTCGCCGTCGCCGCAACGGTCAACCGCGCACTCGCCCACCTCAAGCAACGGGCGCCCGGCACCAACGTCGTGCGAGGGCGGCAGCCGGCAACATACGGCGCGATCGTCCGCACGGGGGCAAGCGCCGGGAGCGTGCTATAATCCGGCGCGTCACAGGCCCTTCGCGGAGTCCGCGCCATCGCTACGAACGAGATCGCCCTGAGCCGCGCCATCGAAGCTGACCGCCCTGCCGTCGCCAGCATCCGCGCCCGCATCGGCGGTTATGTCGTGGATATGGTGATCTTCGCCGCCGTTGCGATGGTGGTGACGGTACTGGCCGGACTGCAACTGCTCGTCGTCACGCGCGGTGCCACGCAGGACAGCGACAACGCCGTCTACGCGTTCCTGTCCATCATCGGATTGGGCACACCCATCGCGTGGTCGGCGCTGAACCTCGCGCTGCTCGCGACGCGACACCAGACCGGCGGGCAATATGTGGCCGGGCTGCGGCTCGTGCGCGAAGACGGCCGCGCACTCTCCCGGGGCGACGCCGCCACATGGTGGTTCTGCTTCAACCCGGTGCTGTTCAGCTGGCCCACGGCCGCGGTCACCACGTTCCCGTTCCTCTTTGTGGTCAGCCTGCTCCTTAGCCGGGGGACGCTTGCCGTCCTCTTCGTCATCCTCACCCTCTGCGCGGCCTCGCCCGTCATCGCGCTGGTATCGGCCATGCTCGATGACCAAAACCGCACGCTGCACGACCGGATCGCCGGCACGATCGTGGTGCCGGCAGCATGATGGCATTGGAGGGCAGCCGGTACGCTTCGTACGGCGGCAGTGGCCGCCCCGCCGCGGGGTCTTCCGAGAGCGATATCCTCGTGGAGGTCGGTCCGAGCTTCTGGCGGAACATTGCCAAGTGGAGCGTGGCGTTCCTCTTCTTCGGTGCGCTCATGGCGCTGCTTGTCTCGCTGACGCTGTTCCAGGTGACCGCGGAGGGCGCATCCAAGCGCACGCTGCGCCGCGCCGTCGCGGCGCTGAGCGAGATTGACGTGCTGATCGACCGCAACTATGACGACCTGCGGCAGCGCGCGGCGAGCGCCGGGCCCAACGACACCTTCGAGCTGCGAGACTTCCCCCTGGCGATCCCCCTTTCGCAGCAGGAGGCCGCCAGCGCGTCGAAGGACGACCTGCGAGACCTGCTGCTCAACCGCTCGGCCGGCATCATGTACGCCCGCGGCACCGACCCGCTCCGGGCGCAGGCCGGCAGCAGCCAGGACGTGGGCGCGTTCAGCGAGGCGGGGATCACCGACAGTGGCCTGGGTTTTCTCAGAAGCCGCTACCACGATATTCTGGGAGTGCTTACGTTCACGCTGGCGGCACTCTGCGTCGTCTTGGGCGTGACGCTGGCAACACTCTGCCGCGGCTTCGGCCGCCTCGCGAGCGTGGGCGGGGTAGTGCTTGCGGCGGCGATTCCGCTCGCGCTCGCCGGCATCGGCGCGCGCTTCTACATGCGGATCGTCTCCGACAGCGATACCGAGTACATTCAGCGGGAGTTCCTGGAAATCGGGCAGGGGCTCGCCTGGATCGTAATTCGAAATGGCCTGGCCTTCACCGTGCTGGGAGCCGTGTTCCTGGTCGTGGGCGTCGGCTGTGCCATGTGGACCGACCGGCGCGAAGCTCCCCGCTACTCCGCCGTGCGACCCGGCAGCCGCTGACCGCCACTCGGCGGCAGCATTGGATCCGGGCGCTTCCGCCCGGCAGGCGTGATTCGGAAGGACCATTCTTGCGTATCGCAGGCAGACGGCCTCTTAGCGCGCCGCTCCCCGCCGGCGTGCTGGTGCTGTACGTGGCCATGGGCATCGCGGCGGCGGCGCTGATGATCGCCGCTGGGATCCGGTTCGCCAACCGCGAGCTTGACGGCGGCGACGACGAAGACGGGCGGACAACCATGGCCGACACCTTCGGCCTCGGCGGGCTACCGGCCCTTGCGGCCGGCTCGGCCGCGGGCGGCGCCGTGTCTTCGCCCGTCGAACACAATGCGATCGTGACGTACTACGGCAGCCCCAGCGCGCCATCGATGGGGATCCTCGGCCAGCACGCTCCGGAAGATGCGGCCGACCTGCTGACGCGGCGCGGGGAGGCGTTCCGTGCTGTCGAGGGCAGCGGCAGCGTGCTGCCTGCGCTGCACGTGGTCTACGCCGTCGCACAGCCGCAGGCCCAGCACGATGGGCTCTTCCTGCAGTACGTGGACGACCGCAGTGTCCGGCAATACATCGAACTGGCGCGACGGCGCGGGTTCGTGCTGATCCTCGATTTGCAGATCGGCCACAGCAATGCGCTCGCGGAGGTGCGGAAGATCGAGCAGTATCTCCGCGAGCCGGACGTGTTCGTGGCACTGGATCCGGAGTTCGCGCTGTCGGGCCGGACGACGCCGGGCGAGGCGATCGGCAGCATCGACGCGAGCGATATCAACGCCGTGCAGTGGTATCTCGACGCGCTGGCGGCCCAGCAGCACCTGCCAAAGAAGATGCTGATCGTGCACCAGTTTCAGGCCGAGATGATCACGGACGCCGCGGCCATCGAGCGCCGCGACGGCGTCGATTTGGTCATCGACATGGACGGCTACGGGCCGGCCGATATCAAGCAGGTGAAGTACCTCCGCTACGGCGCCGCGCCGTACGCACCGTACGGCGGCATCAAGATCTTCCTGCAGCACGACCCCGACCCCCTGACTGAGCGGCAACTGCTGGGCCTCAGCCCGCGCCCGTCCCTCTTCATCTACCAGTAACGTCCGCCGGCGTCGGCTGTACGCCGCACGCCGCGGTGGGCTACGCTGACCGCACCCGGCCGTCCCGCAGCCCCGTGTTGTTGGCAGGCTGATCACGGAGGTGACCCATGGCGACGAAGACGGCGCTCAGCCAGAACCTGCGTTTCTCCCACTGGTATCCGGAGTTGCTCCTGCAGGGGCTGACGCCCGAGCAGCTCTCGTGGCAGCCGGCCGACCATGACACGTCGATCATCTTCGCGCTGTGGCACGCGTATCGCGCCGAGGACGACCTGGTGCACGGCATGGTGATGCGACGGCCGAGCGTCTTCGTCTCACAGCACTGGGCCGAACGTCTGCCCGTCAAGGAGACCGGCATCACGCCATTCGGCAATGGGCTCACGCGCGAGCAGATCGGCCGCATCCGCCTGGATGCCGGCGCGATCATCGAGTACGCGAAGGCGGTCGGCGAGAGCGTTTCCACCTACCTCGCGTCGCTGAGCGACGAGGAGGCGGCGACGGAGATCTCGCTGCCGTTCTTCAAGGACATCTATCCCGGATTCGACGTGCTCTCGCGCGTTGAGACGATCGCATTCTTCTCGATCGGCCACACCCTGGAGCACCTGGGCGAGGTGCAGTTCATCAAGGGCCTGCTCGGCATGAAGGGCGCGCCGCTATGACGCAGCCGCGCCGGCGCGATGTCTGACGTCGATCGGCTACTGCGCTGGTTCGCGGACGGCACGCTTGTGCGACCGACGCCGGAGGTGCCGGGCACGGTGCACCTCGCGCGGGCGCTGGCGTCACTCGCGGGCGCACCCGGCATCGCGCTCGACGACCACGGCCAGCGCGTCGCGAACGCGATCGGTTCGGCCGACCACCTGGTCTTCGTGCTCGTGGACGGCCTCGGCATGAATCTCATCGAGACGCTGCCGGCGGATTCGTTTCTGCGCACGCACGTCGTCATGGAGTTGCAGTCCGTGCATCCATCCGGCACACCGGCCGCGCTGACATCGCTCGCCACCGGCTGCTGGCCCGCCGAGCACGGCGTCATCGGCTGGTTCACGTACCTGGCCGATGCGGGCGTGACGGCGACGATCCTTCCGTTCATCGAGCGCTTCGGCAAGCAGCCGCTCGAGGAGTTCGGCGTCACGAGTGAGCGCGTGTTCTCGAAGCCGTCGCTCACGCCGCGTTTCGCGCACGAGCCCGCGGCGTTCATGCCGCGCTTCATCGCCGGGAGCACGTACTCGCGCTACGTGACCGGCGACGTCGAGCCGCACCCGTACGACACGCCGGCGCTCGCGGCGCTCGACGTCCTCCGCCGCATCGAAAGCGCCGCCCGGCCGACCTACAGCTACCTCTACGTGCCGTTCGTCGATCAGTCCGAGCACGCGCACGGGGTGCACGCCGCCCCGGTGCGCACCGCGCTGCTTGACATCGAACGGACGCTGGCACGGCTTGCCGACCGTCTCCCGCCGGGCGCGCGCATCGTCATCTCGGCCGATCACGGCCAGGTCGATGTCCCGGACGAAGCAATGCATTATCTCGACGATGCGGATCCGCTGCTGGATCTGCTGGTCGTGCCGCCATCCGGCGATCCGCGCATCCCCATGTTCCACGTGCGCGCCGGCCGCCGGGCGGCTTTCGAGGGCGTGTTCCGAGAGCGATACGGCGAGAGCTTCGCGCTGCTGACGGCGGAAGAGGCGGACGATCTACGGCTTTTCGGGCCGGGCGAGTTGTCCGACACGTCGCGCGCACGCATCGGCGATTACGTAGCCATCGCGTCCGGCGCCGGCGTGTTGCGCTACCGTCCAGACTCGCCGATGCGCGGATTCCACGGCGGCCTGCTCCGCGACGAAGTACGGATCCCGCTGATCGTCGCTTGAACGGCGCGCACGGCATCGTTGTAGGTTCGTCACGCCGGAACCGGCAATCGTTACACTCGTAGCAGCGATAGCTCGCTTATGGGAACCACGATGGGCGTGAAATTGGCACCCGCCGGTCGCAGCGGCAACGGGCTCGCGCCTGATGAGCCGCGCGCCCGTCTCGGCGCGGGCGTCGTCGACGGCGGCGTGCGGTTCCGCGTCTGGGCGCCCGACGCGCCGCGCATCGACGTGCAGATCGAGGACGTGCGGTTCCCGCTGACGCGTGAAGACGGCGGCATCTGGTCCGGCTTTGTGCCCGGCATTGGCGGCAGCGTGCGATACCGCTACCGCATCGAGGGCCGCGGCGCGTTCCCCGATCCGTACTCCCGCAGCCAGCCCGACGGCCCGCACGGCGCCTCGGAGATCATCGATCCGGCGGCCTTCACGTGGCACGACGCCGCGTGGCGGGGGCTCGCGCCGCAGGGCATCGTCATCTACGAGTTGCACGTCGGCACGTACACGGCCGCCGGCACCTTCGACGCGCTCATCGGCGAACTCGACGCGCTGAAAGAACTCGGCATCAACGCCATCGAACTGATGCCGGTCGCCGAGTTTCCCGGAGCGCGCAACTGGGGCTACGACGGCGTCGATCTGTTTGCGCCGACGCGCAACTACGGCGGGCCGGATGGGCTTAAGCGACTCGTCGATGCGGCGCACGCCCGCGGCCTCGGCATCATCCTCGATGTCGTCTACAACCACGTGGGACCGGACGGCAACTACCTGGGGCAATACGCGCGCGAGTACGTCACGCAGCGCTACACCACGCCGTGGGGCGACGCCGTCAACTACGACGGCGAGCGCAGCGGCATGGTGCGGCGATTCGCCGTCGACAACGCGTGCTACTGGCTCGACGAGTATCACATCGACGGGCTGCGGCTCGATGCGACGTTCGCCATTTTCGACGCATCGGAGCGCCACATCCTGGAGGAGATCGCCACGGCCGCGCGCGACGCTGTGCCGAGCCGCAGCGTCGTGTTGATCGCCGAGACACACGAGAACGATGCGCGCTACCTGCGGCCGGCGAGCGAGGTCGGCTTCGGGTTCGATGCGACGTGGGTCGACGATTTCCACCATGCCGTCCATACCACCGCCAGCCACGAGCACAGCGGCTACTACGCCGACTACGACGGCACGCTCACCCAGCTCGCACGCACGATCGAGCGCGGCTGGCTGTTCGAGGGGCAGCCATCAGAGCATCTCGGCAACGGAAAACGCGGCACGCCCTCCGACGGCCTGCCCGCGTGGAGCTTCGTGTACTGCATCCAGAACCACGACCAGGTGGGCAACCGGGCGTTCGGGCGGCGATTCTCGCACCTGGTCGGCGCCGGGTTCGACCGGCCCTGGGCGGCGTTGCTCCTGCTCCTTCCCTACACGCCGATGCTCTTCATGGGCCAGGAGTTCGCGGCATCATCGCGCTTCTACTACTTCACCGACCACAACCCGGAGTTGGGCCGGAACGTGACGGAGGGCCGCCGACGCGACTCCGCGCGTCTCGCGGGATTCGAGGACGAGCGCCAGCAGCGGGAGATCCCGGACCCGCAGGTGGAGGCGACGTTCCTCGCATCAAAGCTGCACCTGGACGAGCGCGACGAAGGCATCGGACAGCAGACCTGGCTGCTGTATCGCGAGCTACTCGCCCTGCGGCGCGCCGACAAGGTGCTGGCACGCCAGGACCGCTTTCAGATGCGCACACACGTCGCGGGCGACCTGCTGCTCGTGCACCTGTGGCATCGCCGCGAGCACCGGCTGATCGTTGCGAACTTCGGCGTGGGCGTTGATGCCGCTCCGGCGGCCCTCGGCGTGCCGGCAGGGCTGCCGGTGCCGGGATGGTGCACCGCGCTCTCCACCGACGAGCGCCGATTCGGCGGCACCGACGACCGCATCCGATTCGACGGCGACCTGGTGTCGATGCCGCCGCACACCGTCGCATGGCTGGCGGCCACGGAGCCGCCGCTGCCGTTGCGTCTGCTGCGCGCGGTCGGCAGATGGCTGCGTCGGTGATGCGTGAACCGCCCAGGCGGCCAGCGCCAAGCTCACCGCACCGCCTCAGCGGTGCCGAACCCAGTGGGGATCCGCGTCCTTCCCCGGGTCATCGGTCACGCGGCGCTGATCGCTGCCAGCGCCGTTCATGACATATATCTCGCGGTTGCCATCGCGGCTCGACTCGAACAGGATGGACGTTCCGTCCGGCGACCAGTGCGGGTATTGATCGCGCGTGTCGTTGTCCGTGAGTTGCCGGAGGTTGCTGCCATCGGCATCCTGCACAAAGACCTCAGGGTCGCCGTCGGCATCGGACGTGAACAGGAGACGGCGGCTACGGGGCGCCTCCTTGCCCCCGACGGCCTTGCGTTCGCCGTCAGTGAGGCGTGTCAACTCCGCCGTCTCCAGATCCAGCCGGTATATCGAGAAGTCGCCCTCCCGATTGCTCTCGAAGAGCACCGCGCTGCCGTCAGGTGCAAAGCCGGGAGTGCTGTCCCAGTCATCCGGCGTGTCGGTGAGTTGACGCTCCTCACCAGTTGCGGCGTCGATCATCCAGACGTCAGCGTCTACCTTCTGGCCCTCGAACGTGGAGCGCTGGAAGACGACGCTCCGGCCGTCCGGCGACCAGTGAGGGTAGTCGTCCGTCACCGTACGACCGCCATCGGTGCTGAACGTCAGCCGGCGGACATTGGAGCCGTCGGCGTCCATCAAGAACAATTGCGCGTTGCTCCCCGATGCCCGCTGCGACGCCATGACAATAGTACGGCCGTCGGGGGTGATGTCCGCTTCGTAGTCGCGGCCCGGCTCGTCAGTAATCTGCTCGATGCCGCTTCCGTCCATCCGCATCATGTAGACGTCGTCGTCCCCGTCGCGGTCGGAGTAAAAGAGCACCGCCAGCTCACCACCACCATTCCCACCGCAAGAGAGCGCCGTCGCCAACACCAACCCGGACAGTGCGATCGCTGCCGCGCGTGCCCGTCGACGCGCCAGGCGCGGTGCCACCGCCACCCACGGGATCAGTTGCAGGAGATGAAATTTCACACACCGCTCGCTCTCATCTAATCCACGTGGGCGGAGCATACCAAGGGTGACGTAGTACGGAGGATCGGACCAGGGTTGGTGATGGTGGCCGAGCCCCGGCCTCCACGCCGTTGGTCCTGGGTTGCATCGTGCTCGGCGCTCAGTCGATGTTCGCCTTCCAGCCGAGCCAGACCATGGCCGCGATGGCGACGATCACGAGCGGGCCCGGGAACACGAGAGCGTCGCCGAACGCCGACCAGCGGTCGCCGGCCGATGCCACCTCGCGGCTCACTGCGCGCCACGCGCCGTACCCACACGCCGCCAGCAGCCCCAGCCCCAGCCCGACGACGGCGAGGGCGAGATCGGCGGCGCGGCTGCTCGTGGGTGACGGCGGCTTCGGCATCGGCTCCAATCTAGCATCGCGGTTCGCCGCCCGCACCTATTGACACGGCCGGGCGGGGGCGTCAGAGTACGCACGTTAGCTGAATATGCAAGGAGGCAGACGTGGCTGTTGCCGAGTTCGCAACCCCAAACTCCAACCCTGTCCATTTCGACGTGTCGTACCCGGACCACCTGTCCCGGCTCCTCATCTTCGTGAAATGGCTGCTCGCGATTCCGCACCTGGTGATTCTCTACGCGTTGATGCTCGTAGCTTCCGTCATTCAGTTCATCGCGTTCTTCGCGATCCTCTTCACCGGGAAATTTCCGGAAGGCATGTTCAAGTTCGTCGTCGGTGCCCAGCGCTGGCAGTACAACGTCTCGGCCTACGTCCTTCTGCTGCGCGACGAGTACCCGCCGTTCTCAGTGGATCCCGGCCAATACGCGGTGGTATACGACGTCGATTACCCGGACCGCCTGAACCGCTGGCTCATCTTCATCAAGTGGCTGCTCATCCTGCCGAACGCTCTTGTGTACTTGCTGTTCGCAATCGCCTGGTACTTCGTCGGCATCATCGCCTGGTTCGCAATCCTGTTCACGGGCAAGTACCCCGAGTCGCTGTTCAACTTCACCGTCCGCATCATGCGATGGGGTGCCCGTATGAACGCCTACTCTAACTTGATGACCGATGTGTACCCACCGTTCGGACTCCAACCGTAGACGGAGCCGCGTTTGGCCGTAGCCGACCAGCAGCACGAGAGACCGCCGCACCCCGTCGCGTTCGATGTCGCGTACCCGGAGCGGCTCTCGCGCGTCCGCATCTTCTTCAAGCTGCTGCTGGCGATCCCGCAGTTCATCGCGATCTACCTGCTGCAGATCGCGATGTTGCTGCTGACCTTCCTCGCCTGGTTTGCCATCCTCTTCACCGGCCGCTATCCGAAGGCGTTCTTCGAGTTCACGTCCGGAGTCCTGCGATGGCAGGCGCACGTCATGGCGTACATCGCGCTGCTCCGCGACGAGTATCCGCCGTTCTCCTGGGAACCCGGTGCGTACCCGCTGACGCTCGACATTCCCCGCGCCGAGCGGCAGTCCCGCTTCCGGCTGTTCATCCGCTGGATCGCGCTGATTCCGAACCAGGTCGCCTTCTGGTTCGTCCAGATGGCCTGGTTCTTCACGTCGTTCCTCGCCTGGTTCATGATCCTCTTTACGGGCACGTACCCGCGTGGGCTGTTCAAGTTCGCCGTCGGCGCGATCCGATGGCAGATGCGCAGCGCCGCCTATCAGTTCCTGCTGCGCGACGAGTATCCGCCGTACAGCGTCAACGCGGACGCTCGCCCGGGCAACGAGGTCCTGTCGCTGGTGCTGGGCGTGCCGCTGTTCATCCTCTACATCGCCGTCAGCTTCCTGCCGTTCCTCGGCATGCTGGGCAGCGGGACGGAGACGGTGCAGGTGCGCGGCGCCCTGACGCCCTCGACGATCTCCGCCGAGCACCCGAGTGGCGCGGCGAACGGGGTGCGGGTGACGCTGCTGGGCTACGATTCCGATGCATATGCCCGCAACGTCCGGGTCGAGGAGAAGGCCGGTTACCACTTCGTGTCGTTCCGCGTGCGAGGCGAGAAGGACGGCTCCTGGCCGGCGTTCTTCACGCCGTACTTCTTCCGCCTCAACGGCTGTGATGGGGAAGGCTACTCGCCAGTCGCCGAATACTCCTCCGATAACAATTTCACGTTCGGGCTGTACTGGTCTCGCGGCGAGAACGAAGGCCACGTGTATTTCCAGGTGCCGACGGGCTTCCGCGCCTGCAACCTCACCTACCACGCCGGACTCGGCCGCGTCCGCTTCGTGTTCGAGGGCGGTGGAGGCCCGCCCTAGAACCTAGAACCTATCCCCGATAACCTACACCCATGCCCCCAGATCAGCGCACGCTCGACCAGCTTTCCCTCTCGCGCGAGGAGTACGGCCGCATCGTCGATCTGCTCGACCGCGAGCCGAACGAGGTCGAACTCGGCATGTTCGGCGCGCTCTGGTCCGAGCACTGCGGCTACAAGAACAGCCGCCCGCTGCTCAAGATGTTCACGTCCGAGGGCGAGCGCGTCCTGACGAAAGCGGGCGAGGAGAACGCTGGCGTCGTCGATATCGGCGACGGGCTGGGAGTCGCGTTCAAGATCGAATCCCACAACCACCCGTCGGCCATCGAGCCGTACGAGGGCGCGGCGACGGGTGTCGGCGGCATCGTCCGCGACATCTTCGCCATGGGCGCGCGGCCGATCGCGTTGCTCGACTCGTTGCGCTTCGGCCCGCCGCAGCCTGACGCGCAGACATCGCCCGACGTCGCCGCCCGCAACCGCCACCTGTTCCACGGTGTCGTCGCCGGCATCGGCGGCTACGGCAACTGCATCGGCATCCCGACCGTTGGCGGCGAGGTGTCGTTCTCGCCATCGTACTCCGGCAACCCACTGGTCAACGCCATGTGTGTCGGCATCGCCCGAGTCGACAAGCTCGCGCGCGCGCGCGCCGACGGCCCCGGCAACCTGCTGATGATCGTCGGCGCCGACACCGGCCGCGACGGCATCCACGGCGCGACGTTCGCCAGCGTGCAACTCGACGAGTCGTCGGAAGAGCGGCGGCCGGCCGTGCAGGTCGGTAACCCGTTCATGGAGAAGAAGTTGCTCGAAGCCTGCCTGCAGCTCACCGAGGAGCACGGCGACTGGATCGTCGGACTACAGGACCTCGGTGCCGCCGGGCTGACCAGCGCCTCGGTCGAGTGCGCGGCGAAGGCCGGCACCGGCATCATCATCGACGTGGCGAAGGTGCCGCGGCGCGAGCTCGGCATGACGCCGTACGAGGTCATGCTGAGCGAGTCGCAGGAGCGCATGCTCGTCATCGTCAAGCCAGAACACCAGGACGACGTGCGCGGCCTGTTCGAGCACTGGGAGCTGCACGTCGAGACCATCGGCGTCGTTACCGACGACGGGCTGGTGCGCATCCGCGACGGCGATGTCGAGGTCGTGCGCGTGCCCGCGACGCTGCTCACCGAGGCTCCGACGTACGTGCGCGACGGCGTCAAGCCACACTGGCTCGACGAACTGCAGTCGTACGATCTCGGCCAATTCGCGAGTGAGCAAGGTGGTGGCAGCGACACGCTGCTGCGCCTGCTCGCATCGCCGGAGATCGCGTCGAAGCGGCTCGTCTGGCGGCAGTACGACCACCAGGTCGGCACCAACACGGTCTCCGGCCCTGGCAGCGATGCCGCGGTGCTGCGCATCAAGGGCACAACGAAGGCGATCGCCGTCACGACCGACGGCAACGCCGCCTACACCTACCTCGATCCCTACACCGGCGGCGCCATCGCCGTCGCCGAGGCTGCGCGCAACGTTGCTTGCACCGGCGCGAGGCCCATCGCGATGACGAACTGCCTCAACTTCGGCAACCCCGAGAAGCCCGAGGTGTACTACCAGCTCAAGGAAGCGATCCGCGGCATGGCCGACGCGGCGCGCGCACTCGGCATACCGGTGATCAGCGGCAACGTCAGCCTCTATAACGAGATCAACGGCGAAGCGATCTGGCCGACGCCCGTCGTCGGCATGGTCGGCCTGCTCGACGACGTCGCGCGGGCCGTGCCGATGGCGTTCCGCGGCGAAGGCGACGCCGTGTTGCTCGCGGGTATGAGGCCGTCCGTGGACGGACTCGCCGGATCCGAGTACCTGCGTTTCACGGGCGGCGTCGTTGCCGGCAAGCCGCGCCTCGACCTGCAGGCCGAAGTCTCATTGCAGCGGTTCCTCGCAGCCGCGTCGGAGGCCGGGCTGCTGCGGTCGGCGCACGATGTCGCCGTGGGCGGGCTCGCCGTGGCGCTCGCGGAGTCGTGCATCGCCGGTGGCATCGGCGCCGAGATCAGCGGCGTGGCCGACGATGTCACGCTCTTTGCGGAGACCCAGTCCTGCGTCGTGCTGTCGTGCCGGGCCGATGATGCCGCTCGCATCGCCGTACTGGCGAAGGAGCACGGCGTCGCTTGCGCGAGCATCGGCCGCGCCGCCGGCAGCCGCCTGCACATCGGCGGACTCGACCTCGCGGTCGCGGACCTCAACGAGGCCTACGAATCCGGCCTCCCCCGCGCGCTGGAAGGCGTCACCGTCAACGTCTAGCCCTGCTCCGCCACCAGTACCGCGCCCTCGACGGCGGCGCTGACGTCCGACGCGAGGTAAACGGCCGCGGCGCCCACAGCGAGCGCCCCTGCGGCGTGATGCTCTCGCAGCCCCGGCTCGATGCCATCGGCCGCCGCGCGTGAGGCGATGAGCGCGTTCGCACGCAGGCCGGCACCGGCCAACTCCTGCGTCCAGGCCAGGAGCGCGCGCGCCTCGTCCGGCGCGTCGTCGTTCCCGATGATCACGACGATCGCGGGGTCGGAGCGCAGGCCGGACAGCGTCTCGCGCGGCAGTGGCGCCGGCGCGTGCCAGACCAGGATGCTGATCGGCCCAAGTTCCACCGTCGCGTCGGCGATCGCTTCCTTCACGGTCGTCTCGCCGCTGTCCGAGGTCAGCGCGATGCCCTTGCGGCCGAGCGCCCAGAACTCGTTGGCGGTGCTGTTCGCCGCGAACTCCGCTTTCGTCTCCTCGGACAGCGTGACGACCGCGACATTGGCGCCGGCCTCGGCGAGCGCGACAGCCGCGTGGCGGCCGGCGGGACGCTCGACCCCGAGCACGAGCGCGTTGCGGTTCTCGAGCGGCAGCACAGCAGTCACGTGCGTACCGCCGTCATCCAGATGTGGTTGCAGAAGTAGCGGTTGAGCGGCGGGTAGTTGCTGAGGGGGCGCAGGAAGCGCAGGAAGTCCAGCACCCGCAGCTCGACGTTCAGCCTCCGCGATGCGAAGTACCCGCCCTTCGATGGAGGCTCCCAGAACTCGACGCCGCGCACGCGGAAGCCGTGCGTCTCCACCGCGGCCCGCAGCTTCGGGGCCGACTGTTCGTTGATGTGCATCTCGCGCTCGAAGGTGTCGTGCGGGAACTCGCGGCCGGTGGGGAGCATGGTGTCGTTGAACAGCCCGTCGCGGAGCTTGAGGATGCGGCTCAGCACGAGCGCCGCCTGGTTGACCCGGCGGCTGTAGTTCGGATAGACGACGTCCTCGAACACCTTGTTCGGCGACGTGTGCATCACCAGCAGCCCGCCGGGCTTGATGGTGCGGTGCAACTCGGCGAACGCCTGCGCCAGCTCGTGCGGGTAGAGGTGCTCGACGACGTCCATCATGAACACGACGTCGAAGAAGCCATCGTCGAACGTCAGCGCCTTCACGTCCATCTGCTCTACGTGCGTGCGCGGCTGGAGCTGCGCGTCGATCGTCGACAGCGCGCCCCGGGCGATGTCAACCGCAGCCTGCGCGTAGTCGATACCCCACGCGTCCGCGCCGCGCATGGCCGACTGGATCACCAGCTCGCCGCGGCCGCTGCCAACATCGAGCACGCGCTTGCCAGCCAGGTTGTCGGCCAGCGACAGCGCCTTCACGAATCGCGGTCCGACCTTCCGTCCGCCACTGATCACGAAGTCCTCGTACCCGTGACAGTTGGTTAGGTAGTAGTCATCGGTGTAGATCTCGGGCGCCACGCGGTCGGGCGTGCCGGGGGCGGGGGTTCGCTCAGGCATCAAGCTTCAGCATCTTTCGGACGGTGGCGATCGTGCGCTCGCCGTTCTGCTTGTCTTCCAGCAAGGCGTCAAGATACGGGCGGTCGAATCCGCGTTTCAGGAGCAAGTCGGCGACGCCGGTCGAGCGCTCGGGCCGTTGCAGCAGCACGTTCGCCACGAGTTGCCACTCCAGCCGCACCAGCGGGATGTGGAACTCTTCGAAGTGCACGACGCGCACCTTGTCGCTCCAGCGCGCGAAGTGGTCGCTGGCGTTGATCATGCCGTCCGCGCAGCGGATGATCAGGTTACCCATCACCTCCACCTTTACCCCTTCGACCTCGAAGATGCCGAAGTGGCTCTCGTACGGCGCCGACACGCTGTAGCTGACAGGCCGCACGGTAGCGCCGCACGCGGCCACCGAGCCCGCCATGATGTACGCGCCCTCCATTGTCGTCACGAGGTCGATGTCGGGCGGGCTGTAGCCGTCGAGCCCTTGCAGCACGGACGCAGCGCTGCCCATCAGCGCCCACGGCTGTTGCGACTTGAACATGGCGGGCACGACCTGCCGCATGACCGACGCCAGTGCGTGCCGCACCGTGGCCGTCATGCCGTCGCCGCAGACGATGTCTTCACCCATAACGCGCCCAGTTTACCCGGTGGCCGACCAACAGCAGCGAGCAGCCGTGCCGTCGGTTGATTGACCGCGTTGGATTTCGTGATTTCGGCGTAAGCTTGATTGTGCTGAATCCGGCGTGGCGGTCGCGGGTTTGATTGGTCGGAGCGATGTTCATGTTGCCCATTTCTCTGTGCGCGCGGTCTCCGGGGCTAATGTACGCGCGGTGCGCACGATCTCCGAGGGCACCTTGTCACTGGCATGGACGCCACCACGCGCGGGCTGAAAAGAGCCTGTCTCACTATAGGGGGTTGGCGCTGGTGCGGGGTCCCCGCCGCACGGTCCGGCGCTGTGGCCGCGGCTCCGCCGAAGGCGGGCGGGTCAGCATGCCAATGATGCCTGCGCCGCT